>Ga0214917_10008542_pt1 | contig 10028 bp, 10 predicted proteins | sample LL_1208_BB_MetaG_FD_177983 | JGI IMG/M metagenome (GOLD analysis project Ga0214917, IMG submission 177983) | Freshwater microbial communities from Lake Lanier, Atlanta, Georgia, United States - LL_1208_BB | ecosystem: Environmental > Aquatic > Freshwater > Lake | place: USA: Georgia | collected...
CGCTTCATGCGCACGTGAGCCAGACTGCACATAATGCAGATTTAGAAAAGATGGTTCGCGAGTGGGGCGAGCGAAATGCCGAGGCTGGTGGACTTCCAAAAGGTCGAATCGCCGAAGCATTCCGAGTCGTTAATACCAACTAGGTAAGAAATTACTCCCACTCGATAGTTCCGGGTGGCTTACTGGTGATGTCCAGAACCACCCGATTTACTCCTGGAACTTCATTGGTAATTCGATTCGAAATCTTCGCAAGTACATCGTTCGGTAAGCGCGACCAATCAGCGGTCATCGCATCCTCGCTTGATACCGGGCGAAGCACAATGGGATGACCGTAGGTTCTGCCATCGCCTTGCACCCCCACGCTATGCACGTCAGCTAATAACACGACAGGGCACTGCCAAATCTCTCGATCGAGCCCTGCGTTATGTAACTCTTCACGCGCAATTGCATCGGCAGTGCGAAGCAAATCTAAACGCTCTTTTGTTACCTCACCAATGATCCGAATTCCAAGACCTGGGCCAGGAAATGGTTGGCGCCAGACAATCTCTTCTGGAAGTCCTAGCTGCAAACCAAGAGCGCGAACCTCATCTTTAAAAAGAGTACGTAGTGGTTCTACTAAATCAAATTCCAGATCGTCAGGTAGCCCACCAACATTGTGATGGCTCTTGATATTTGCCGTTCCGCTTCCGCCACCCGATTCCACGACATCCGGATAAAGCGTTCCTTGCACGAGGAACTTCACATCACTACTTGCAATCTCCCGCGCTGCTCCTTCAAAAGAGCGAATAAATTCTCGCCCAATAATCTTTCGCTTCTCTTCAGGGTCAGTAACGCCTTTAAGCGCAGCGAGAAATTTCTCTTTTGCATCGACAACTTTAAGTTTTACTCCAGTTGCGGCGACAAAATCTCGCTCGACTTGCTCTGCTTCTCCTTGGCGAAGTAGCCCGTGATCAACAAAGACGCAGGTTAACTGCGCGCCAACAGCGCGTTGCACAATAGCTGCAGCAACAGCGGAATCTACGCCACCAGAAAGTCCACAAATAACCTGATCTAAACCAACTTGCTCTCTAATTCGTGCAATCTGTTCATCGGCAATATTCGAAGAAGTCCACGATGCATCGCAACCAACCACGCCAATGAGCCAACGTGTTAATACCTCTTGTCCGTACGTGGAGTGCACAACCTCAGGGTGATACTGAACTCCCGCTAACTTCCGATCTGCAGATTCAAAGGAAGCGACAGGTGTCTGGTCTGTAGAACCAGTGACGGTAAATCCTTTAGGTGCACGCACGACGCTATCGCCATGAGACATCCATACCTGTTGCGCTTTTGGTAACCCTTCAAATAAAGGGGAATTGCTGTGAACTGTAAATTCCGTACGCCCATATTCGCGCGCACCAGTTTTACCAACTTCGCCACCGAGCGTTGCTGCCATTACCTGGAATCCGTAGCAAATACCAAAGACCGGAACCCCGGAGCGAAGAAGTTCTCCATCTAATTGCGGTGCACCCGATTCATAAACGCTTGATGGACCACCAGAGAGAATGATCGCTTTGGGATTTTTCGCAAGCATCTCGCGCGCACTCATCGTGTGCGGAACTATCTCGCTATAAATCTTCGCCTCGCGAACGCGACGTGCGATGAGCTGTGCATACTGCGCGCCGAAATCAACGACGAGCACTAAATCACGGGCGATGGATAACCACCTCTACTCGCTGGAATTCCTTCACATCTGAATAACCAGTAGTTGCCATCGCGCGGCGAAGGGCGCCAAAGAGATTCATCGTTCCATCTGCGTTATGTGATGGGCCATGCAAAATCTCAGCGAGCGTACCAACGGTGCCAACATGAACGCGTTGCCCACGTGGTAACTCAGGATGTACCGCTTCAACGCCCCAGTGCCAACCCTTACCTGGCGACTCAACAGCGCGGGCAAGCGGTGAGCCCATCATCACTGCATCTGCGCCACAGGCAATCGCTTTCGCAATATCACCACTGCGACCGACAGAGCCATCAGCAATAACATGAACGTAACGTCCACCCGATTCATCAAGATACTCACGCCTTGCAGCAGCAACTTCAGCAACAGCTGTTGCCATTGGAACAGCAACGCCAAGAACTTGTCGGGTGGTGTGCGCAGCACCGCCACCAAAACCAACGAGAATTCCTGCCGCGCCAGCGCGCATCAGGTGGAGCGCAGCAGTAGCCGTAGCCACCCCACCAACAATCACCGGCACATCTAACTCATAAATAAACTTCTTCAAATTAAGCGCGCTATCTTTCGGCGAAACATGCTCCGCGCTCACCGTGGTACCGCGAATCACAAAAATATCCACCCCAGACTCGATCACTACTTTATGAAATTCAGCAGCGCGTTTTGGTGAGAGCGCCGCGCCAACAGTCACTCCCCCAGCACGAACCTCTGCAATTCGCTCTTTGATTAATTCAGGTTTTATCGGCTCCGCGTAAAGCTCCTGCATTCTGCGGGTCACTTGATGTTCCGGAATAGATGCGATCTCACCTAAAGGAATTCGTGGGTTCTCATAACGCGTCCAGAGCCCTTCGAGATTTAACACCCCAATGCCGCCCTGCTTACCAATTTCAATCGCCGTCTCAGGAGAGACAACTGAGTCCATCGGTGCAGCAAGCATTGGAATCTCACACTTATATGCATCAATCTGCCATGCAGTAGAAACCTCTTCGGGATTACGAGTCCGACGACTTGGCACAATCGCAATGTCATCAAATGAATAGGTCTGGCGCGCACGCTTACCAGGTGCAATCTCAATCTCGCTCATCGAACTAGATCACCTTCCCCGATAGTTTGGCGCGGCAACAGTCTGATCAATGCTGTGTGGATGGCTCTCACGTAAACCTGCCGAGGTGATCTGCACGAAACGTCCATTACGTTGTAAATCTAAAATGTTCCGAGCTCCGGCATAGCCCATACCCGAACGTAAACCGCCAGCTAACTGGTGAACCACTTGCGCAACAGTGCCGCGATAAGACACTCGTCCTTCAATTCCCTCTGGAACTAATTTATCTTCCGAGAGAATGTCATCTTGCATGTAGCGATCTTTCGAATATGAAGGCGTAGCACCGCGCGATTGCATCGCACCAAGCGAGCCCATCCCCCGATACGACTTAAACTTCGCGCCATTTTCTTCATGCCATTCACCAGGAGATTCTTCACATCCAGCAAAGAGCGAACCAAGCATCACCACATCAGCGCCAGCAACAATTGCTTTGACAATATCTCCGGAGTATTGAATTCCACCATCAGCAATAAGGGGAACTCCTGCAGAACTTGTCGCTTTGTGCGCTTCCATAATGGCAGTGATCTGGGGAACGCCAACTCCAGCAACAACGCGAGTGGTACAGATCGAACCTGGACCAACGCCAACTTTCACTGCGTCTGCTCCAGCATTAATTAGCGCTTGTGCACCAGCACGTGTTGCCACATTCCCACCAATCACTTGTTGCGCGCTATTGACGCATTTAATTCGCGCAATTGCATCGAGCACGCCTTGGTGATGGCCATGTGCAGTATCAACAACGAGAATGTCGACGCCAACTTCCATCAGCGCCACTGCCCGTGCAAATCCATCATCACCAACGCCAACGGCAGCCCCCGCAATCGCGCCGGACTCCGCTCTCACTTTCTTCACATGGGCCACTTGATCGGCAATAGAGAGATTTCGATGAATAATCCCCGCGCCACCAGCGCTAGCCATCGCAAGCGCCATCGCGCTCTCGGTCACGGTATCCATCGCTGAGGAAATAATCGGAACTCGTAATGAAAACTTCTCTGTTACTCGAGAAGAGGTATCCACTTCACTTGGCACAACCTGCGAAGCATCAGGGAGTAAGAGGACATCATCGAAAGTCAGGCCGAGCATCGCAACCTTCTCAAACTCGCGCATGCTCACCTCCGCCTGGTGATCAACTGGTAATCACCCAATCCTAGTGAGGGTTTGGCGCGCTACTTTCCGATAGTCGAGCCGACCAATTCACACGCCTGGTGGAGATTGGTCACCATCGTTGCCCCACTTGCCCGCTCAACATCCCAACCTGGCCCGCCGAGAATTAAACGTGGCGCTGGGCGGAGCGCAGGGAGCGCAGTTAGCGCAGAATAATCTGCATTTTTTCTCAACTGCGCCCAAAGAAAGACCACGGGCGGATGAGACTTCCGGATTATTTCAGTGAGCGCCTCCACCGGTGTGCGCGCTCCAAGAAAATGTGTCGCCACATTCTCTTCAGCAAGCGCAGCAGCGAGCGCATGTATCGCCAAGCAATGATGTTCCTCACCAACGCTTGCGAGCAGAATAGGTTTGGAATTTCGTGGCGACTCGAGCTCGTTGACACAATCACGCATCACTCGCTTCACAATCTCGGTAAAGAGATGTTCGATTTCGATTCCCGAGCCGGTCTCCTCCCAGAGCCGGCCAACCAAGATAAGTGCGGGCACAAGAATCTCATTCCAGGTCGCGACCACACCGGAAGAGAGAATTTCGCGACGAATAAGCGACTCAACAAAGGCGCTATCGATACCCTCGAGCGCGCGAACCATGGCCGTTACGGCCTCTTCCCGATTCTGGAACTCAGGTAGCGGCGGAGGTTGATCTACCGAGATGGGAGAGCTCTTTGCGACAGTAGCGGCATGGGCAGGCGGAACTCCTGAGATGACCAAGCGGCGCATAACGGCAAGGCGGGCTAGGTCCTCATCGGAGTAGCGGCGATGCTCGCCAGCCTCGTGGCTCGAAGGGCCCAGACCATAACGGCGGTCCCAGGTTCGCAAGGTTGCAGGGGCCACGCCCAGGCGGTGGGCCACCTCTGAGACGGTAACTCCGAGATGAGCCATATCACACCCCTCTCAGCAAGAATTCACTCGCAGAGCGCCTTCGGTACTTGAACAACTTATGGCGCGATTGATAGCCTACCGCATAGTAAAGGAAAAGGTGAGTGGAAATGGCTGAAATCTCTCGACTACCCATGCCAACTGCTGACAACTGGGAGTGGCAGTTCGAAGGCGCATGCCGTAACTATCCCCCAGAGATGTTCTTCCACCCAGAGGGTGAGCGCGGCCCAAGCCGCCGTAAACGCATCAACGAAGCTAAGGCAATCTGCGCTACCTGCCCAGTCCTTGCTCAATGTCGCGATCATGCCCTCGCCGTCCAAGAACCTTATGGAATCTGGGGTGGCCTCTCCGAAGATGAGCGAGCAGATCTTATTGCGCGCTCCAACCGAATGGCGATGTAAAAAGAATTACCACGTTACCTCTCAACGAAAAGAGGGCCTGCTGCTCAGTGGTCGAGCAACAGGCCCTCTTTTTTTAACTTTTTTAATTGTTTTAGAGCATAGCGAAATTAATGCGAATGTCCGCCAGGGCCATGTGAGTGGCCATGTCCTCCAGATGCAGGTAGCTCCTCTTCCTTCTTCTCGAATACAAGCACTTCAGTGGTAATGAACATTGCAGCAATCGAAGCTGCATTAGCTAACGCAGATCGCGTCACCTTTACTGGATCGATGACGCCATCTTTTACCAGATCTCCATAAACATCACTTGCTGCGTTATATCCCTCATTCTTTGAGAGCGCGCGTACCTTTGCCACGACTACATACCCTTCTTGACCTGCATTCTCTGCAATCCAACGAAGTGGTTCATCGCATGCCTTACGAACGAGGCGAACGCCAACAGCTTCATCGCCTTGATTGCCTAAATCATCGGCAAGAACATCTGCGGCGTGGACAAGAGCAGCTCCACCACCAACGACGATTCCCTCTTCTACTGCAGCGCGAGTAGCTGAGATTGCATCTTCAAGACGGTGCTTCTTCTCTTTCAACTCTGTTTCGGTATATGCGCCAACTTTGATTACGCATACGCCGCCAGCGAGTTTTGCAACGCGCTCTTGAAGCTTTTCGCGATCCCAATCAGAATCAGCGCGCTCAATTTCATTACGAATCTCGTTTACGCGACCATCAACATCGCTCTTCTTTCCAGCGCCATCAACGATTGTGGTGTTGTCTTTGGTAACAACTACTCGGCGAGCGCGACCAAGGACATCAAGCCCAACCTGATCGAGCTTTAATCCGATTTCGGTAGAGACAACTTGACCGCCAGTAAGAACTGCGATGTCTTGCAACATTGCCTTACGTCGATCACCAAATCCCGGAGCTTTTACCGCAACAGAAGTGAATGTGCCGCGCATTCTATTTACTACGAGAGTAGAGAGCGCTTCACCCTCAACATCTTCAGCGATAATCAATAGTTGCTTTCCTGATTGCACTACTTTCTCAAGAAGCGGCAAGATCTCAGAGATTGCAGAAATTTTGTTGCTAGTTACGAGAACATAGGCATCCTCTAGAACTGCTTCCATTCGCTCCGCATCAGTGACGAAGTATGGAGAGATGTAGCCCTTGTCGAACTGCATGCCTTCAGTGAAGTCGAGTTCTAAATTTGTTGTTGATGACTCTTCAACAGTGATGACGCCATCTTTACCGACTTTATCCATCGCATCTGCGATGAGTTCGCCAATTGCTGAATCTTGCGCGGAGATAGTTGCGATATCTGCAATCTGCGCTTTCCCTGAAACTGGGGTAGCAATCTCATGGAGTTTCTTGGTGACTGCGCCAACGGCAGCCTCAATACCAATCTTTAGTCCCATTGGCTGAGCGCCAGCAGCGAGGTTGCGAAGTCCTTCACGGACCATTGCTTGCGCTAATACGGTCGCGGTAGTGGTGCCATCACCAGCAACATCGTTGGTCTTGGTAGCAACCTCTTTAACAAGTTGCGCTCCCATGTTCTCTGCAGCATCGGAGAGCTCGACCTCTTTTGCGATGGTGACGCCGTCGTTAGTAACTGTTGGTCCACCAAATTTTTTGTCGATGACAACATTTCGACCCTTAGGCCCAAGAGTTACCTTCACGACATCGGCGAGGATATTTACACCACGCTCCATGCCACGACGAGCCTCTTCATCAAATTGGAGAATTTTTGCCATGAGTTATGTATTCCTAACTATTCGATGATGGCGAGAATGTCACGGGCAGAGAGAACGAGGTACTCAGATCCTTTGAGCTTTACTTCAGTTCCACCGTACTTGCTATACATCACGCGATCGCCAACTTTGACATCCATTGGCACGCGAACGCCATCGTCGAAACGACCTGGTCCAACTGCGACAACTTCGCCCTCTTGTGGCTTCTCCTTGGCGGTGTCAGGAATGACAAGGCCAGATGCTGTTGTCTGCTCGGCATCGCTTGGCTTTACAACGATGCGGTCTTCAAGAGGCTTGATCCCAACTGAGGATGTTGACATTGCGAGGTTCCTTCCAAATATTTGAGGTGTCTTCCGGGATTACTTATCTATCCACCCCCACCGGTTCTCGCTAACGGTTAGCAGTGTCCAGGTGAGAGTGCTAATGCACAGGGTAGAACCTCGCTCTGAGGCGGTCAATTTGAAGGGCTCTTACCCTCGAATCACCCTTGAGCTACCGGCAGGCCTGGCTCCACATCTAAGGCGAGCGGACTGGGGGCGATACCGGCTTGGAGGGCGAGCGAGCCCAAGGCTGCCACCATCGCACCGTTATCCGTGCAGAGGTCAGGGGTCGGAATAGCTAGGAGAACGCCAGCCTTCGCCGCCCGCTCAGTGGCTAGCGCTCGCAAACGTGAATTTGCTGCCACGCCACCTGCAATTAACAGTCGATCAATCCCTGTGCGCTTACATGCTGCAAACGCTTTTGCGGTGAGTACATCAACCACTGCCTCTTGAAATGATGCAGCGACGTTTGCACGTTCGCGCTCGGTCAGCTCTGGATTTTTTTCGATCCATCGTGCAACAGCGCTTTTAAGCCCAGAGAAGGAAAAGGAGAATTCTTTCTCAGCGCGTTCGTGATCGTCTGCAAAAAGAGTTAGACCGCGCGGGAAATCAATTGCGCTCTTATCTCCATCGCGGGCAAGGCGATCTAGATGTGGTCCACCAGGAAATGGCAGCCCAAGTATTCGCGCGATTTTGTCGAAGGCCTCTCCGGCTGCATCATCAAATGTAGCGCCGAGTTGGCGAATATCTTTATTTATATCGCGTACTTCTAAAATAGAGGAATGGCCACCGCTGACTAGAAGTGCAACGGTTGGTTCTGGCTCGTTATTAAGTGAGTCAACAGCGATATGTGCCGCTAAATGATTAACACCGTAAAGTGGAATACCAAGACCAGCAGCAAGTCCTGTAGCGCCACCAGTTCCAACAAGTAATGGTCCGGCAAGTCCTGGTCCACGAGTGACCGCAATAGCATCTAAATCTTTGAGTTTTACCTTTGCTGCAGCGAGCGCGCGATCAAGGGTGGGATAAAAGGCTTCAAGGTGAGCACGGGCCGCAACTTCTGGAACAACTCCCCCGTATCGCGCGTGCTCTGCAACGCTTGAAGCAATTTCATTTGCCAGCAAAGTCCGCCCGCGAACTACTCCGATCCCCGTCTCATCACAGGAGGTTTCAATACCGAGAACTAGCGGTTCGCTTGCGCTCATCGCGCACCACCATGTTCAGATAATGATTTCTCCATCACGAGAGCGTCGCCAAAGCGCGCGTAGTAACCGACTCGACGAGAGATTTCAGTAAAACCATTTTTGCCATAGAGGGCACGGGCCGGTTCATTTCCATCACGAACTTCAAGCAAAATACTTGATGCCTTTAAATCAATTGCTTTCTCTACAAGATGATCGAGGAGTCGTTGCCCTAAACCTCTTCCCTGATATTCCTTAGCAACAGCTAATGTATGGATATCGACGGGTTCACCGATGCCAGTGAAAGCAATACCTGCATATCCGACGATTCGAGGCTCTGCGCCACTTCGATCTTCGAGAACAATGTAGGAGCGAGAGCGCGGAGAAAAACTTAGCTCCTCTTTAAATTGCCCTAGCGACCATGGGTCGGGAAAGAGTTCGCGTTCAATTCCTAATATCTCGCCTAAATCAAAGAAGCGAAGCTCGCGAAGATGAATATCGGTCAATGGTTTAAACGCTGCATCTGGTTTACGAAGATAGAGCGGTTTAGTTCGGATTGAGCGCGCGGTAGTTGCTGCCCTTACTAACCCAAGTGGAGTGGGGTATTTATCGGATACTCCACTGGGAACTTCGTCGACTTTCGACACTGAAATTTCAGAGATGCGCTCACTGTTTTGGTCGTAACGCGCCCAGTACCGTTCTTTTCGGCGCGCATCGATGGAAATCACACTCTCACCAGTTAGATCAAGGGACTTAGCAACTGCATCAAGTGAAACAACCCCGATACATGGGATTGCGCGAGCCTTTGCAAAGCCTTGCGCGAAAATTATGCCCACACGTAAACCAGTAAATGGACCAGGGCCCATTCCCACAATTACATGATCAACTTCCGTTAAACCCTCTGCCCTGGAAAGTAATTCACCGAGCGCACCACCATGAGATGTTGCTCCTTCAATACTCTCGCTCCAGATAATTTTCTCGCGCTCAACAACGCCCACGACTGTATGATTGGTCGAAGTATCAATAGTCAATGCGCGGTTCATAGCTGTAACTGACCCCATCGCGAATCTACTCCCGTAAAGGTCAGAGTTCGAGCCTCCCCTTCACCAATTTCTATCTTGATATGCAACGCCTCTCCAGTCAGGTCGAATGCTGCACCCCATTCAACAATCGTCAGCGAGTTCTCAAAATCAATATCTAACTCTTCAAAAGCTTGAACTGGATTTGCTAGATCAAGTAAGCGATAGGCATCGATGTGGTTAATCGGAATTCGTCCCGAGTAACTCTTGACCATCACAAAAGTTGGCGAAGTTACCTCTGCTTCCACGCCAAGGGCTTTGAGGAGCCCCTGAGTAAAAAAGGTTTTCCCCGCGCCAAGAGGGCCGTCTAAGAGCAGTAAATTTCCAACTTTTAATTGGGACGAAATCAACGTGGCGCAATTAATCATTTCACGTCTTGAATGAATTAAGTGTGCGCGCTTCATAAAAAAAGGGTACCGGTAAAAAGAAAATTGGGCCCACACTCGAAGG
>Ga0214917_10008543_pt1 | contig 10028 bp, 6 predicted proteins | sample LL_1208_BB_MetaG_FD_177983 | JGI IMG/M metagenome (GOLD analysis project Ga0214917, IMG submission 177983) | Freshwater microbial communities from Lake Lanier, Atlanta, Georgia, United States - LL_1208_BB | ecosystem: Environmental > Aquatic > Freshwater > Lake | place: USA: Georgia | collected...
CATTGAATATTGGAAAAGAAGTGTAAGGCCAAATGTAAAAAACTGGAATAACGTCTTTGAAGTATCAAGAGCAGTAAATAAACCTTCTGCAGTATCTCCAGATGAGATTACTGGAATGTCTGATAGAGAAGATGCATTTCGAGGGTATAGTTCAATTCCAAACAAAACGCTTACAGATTTAAAAAAAGATACTGAAGTAAAACCAGCAATTAAAAAAGAACCAAGTTTAATTGGTAGATTAGAATCTGCTTTTTCCCCAAGACCAGCAATGGCAGGAGAACTTGATTCTAAACAAAAAAGTGTGTCAAAATCAAAACCCATTGATAAAGAAGGATTTCTTGATATATTAGGAAGATTTTTACCTAACACTGGGACTATCATGTCCCCTCGTACAAGTGGACATGCAGATGTTAAAGATAATATGCAAACAGAACCTGCATATCAAAATAAACTTTTAGGAATTCCTTTAGGTTCTCCAAGTTCAAAATTTTCTGAAGGTGGATTTCGTGGAATGAGAGCACCATTAGGTCCTGGTGGTGATGTTGATGGCAATAATCGTGCTGGAAAAATTAAAAAGTTAAAACAACAGGGTGTTTTAGGAGATACAAAACCAGCATCAAGATCAGTTAGCCCCCCATTAAGATCTCAATCTGGATATAACAATCCTATGAGTGGTGGTGTAGGTGCAAATAGAAGTAATTCATCTGGTAATAAATCTGCTGGTTCTCAAACACCAAGTTTTTCTGCTAGAAATCCAAGTGGTGGTAGATTAAAACAAGAAACTCTTGGGTTAGTAAGGTAAAAAATGGCAATCAATACTCAAAAGTTTTTACCAGCACCAAAAAGCAGTGTACTTGCAAAAATAAAACCAAAAACTATAAGCACTCAAGGTTTTTCGTCTATTTTTTCTGGTAAAACAATAAAAAATATTAGTGTTATTAAAATTAAAGTTATCCAAATTGAAAAGATTTTAAAAGGAACTATTGCATTAGAAAAAAAATCACTTGATGATAAAAAAAGAAAAGATAGTGGTACAAGAAGAGAAAAACAAGAAGAAAAATTAGAAACAAAACCAAATGTAGAAAAAGGAAATATTAAAATGCCCAGTGCCCCAAGACTAGGGATACTTGACTGGGTTAAAAACTTTATAGGTAATGTTATTCTTGGATATTTTGCTGTAAGACTTATAGACCATTTACCAAAAATAATGCCTATTGTAAAATTTTTGGGAGCAGCAGCAGATTTTATTATTGATATTGGTGGTAAACTTTTAAATGGATTAGTAACTTTTATTGATTGGGGATATAAAGCATACAATGCAACTCGTGGATTTATTAAAAATCTTGGTGGAGAAAACTTTGCAAAAGGATTTGATAAGTTTTCAGGTTTAATTGATACTGCTCTCTTTTTAACAACTGTTCTTGCTGGTTCTATGGCCATTGAGGCAATGTCTGGTGATGGTGGAGGTCCTGGTGGTGATTTGAGAGGAAGACCAGCACCAGGAACTGGAGGAAGATCAAAAGTAACCACTACTGGTGGAAAAGGTGCAGGAAAACCAGATATAAGAAATCCATTAAGACAAAAACCTAAAGTAACAACCGGTGGTGGTGGAGGTAAGTTTAAAATACCAAGTGGAAGTAGTATTAAGGCAGGTGGAATAGCAACTCTTGTAATGCTCATTCCAGATTTGATTAGTTCTGGGATGTTAATATCACAAGGAAGACCAAAAGATGGAATAAGAACTTTTTTAAGTGCTGTTGCTGCCGTTGGTGCAGGTATGGCTGCAATAGCAGGAGTAACTGCTGGAGCAGCTGCTTTAGGAATAACTGGGGTTGGATTACCTGCTGCTATTGCTCTTGCTATTGCTGGATTTGCTGCTTCATCTGCGGCTAGTTTCCTTGCATATGAAGGAACTGAGGCATTACTTAAAAAAATGGGATTGGTGGATAATGATCCAAAAACAGGAAAACCTTATGCATATAAGAGTGGTGGAATTACAAGAGGTGGTAAAACTCAAGGTAAAATAAAAAGAACAATAAAAAAACCAAAAAGAACTATCAGAACTTTACCGTCAAAAATAAAACCAGGACAATCAATTGGTGGTGAGAAAAATATTAAAAAGATATTTCCAGAAGTTGCATCAAAAGATAAAGGGAAAAAAATAAATCCTTACGGATATATGAAGTCATCTTATGAAAAGTTGTCTTCTGTAGAGGCATTTGGTGGACTATTTGCATTACCTTTAAAGGCACAATTTGGCGAGGAACCATCTAAATTAGACTATCAAAACGCAGCATCAGGTCTTAATTCTTGGATGCAAAGAACTTTTAGTTCTGAAATAATGAGAACTGGTGGAGTTGGATTTGCTGAAGGGGGTAAAGTAGAAGCAGGGATGTTCAGTAATGGTGAAGATATGACTAAAGTAATTGAAAAATCATTAGAAGAAAGTATTTCATCAAAAGTTACTGCTGCAATTAATGACCTGAAAAAACAATTGATGTTAAAAGAAGAAGAAAAGAAAAGTGATGATAAGAAAACTGGTCCTGATGGTGGAGAAGGTGGATTTGAGGTTGGAGCAGCAGGTAATAGTGGTGATGCTTTAACAATGGCTAAAAATTTGATGAGAGATTTGGGTTTAACTGCAGATCAAGCAGCAGGTATTGTTGGAAATATGATTGCAGAATCTGGAGTTGAGAATGCAAGACCTCAAAATACACCACCTGGAACAAAAGGGGTGCTTAAAGTTGATGATGTAACTGGATATGGAATTGTTCAATGGACTAGTAGAGGACGACAACAAGCTCTTGCTGATTATGCAAAGTCTAAGGGTGCAGATTTAAGTAAGCCACTTTCAATGAATATTGAGTATCAATTTTTTCTTAAAGAATTTAAAGGCCAATATGGTCAGGTTTTGAGTCAAATAAAACAAGCAAAAGATGTAAAAACTGCATCAACTATTTTTATGCAACAATATGAAGTTCCTGAAGGACATAAAACAGAAGCAAAAATAATGGAAAGATATAATAAGTCTAAACCAATATATGATAAACTTGCTAAAGGTGAAGGAAAAGCAACAGAAGGTCCTGGAACTTATATTGATAATCCATTATCTGGAAAACTTGGCGCAGGATATGGATCCGGTGGTTCTAAAATTGCTGGAGATCTTGGGGATTATATGAAGCAAGTGAAAATACCCACAGGAGAGATTCATCAACATCCAAGACATCCAGGTTGGTCAAAAAGATCTTATAAATCATATCACAACGAGGGGAGAGCAATTGATTTGGGTGGATATGGGCCTGCACACCCATCTTCGGGAGGAAAAGATGAGCAAGCACCTATTTTAAGAGCATTAGTTGCGTGGAATAAACAAAAAGGAGTAACCCCTGTCGAAGTAATACACGGATCTCCTGCATTTAGTGGATTTGGAAAATATGAATCTTCCCCAAATGCATTACATTCACATCACGTTCACGTTGCCTATGCAAAAGGTGGAAGAGTAACAAAACCAACAAGAGCACTGATTGGTGAAAAAGGACCAGAATTTATTTTTGATGCCGATACTACCAGAGGTCTTGATCATATGGCACCTCTTCTTTTAGATCGTCTTAACACTGCATCCAGCAAACCAAAACTTATGAATGTTCTTCAATCTTATTTTGGAGGGAACAATCAAATTGCTGCAACCTCTGGTGGAGAACCTCCTAAAAAGCAATATAGTAATAAACCATCATCACCACAGATCGCATCTTATACATCTTACGAACAACCATATCCAAGAGAAGTTTTGATTCCAATTCCTGTTCCTGTTCCTGTCCCAACTGGTGGTGGCAATTCATCAGGTTCTTCTGGTGGAACAATAATAGCAATGGGTGGCAATCCAAACCCCTTTGATAGTTTGTATAAAGGTAGTTAAATAGAAATAAGAGGTAGCATTAAATGTCAAATCAAATAGTATCAAAATTTGCAGAAGCATCTAATATTAATCAATTTGATATTGCCGCAAATAGTGGTGGTAAATCTACAAGTATTGCTGGTGGAATTATAAAATTTGAATATTTTGAAAGTATTTTAGAGGACACAATAACTGCAAAGGTAACTTTTGCTGATGCTGGAAATGCTATTAACAATAAAACCGCACTTGATGGATTACCAATTGTTGGAAGTGAAAAAGTATCTATTAAATTTACAGATAATAACAAAAAACAACTTAAATTGAGTTTATATATTAGAAAAGTAACACCAATTTATGATGACACAACTAAATCAATGGTTATTTTAGATTTAGCATCTAAAGAAATGATTATGAATGATAAAGTTAGATTAAATCAAAGGTTTGATGGTAAAATATCTGATTATATTAAAACAATTTTTACTGATAAAAATTATTTGGGAACAGAAAAAGACTTTGAGATAGAAGAAGTCTCAAACAACTATAATTTTATTGGTAATAACTGGAAACCATTTTATGCAGCAAATTGGTTATCTAAAAGATCTGTGTCTGCAAAAAATCAAACTTTAGGTGATAGTGCTGGATATTTGTTTTTTGAAACATCAGAGGGATTTAAGTTTAAGTCAATTGATGGATTATTTTCACAAAAACAAAAAAAATCTATTATCTATAATCAAACTCCAGACTCAAGAGGCGAAAATGTTCCTGCTGGGTATGATATTAAAGCACTTGAATATGAAAAGGACAATCGTGTTGATGTTCAGTCAAAATTTCAAATGGGAGCATATTCAACTCGTACAATTATTTTTGACCCATTCAATTGTTATTATGAGGTGATTGCACCTTCATCAGAAGAGAAAAAAGATTCTTTAAAACTTGGTGGTAAAGAACTTCCTGTGTTAAATCCAGAGTTTAAACGTTCAGGTAAAAATAAAGAGTTTTCGAGAACTCAATATATGTTAATTGATAAAGGAACTCTTCCCACAGGAAACACTAAACAGCAAATTGAAAAATCAAAAGAACAAAACTTTGATCCTCAAAAGATTTTAAATCAAGCAACGATGAGGTATAATCAGTTATTTTCTTCTACCTCTACTGTTACAATTGCGGGGGACTATTCTTTACATGCAGGAGATATTGTATTTTTAGATGCCCCAGATCTTCAGACAAATGTGAAAAATGATGAAATAAATAGACAGAGTGGTGGTTTATATATTATAGCAGATTTGTGTCATTATGTTACTCAAAGAAATACTTATACTAAATTGACTTTAGCAAGAGATTCTGTTGGAAGAAAAGGAAATCATACATCAAGATGATGATTTGTAATATGAAACTTATGGAGGCAAATAACTAATGGAAGGTGGGGCACTATTTAATCCTGGATTTTTAGGAGGCAGTTTCCTTTGGTGGGTGGGACAGATTTCTGATGACTCATATTGGAGAAGTAATATTAACCCGGAAAATTACAAATCAGAAAAGGAAATTCCTGGGTGGGGGTATCGTTATAAAGTCAGAATTATTGGTATTCATGATAAAGAAGAAGAAACTATAAAATCTGAACAACTTCCTTGGGCGCAAGTAATGTACCCAGTCACTGCAGGAGGTGGACAAGGTGGTTCAATGCAAACACCAAATATTCGTCAAGGTATGTTTGTGTTTGGATTCTTTTTAGATGGTGCCGATCAACAAGTTCCAGTGATTATGGGAGTTCTTGGAAATAATATTCAAACCAAACTATCGTCAACGATTGGTATTGATTCTTCCAATTTTGCAGGAACAAGCGGAGTAGCAAATAGAACTGGTAGTGATGGTAAAGGAACAGGAAAAAGCACTCCTGAAGTATCAGATTCTAATGTATCAAGAAATCAACCACCACCAAAAACAAAACCAGTAGAAGAGGCAGCAGGGAAAAATCCAGCACCTATTGCATCACAGAGACAGGATGAAAAACTCAAAGAAAAAATAACACTTTCAAGTCCGTGTAAGCATCAAAATACAAATCTTAAAAATATTCAAGTTGCAATAGAAGAGTTGAGTAAAAAAATTACACAACTTACAAATGCACTTTCAATATACTCTGCTGCTGCATCATCGAAAATTTCTGATATTCAGAAACTAATTGAAAATATAATTGCCGAGGCATCTGATGTAATAGCAAAATGTTTAAAAGGAATTTTTGATCAGGTTGAGGCATATGCACAAGATCTTGTAAATAAATCTCTTAAGGCAGTTGAAAATATTGCTATTCCAACCAGTAAACTGAAAATACTTTTATCTAAAATTCGTGGGTTTGAGTCACTAACATGTGCATTTAATAAAATTGGAGCAGGATTACTTGATTTGGTGAAAAGTTTTTTAAATAAGCAATTTGGAGCACAGATTTCATCTGCTAAAAATATTTCAAATAATTCTTTAATTGCCTCACCACCATTTCCATCGGTTGAAGATTCCTCACAGAATCCATCTACACCTCCTTTAAATTTCCCAATTAATGAAATTCCAAATCAATCAGAACAACAAACTTTTACTCCAACTCCTTCTTGTATTACAGAATCTTTAGTTAGTGAAATTTTATCTCAAAATATAAATATAATCTTAAGTGCAATAGATGATTCAATTGCTCCAGGTTATTTTGAAACAACAAATGCACTATCAGTTTATGATGAAAATACAATTTCTTTTCCAAGTTCTAGTGGAAATATTAGCAATTTTAGTCAAGATTTTATTAATAAATTAAATCTTGCATCTCAAATATTGGGAACTTCAGGAAATTTGAACCTTGAGAGTATTGTAAACTCCATTGCATCATCTATAGGATTAAATGGTGGAAATCTACAGCAAACAATTAAATCATTTTCGAGTGGAGATTTGGTTGGCGGATTTTTATCTCTAGCACAACAGGCAGGAATAAATTCAAATATTATCAGCAGTGCAACAACTCTTTTAAGTGGGGGTGATATTGTGGGAGGTTTATCATCAATTGCAAGTTCTTTTGGTGTTGATCCTAGTTTATTGGGATCACTTACAAAATCTATTCAATCAATTCAAGGAGGACAATTACCTACAGACATACTTTCAGGAGCATTTAATCCTAATTCTTTAATACCTGGAATAAATATGGATATTGCACAAGCAATGAGTTTTATTACTTCTATTATCGGATTTTTTGGTTGCGATCCCGAACCTTTATGTGCTGCCACAGATCAATATAGTTTATATAATGGTGGATCTACAACGGGAAATGTTCCATCAATTGCTAATATTGCAAAAAATGTCTAAATCTAAAATATCACCAATATCAACAGACAATATTAAAGTTTCATATGCAAATAGTGCAGGAGTTCTTTTTGAAAATATTTCTGTTTCTGATGCAAATGATTATGAAAAAACAAATCCTGGAACTACTTTTTTATTTTTAGATGGCGATCAAAAGTATAGATATCTTAATATTGATCAAGTTAATTCATTAACAGTATCAGATTTAATAACTAAAAAATTTCAATGCGATACCTCACCAAAACCTTTGGGACCACCAAAAGTAGTATTTGCTCTTGGAACTGGTATTGGTGCTGAAGCTAATCCAATTATTGGACCAAATGGAGAATTGTTGGGTATTGATATTGTAAGATCTGGAATTGGATATGAAATACCACCAATAATTAAAATCGTTGATGAAAGTAATACTGGTTCTGGTGCGGTTGTTCAAGCAACAATTGAAAATGGATCTGTAAGTGGAGGAATTGTTTTAGATCCTGGAAATAATTATATTCCAATTCAACCATCCACAACACCAGAATCATCATTTGGAACACTACTACCTGGATCAACAATTCTTGGAACAACACCAACAGCATCGTTGAGTGCAACATACGACTTAAATGGTTTTGTAACTTTGACTTGGAATACAGATGGGGCAACAAGTTTAAGTTCTAATTTTGGACAAACCATATTAAATGGATCAGTAATTTTATCTGGAACACCAGAAACACAAATATTTTCAATTACTGCAACAAATTCAGGAGGATCAATAACCAAATCGGTAATTGTAAATATTGAAACATTACTACCTGGATCAACAATTCTTGGAACAACAACAACAACAACACCTGGACAAGAACCCAGTTATCCTGCTTTATTGGGATTGCAAAATGTGGTTATAAATAATCCAGGAATCAACTATACTCCTGGAATAGATGTTGTAGAAATTTCTCCTAATAATGGAACAATTCTTCAAACAATTTTTAATCCTTTTGGACAAGTTGTAGAAGTAAAGATTGTAAGATCGGGGATTGGTTTTACAGAACGTCCAAATATAACAATTCGATCTGATTCTGGTATTAATGCGGATTTCACACCAGTCTTTGAAATTATTCGTGATCCAAATGCACTTGACTTAAAAATCGAACAAAGAAAAATTCTTACGGTTATTGATATTGTTGGATTACAAGTTCAGGGATTTGTTGGTGGAAAACCTTATTATGGTAATGTTTATTATGACAATGGAGAAAAGTATGCTGGGCCATATAAAAGTTTTGATACGCAAATTAGAGTATATGATACTCTCTCAGAGAGCATCAAAAAATAAAGTGGGGTTTAACTTACATGTCTGAAGGATCTAAAATAAATTATTATACAACCCAGCAAGGAAATGGTGATGGTGATATTTCTTTTGGGAATATTTCTTTTGACGGAACTTGCACTGCTGATATTTGTTTGAGAGCATCTGATGGACATCATTTTCTTGAAATGGCAAAAGATGGTCCAAGAAAGGGTTGGACGACTCAATGTGCCCCAGGTGCCTTTCAAATAGAATGTGCGGAACTTTTATCAAAACCTGATATTGGATTTTCCATTAATGCAAAGAATGGTGATATTGTAATTAAGGCAAATAATGGTAAAATTAGATTAGAAGCAAATGATATTGAATTGAGTGCAAAAGGCCCAAACAGCAAAGAGGCAAATATTGTTTTAGATGCTGATGGCGGTGGCATTAAATTAAAGTCAAATAACATTACTTTTGATGCCACAGCAACACTTAAATTAATTTCAAATGTTTATGATTGTTCTGCTGAAATGATGAAGATGAGAGTCTCTATTATGCAAGGATTGAGTTGTGCAACGAAAGGTATTGTAAGAAAGTAAAGGAGGTAATTTATGGCATTCGTAATGGATGAAGTTTGGGCGAATAATGGACAACTTCTTTGTTGTGCAGAGGGAGTTGTTCCTATTGCTCTTGGGGTTGGCCCTGCTAAAATACCAGGTTCTGGATATGTTGAAGGTCCTTTTCAGGTAGGAAATCCTTTCATTTTTCCAAGTGTTTATGCAACTATGATGGTTGGCCCAACATCAAATCCAAAATCACCAAAACCAACTATGCCAGGTGCAACATGTTATGGAGTTAATAACCCATATTCTCTTGCAGTGTCTGGCCCTTCAGCATTTTTGGGCCCCGTTGATGCTGCAACAAATATAGTTGCTGGAGGAAATATTTCAGCTCAAGGAAATGTTATTTCAAATTGTGGTGGACATATTCTTGCTGCAAAGAAAAACTTTGATATTCCTCACCCATCAAAAGAAGGGTATAGACTTCGACACACTTGTCCAGAGGCACCTTATAATGATGTTTATATTCGTGGAAAAGTGAAAAACAAAACTGAAATTGAACTACCATCTTATTGGAAAGATTTTGTTGATATTCAATCAATTACAGTCTCATTGACTCCAATTGGGGCACATCAAAATGTAATCGTAAAAAGGATTGATGAGAATAAAGTTTATCTTCAGGCACAGGGAGGAATCCCTATCAATTGTTTTTATCACATTTTTGCAGAAAGAAAAGATGGAGAAAAATTAATTCCAGAATACCAAGGACAAGGACCACAAGATTACCCAGGAAATAATGATGAATATTCTGTTCTTGGATACCACTATCATGTAAAAGAGTAAAATATGGACTTATTTAAACCAGTCAAAGTTGGTAATAAAAATCCAGAGGACGTTTCGACTTTTGGAAACCTTTCAATAAGGTTTGATTATGTTGTAAAAGGTTTGACTGTCGATGATGTTTATCCAT
>Ga0214917_10008544_pt1 | contig 10026 bp, 9 predicted proteins | sample LL_1208_BB_MetaG_FD_177983 | JGI IMG/M metagenome (GOLD analysis project Ga0214917, IMG submission 177983) | Freshwater microbial communities from Lake Lanier, Atlanta, Georgia, United States - LL_1208_BB | ecosystem: Environmental > Aquatic > Freshwater > Lake | place: USA: Georgia | collected...
CACGCCACCGGCGCCTGAGTAGTCGTCGTTTTTACCGGTGCGCTCGTCCATCAAGCGGATGCGCACACCGTTGTTCAAGTAGCTGAGTTCGCGCAGGCGCTTGCTCAAAATGTCGTAATGGAACTCATGGTTTTGCACAAAGATGTCTGTATCGGGCAAAAAATGCACTTCGGTGCCGCGCTTGTCGGTCTCGCCGGTGATGCGCATGGGAGAGACTTCCACACCATCGACCATTTCCAACAACCGGTTTTGCACAAATCCTTTGGCAAACTCGATGGTGTGCACCTTACCTTCGCGGCGGACCACCAAACGCAACCATTTGGACAGCGCATTCACACACGACACGCCCACGCCGTGCAAACCACCAGACACCTTGTAGCTGTTCTGGTTGAACTTGCCACCCGCATGCAGCTCGGTCAAAGCAATTTCTGAAGCACTGCGACGGGGCTCGTGCTTGTCGTCCATCTTCACGCCGGTAGGTATGCCGCGGCCGTTGTCGGTCACACTGATGGAGTTGTCAGAGTGGATGGTGACCACGATGTCATCACAATGACCGGCCAAAGCCTCATCGATTGAGTTGTCCACCACCTCAAACACCAAATGGTGTAAACCGGTGCCGTCCGACGTGTCGCCAATGTACATGCCGGGGCGCTTGCGAACGGCTTCCAGGCCTTCCAAAATTTGGATGGAACTTTCACCATAGGATTGGTCACCCATGGCTTGCTCAGGCTTTGCGCCTTCTTCTGGTAATTCTTGTGAGGGATTCATAACTCAATTCACTGTGCACAAAGCACAAAAGGGGCAAAGCGTTAAATGCGCATCGGCATGACAACGTACTTGAAATTGGGGTTTTCAGACATGGTCACCAAAACAGAGCTATTGGAGTCAGCCAAGTCCATGCGGACCATGTCTTGCGACATATTGGTCAACACATCAATCAAATATGTGACGTTAAAGCCAATCTCGATGCTGTCACCGTGGTAATCAATTTCGAGTTCATCAACTGCTTCTTCTTGCTCCGCGTTACTGGCCGCAACACGCAAAAGACCGGTTTCAAGGTTGATACGAACACCTTTGAATTTGTCGCTGGTCAAAATCGCGGTTCGTTGAAGCGTATTGAGCAAAGTCACACGACCGAGCGTCACTGAATTTTTGTGGTTTTTTGGGATGACACGGTTGTAGTCTGGGAACTTTCCTTCAACCAACTTCGTCACAAAATCCTTGCCTTCAAATTTGAACTTCGCCTGGTTGTTGGCAAATTGCATGTCGATCATGCCTTCTTTGTCGCTGAGCAAACGCAACAATTCCAGCACCGTCTTACGAGGCAAAATCACCTCTTGCTTGGGTACTTCCACCTCCAATGTTGCCGAGGTGTAAGCCAAACGATGACCATCGGTAGCCACCAAGCTGAGTTGTTTTCCTTCAGCCACAAACAAAATGCCGTTGAGGTAGTAACGGATATCGTGAACCGCCATGGCAAAAGACACCTGATGCAACAACTCTTTCAAGGTCTTTTGCGGAATACTGAACATCGGCCCAAAGCTGGGTGACTCCTGCACCAATGGGAAATCTTCAGCAGGCAATGTTTGCAAAGTGAAGCGGCTCTTGCCGCTTTTGAGGATCAACTTACTTTGCTGCGACTCAAGGCTGACCGTTTGGTCGCTGGGCATGGAACGCAAAATGTCCATGAGTTTGCGCGCACCAACGGTGGTTGTGAAGTTGGAGTTATCGCCTCCCAAATCAGCTTCGGTGCGAATTTGGATTTCCAAATCGCTGCTGGTGAGTTGAACCGATTGCGGCGTTTTTTGAATCATCACATTGGCCAAAATAGGCAAGGTGTGACGACGTTCAACAATACCCACCACCGATTGCAAAGCAGCAACAATGTTTTCTTGACTCGCTTTCAAAACAATCATGTCATCCTCTTCTTTAAATTCTTTATATATCAATAGTGGTAGTAGATAAGGGCCATCAACTTCTGTGGAAAAGCATATTTTCCACTTTTATTTCAACGACTTGATTACCAGAAAACCATGTGTGAAACCGGTAACAAAGGCTTATCACCAAAAGGGATAACTTTTGGAAATCGCCGTGTCCTGTGGATAACCCATGGGTTATGCGAAATCTGTGCACAGGGTTTGCAAGGTAAGCCAATGGTTTTATCCTTTGAGTGTTTGTTCAAGTACGTGCAGCTGCTGGTTGAGGTCGCTCAGGGTTTGCCGTTCTGCAGAAATTTTTCGGACTGCATGCAAAACCGTGGTGTGGTCTCGGCCCCCAAACAACTCACCAATCTCTGGCAGGCTTTTTTGGGTCAATTCTTTGGCGAGATACATGGCAATTTGTCGTGGTCTGGCAATCGAGGCAGGGCGCTTCTTGGAGTACATGTCAGCGACTTTGATTTTGTAATAGTCTGCTACCGTTTTTTGGATGTTTTCGACCGAAATTTGGCGGTTTTGGATGGACAGCAAGTCACGCAACGCGTCTCTGGCCAGTTGAATAGAAACGTCTTTTTGGTTAAACCGCGAATACGCAAGTATTTTACGCAAGGCACCTTCTAACTCGCGAACATTGGAGCGAACATTTTTTGCCACAAAAAACGCAACCTCTTCAGGCATTTCAGCGCCTTCGTTGCGGGCCTTGGCAATCAAAATAGCCACACGCATTTCCAACTCGGGAGGTTCAATTGCAACCGTTAAACCGGAGTCAAAACGTGAAACCAAACGCTCGTGAATGTCCGTCAAGCCTTTGGGATAGGTGTCGCTCGTCATCACAATGTGCGACTTCTTGGTGAGTAAGGCTTCAAAGGCGTTGAAAAACTCTTCTTGCGTTCGGTCTTTATTGGCAAAAAACTGCACATCATCGATCAAAAGCAAATCCAGCGAGTGGTAATACTGTTTGAACTCATCAAAGGTTTTACGCTGATAGGCCTTGACCACATCAGAGACAAATTGCTCAGCATGTATGTACAAAACCTTAGCGTCTGGACGGTTGACCAGCAATTGATTACCCACAGCGTGCATCAAATGCGTTTTACCCAGACCGACACCGCCATAAATAAACAAGGGGTTGTAAAGCTGACCGGGCACATTGGCCACATGCATGGCCGCAGCCCGCGCCATACGGTTGGCCGTGCCTTCAACCAGGCTGTCAAAACACAAACTGGTGTTGATGCGGTTTTTAAAACCATGCGATTCAACATCTGCTGCACCCAAAGTGGGCGATAAATCGTCAGGTTCGCTCACAACACGTGGTGGCGCAGATCTCGGAGGGGCTTCTTTGGGGGCTAATAAAAAATCGATCTGTATGGCTTGACCATAGAGTTGCTGTAAAAGTGCAGCTAAACGACCGGCGTATTGCGCGCGTATCCAGTCAAGCTTGAAACGGTTCGCCACCTCGATATGAATGCGAGAAAAGTCCTCAGAAAGAGAGGCATTCAGGGGTTTTATCCAGGTATTGAACTGCTGCTCGGGCAACTCTTGCGCCAATTGCTCTACACAGGCTTGCCACAAAGCCTGTCCTGCATCAGGACTTGGTCTGGACGTGCCATGGGTAGGGGGGGTATTGTTCAAAGCATGACCATTCTGTGGATAAGCACTATTTTAAGGGTGTCTGAGGTAGCTTTATCAAAAATTTATCCACAGACCCATAAAAAAACCTTACCAAATAAGCTTAACTTCAAGCTTTGCATGAAGAAAGCTTGGTGATGACCTCTATTTGAGGGATAATCTTAGGCTCCCCATATGCATTTGGCTAGTTCACATGAAACGCACATATCAACCTTCTAAAACACGTCGCGCTCGCACCCATGGCTTTTTGGTGCGCATGAAAACCCGCGGAGGACGCGCCGTTATCAATGCACGTCGCGCCAAAGGCCGTAAACGCTTGGCTGTTTAAGCAATTGCTTTTAGGCTTTAGAGCCACTTGCCTTGCCTCTTGGACAAACTGACTCTGCGCGCAGACTTTGAAGCAGTCATGGCTGCGGGTGTTGTCGCTCGGACTTCACATTTCGCCTTGCACCAACAACCCCAAACGGAGACAAGCCGCATTGGGGCTGTTGTGCCTAAGCGCTGGGCTAGAAAAGCGGTGACTCGCAATTTGATCAAGCGTCAAATATATGCCTTAGTACGTGAGCCTTGGACTTCAGATCTGCCTTGGGCTGACCGTGTCATACGTTTGCAAAAAACGTTTGACAACAAGTTGTTCATCAGTGCCAGTTCTGAAAAACTTCGTCTCGCAATCAGATCCGAACTGCATCAGTTGATGGGACAGGTCGTTGCGCCATGATGCAAAAGTTACTCATTCTCTTGGTCAAAGGCTATCGTTTGATTCTTAGCCCATGGCTTGGTTCATCGTGTCGCTTCACACCAACCTGTTCAGCCTATGCCTTAGAAGCACTGGAAATTCACGGTGCAGCAAAAGGAAGTTACCTGACCGTTCGCCGTTTAAGCCGTTGCCATCCGTGGTGCGCAGGTGGACACGATGCTGTCCCTAAGCCGCAAAGCGCCACAAACACGCTTTCATCCACATCGCCTTCGATTGCAAACATACCATGAACGATATTCGCCGCACCATTCTTTGGGTTGTTTTTGGTTTTTCTCTGGTCATGCTGTGGGATCAATGGCAGTTGCATAACGGCAAAAAACCCACCTTTTTTTCATCAGTGACCCCACCTGTCGTCGCAACGGAGTCATCACAAACCAACGCGGCCCCAAACCCTGTCGCCACGCAAACGCCAGCCGCCCTGCCAGCAGATGGCGCACCTGACACAAATCAAACCAAAGCCGACATAATTGAAGTTCAAACCAAATTGTTAAAGCTGCGTTTTGATACACAAGGCGCGAGTTTGATTTATGCGGAATTACTCAATCACAAGGACGCTCATCGCCCAGGCAGCAATGTCACATTGATGGACAATTCCAAAGAGCGTGTTTATTTAGCGCAAACTGGTTTGGTAGGCGGACCCACCGGTGCAAGCTGGCCCACGCATAAAAGCCCCATGCGCCTGACCAGTCCCAGCAACTTCAAAGACGGTGAAGACAGCTTGGTCTTGCGATTCGAGTCCGAAACACTGGGTGGCGTTAAGCTGATTAAAAGCTATACCGTCCATAAAAACAGTTATGTACTTTCTGTTCAACATGAAATTTTAAATCAATCAGGTGAAACGATTTCACCCCAAATTTATGTTCAGTTGGTCAGAGATGGCAACAAACCAGAGGGTGAGTCAGCTTTTTACTCAACCTTTACCGGGCCGGCTGTCTATACCAACAGCAAGAAATACCAAAAAATTGAGTTCTCCGATATAGAGAAAAACAAAGCCGACTTTGAAAAAAAATCAGACATGGGTTATGTGGCCATGGTGCAGCATTATTTTGCGTCAGCATGGCTGATGGATGATGCACAAACGCGTGATTTGTATTCGCGCAAGATTGACACGAACCTGTACTCGGTAGGTATGGTTGCGCCTTTGCCCGCATTGGCCAATGAGGCTAAACAAATCCACCAAACACGGTTGTTTGTAGGTCCTCAAGAAGAAAAACTTTTGGAGAGCTTGTACCCGGGACTGGAGTTGGTCAAAGACTATGGCTGGCTCACCATATTGGCTAAGCCTTTGTATTGGCTGCTAGACAAGTTATATGGCTTTATTGGCAACTGGGGCTGGTCCATTGTTGCTTTGGTCGTGGTTTTGAAAATCGCCTTTTACTGGCTGAATTCGCAGGCTTACAAGAGCATGGGCAAGATGAAAGCCATCAACCCCAAAATCATGGAAATGCGTGAGCGTTTGAAAGACAACCCTCAGCAAATGCAAATGGAGATGATGAAAATTTACCGCGAGGAAAAGGTCAACCCACTGGGAGGTTGCTTGCCTATCGCGGTGCAAATCCCCTTCTTCATTGCCCTGTATTGGGTGCTGTTGTCTTCGGTTGAAATGCGCAACGCGCCTTGGGTGGCTTGGGTGCAAGATTTGGCAGCGCCTGATCCTTGGTTTATCTTGCCTTTGCTGATGACGCTTACCTCACTTTTGCAAACTTGGTTGAACCCTACACCGCCAGACCCGATTCAAGCCAAGATGATGTGGATCATGCCTTTGGCTTTTAGCGTGATGTTTTTCTTTTTCCCCTCAGGCTTGGTGCTGTATTGGTTGTCAAACAATATTTTGTCTATCGCCCAGCAATGGATGATCAACAAGCAGCTTGGCGTTCTGAATTAACCCATGGCTTCTTATAAGCGGCGTCACTTACTCTAAAACATGCTTAGCGAACGCGATGCACCCATCATCGCGGTGGCCACGCCACCTGGCAAAGGCGCGGTTGGCATAGTGCGCATCAGCGGCAAGGACCTGCGGGGCTTTGCCAACACGCTGTGTGGACAAAGCTTAGAACCCAGACGCGCCTATTTAACGACTATTCGTGATGAAGATGGACAAACGGTAGACCAAGTCTTGGCGTTGTTTTTTCCGGCTCCTCACAGCTACACCGGTGAAGATGTTCTAGAGCTGCAAGGCCACGGAGGACCGGTTGTCCTGGCTATGTTGGTTGAACATTGCCTGACTTATGCCCGCAGGCAAAACATCGGATTAGCAGACTTGCGACTGGCACTGCCAGGGGAATTTACGCAACGCGCCTACCTCAATCAAAAAATGGACTTAGCCCAAGCCGAAGCGGTATCGGATGTGATTGACGCCCAAACGCAAGCGGCGGTTCGAGGCGCGGGTCGCTCACTGGTAGGCGCTTTCTCTAAGCAAGTGGAAAAGCTTCAAGAACAGTTGCTGCGGGTGCGTATGTTGGTGGAGGCCAGTTTAGATTTTCCGGAAGAAGACATCGACTTTGTGACCCAAGCGGATGTCGCTGGACAACTGGAGGCCATGCAGGAAGAAACCAGTTTACTGTTTGACAAAACACGCCAAGGTGCTTTGTTGCGAGACGGCATGAAAATGGTGATTGCTGGCCAACCCAATGCGGGTAAAAGCTCTTTGCTCAACGCCTTGACCGGACAAGACACGGCGATTGTCACGCCAGTGGCCGGCACCACCCGCGATGTGTTGACACAAACCATTTCGATAGAAGGTGTGCCGGTACATGTGGTGGATACCGCCGGTTTGCGGGACACGCAAAGTGTTGACGAGGTAGAAAAAATAGGCATCGAGAGGGCATGGGCACAGGTGAAAGACGCAGATGTGCTGTTGCTCTTACATGACTTAAGCCGCAACAATGACGCGGCGTATGAAGCACGCCAAACAGCATTGAACGAGCAAATTCTGCAGCAAAAAAACAGCCGCAGCCCTTTGCTGCATGTGTTTAATAAAACAGACTTGGTGACAGCCCTTCGCGAATCTGCGGATCAGCAAGCCGCTATGTGTATTTCTGCCAAGACTGGCCAAGGTTTGCCAGAGCTGCGTGCCCGTTTGCTGCAAAGCGTGGGGTGGCTTGCAGAGCATCAAGAAGGGGTGTTTTCTGCGCGGCAACGGCATGTGCAAGCTTTGGAGCAAGTTCAAATACATATTGCACAAGCCCTTGGCGTGCTCCAAACACCCAGCCCCGCACTGGACTTGTTAGCCGAGGAGTTGCGTTGCGCCCAGCAACAACTCTCTTGCCTCACAGGTACGATGACCGCAGATGATTTGCTGGGCGACATCTTTTCGCGTTTTTGCATAGGCAAATAGGCCACCGCATAATCACCACCATGAACGACGCTTCAACCGAACACACCCACAAAATGCTTGACCTCGCAGCCCAAGTGCTGACGACCGAGGCACAAGCGCTGCTGGCCATGCGGTCTAGGCTGGGGCCAGATTTCATTGCCGCAGTAAACGCCCTCTTGGCCGTCAAAGGTCGGGTGGTGGTCATGGGCATGGGCAAAAGTGGGCACATAGGCAGAAAAATCGCAGCGACATTGGCATCGACGGGGACCCCAGCTTTTTTTGTGCATCCTGCTGAAGCCAGCCATGGCGACTTAGGTATGGTGACCAAAGAAGACGTGGTTTTGGCTTTGTCCAACAGCGGCGAGAGCCAAGAGCTGTCCGCTATATTGCCTATCATCAAGCGACAAGGCATTGTGCTTATCGCGATGACTGGCAACGCTCAATCTACTTTGGCACAACACGCCCTGATCGTTCTTGACAGTGCGGTTGAGAAAGAAGCCTGTCCGATGAATCTGGCACCGACCGCCAGCACCACTGCACAGCTGGCCTTGGGCGACGCTTTGGCGGTTGCGGTCCTCGATGCGCGAGGGTTCAAGTCAAGCGATTTCGCTTTGTCTCACCCAGGGGGCAGCCTAGGCAGAAAGCTGCTTACCCACGTCACCGATGTCATGCGAAGTGGCTCCGATGTTCCCCACGTGCTACCCCATACCAGTTTTCCCGATTTGATGCGTGAGATGAGCCAAAAGGGGCTTGGAGTTTCAGCGGTGGTCGATGAAGAGCGCAAGATTTTGGGCATATTTACCGATGGAGATTTGCGCCGCCTGATAGAAAAGGGTGTCGATGTGCTGCCTCTAGAGGCCCATGAGGTCATGAAACCCCAGCCAAGCACCATCCACCAAGACGCATTGGCGGCGCAAGCCGCGCAGTTGATGGAGCAGTTACGCATCACCTCATTGTTGGTTGTCGATCAAGACAACCGCTTGTGTGGCGCCCTCAACAGCAACGACTTGATGCGGGCTAAGGTGATTTGATGGCCATCAACCCAAACCCATCACCCGCCCTTTTGGAAAAAGCAAAAGCCATCAAGCTGTTGATGCTCGATGTGGATGGTGTTTTGACCGAGGGTAGCTTGCATTACAGCGACCAAGGTGAGCAAACCAAAACCTTCAACACCCTCGATGGCCATGGTCTGAAACTCCTGCAAACGCATGGCATCAGTGTGGCCATCATCTCGGGCCGAGATGGCTTGGCTTTAAGGCGGCGTTTATCCGACTTAGGGGTGCAGCATGTGTTTGCAGGTGTGCATGACAAGAAAGTCGCGGCCCAACAACTGTTGTCAACCTTGGGGCTTGAATGGTTTCAAGCGGCAGCCATGGGTGACGATTGGCCAGACTTGGCCATGTTGTTGCCTGCGGGTTTTTCGGCTGCACCGCCTGCTGCGCATGCCGAAGTTCTGTCACGCGTCGATTGGGTGACTCCGCGCCCTGCTGGCCACGGTGCGGTACGCGATGTGTGCGATCTGTTGTTGCGTGCCAGCGGTGTGTATGCAGTCGCTTTGCAAGAAGCACTTAAATGAACAGCTTGCCCAGACTCCCCGCGCCTGTACCAACGTCGGGTTGGCGCAAGCGATTAGAAACACTTTTGGCTTTTTTGCCCATGGTTTTATTGGCCATTCTATTGTGGGGCAGTGTGTGGCTGGTGCGCAACGCACCGAAAGCCGTGTCTGGGGCGGTTGTGGCAGAAACCTCGCATGAGCCAGATTACTTTGCCAATAACTTCACCTTGAAGACCTATTCATTGCAAGGTGACTTGAAGTCTTTTTTGCAAGGAACCTCATCCGTGCATTTCCCCGACACATTGACTAATTTGATCGAACAACCGGTGGTGCACTCGATTTCCCGCTCAGGACGACTGACAACAGCAGTTGCACAGCGCTCTTTATCCAACGAAGACGGTTCAGAAATACAGTTGATTGGGCAAGCGGTGGTGCATAAGCAAGGCGTGGGAACAAAAGAGCCAGCCATGACGCTTCGTAGCGAGTTCATTCACATGTTTACCAACACCGACACTCTGGTCACTTATGCGCCGGTGAAAATTGAACGAGGGGACAACCGATTTCAAGCCAATGGCATGAAAGCCGATAACCTGAACCAACGGTTTTTATTACAGGGCCAAGTGAAGGTGTTGTTGGTACCTGGCAATCGGCCATGAAAAAAGGGCTTGGAAATTTCCAAGCCCTGTAGGGTTTCAGACTCAAGCGGGTAAATTAATACTCGTTGCGACCCGAAGACCCGCTGTTTTGACGCGCACCGCCACCGCCATAGGGGCTGCGGAAATTGCCATCATTGCCGCCGGCAGAGCCCTCGCGACGTCCGCCGCCGCCATAG
>Ga0214917_10008545_pt1 | contig 10024 bp, 9 predicted proteins | sample LL_1208_BB_MetaG_FD_177983 | JGI IMG/M metagenome (GOLD analysis project Ga0214917, IMG submission 177983) | Freshwater microbial communities from Lake Lanier, Atlanta, Georgia, United States - LL_1208_BB | ecosystem: Environmental > Aquatic > Freshwater > Lake | place: USA: Georgia | collected...
ACCCGCATGCCTTACACGCCACATCTGGATCACTTCCATCGCCCTCCACGCAACACCCACCTACTGCATACTTCTCAAAGTCAAAGGTTTCAGGATCAGGCATTCCATAGAGAATCTTGCGGAGCGTACCAATCTGCTGGCATTCAGGGCAGATCAGCATCTTCAATGCTCGTCGTCGGGTTTTACTCATACCCAGACCATACGGGTCATGACTGACAAGAATCCATCCTTCATTCTCTAGCGAGCTGCTCAAACTCATCTATCCGCAAGTAATCCTTGAAGGCTTGCCCTGATCTAGTAGTTGCTTTCACCTTTGATAGATGAAACTTCGCCTCCCACTTAGCCAGAGGAATTATCTGTATTTTTTGCCACGAGTGGACTGACTCAAACAACACTCTGGCTTGCAACACTCCCCAGTCTTCAATGCTTCCGGCCACATTGAGAAAGTGGAACATATCCTTTGTAGCTTCTTCCTGAACTTCTTTACTCGCATGAATTGGAATACCAATTGAGTTCATGATCGAGTGCCGACCAAGCGGTAATCGAAAGCCATATGTGCGAGCTAGGTATCTGTTGAACTTCAAACAGCTTTCGCAAGCGTTCCACGCCCATCTAGATGTTCCTCCTGCAACTTCTGTGCCACACATGTAACACAGGTGGTAACCGCTCGGACAATCCACGCCTGAATACGCTTTGTATTCTTCGCAACGACAGCGCTGCATGCCAAGGCCAAGTCCAGTTAGAGAAAAACACGTAGTACAAACAAATAAACCATGTGAAGACATAGAGAACCAACCCAACTGGGTTTTTATATGGAAAAACCCGCTACTTCTGGCGGTGTCTTTCATCGCCAGCAGGTCTTCCTTCAGACCACCGTGCGCGAGTTGCGCGGTTGGTACTAAGCAAGCCGAAGGGCTTAGCGCTTAGATTCGTTGACCTAGATAAAAGATAACACTAAGCACTGACAAAAGAATATAAATCTGTCAGTGGGCCTTGGTAAAATTACCTTGTTACGAAAACTGCAGGTGAAGTTAAGAACGAGAATCGATCTCAACTTTTTTTGTCAGTGAGGTGTGGTATAATTGTCTTATCACAGAAACTAAGGGGGTAAAAATGTTATACACACGCATTTCCCCACGCTCAATCACTCAGATAACCGGATAGCTCGCTACACGCAAGGCCGCCAAACCAGGCCTTACCGCTTCACTTCCTTAACTCATTCGCTCACCGTAACTGTCTGATTATCAGACACCTCATTCGGTTAACCGAACACCGTTAACTCCACCGCGCTAATCGCGTACCCAGACACCACCTTTACTTTGCCACCCCTAAAAATTGGAGAATCACATGAACGTAAAAGCACTCTTAGATGTAGACATGGTTGCCCTCGAGGCAGCTGACAAGGTCACCCTCATGCTGGATCTGACCGCGCCAGAAAACGCGAAACAAGCAACTCGACCTGGCCAAGCGGTTCAAGTTGTCCTAGATCGCTCCGGTTCCATGATGGGACAGCCACTTGATGCTGCAAAAGGATCTCTTTTAAAGCTAGTTGACCGACTAGCTCCACAAGATGCTTTTGGTCTGGTTGCCTTTGATGACACCGCACTAGTCATAGTTCCAACACGCACCATGGCTGATCACCACATGCCATCTCTTCGCAAAGCTGTCCGCGATCTTCAGACAGGCGGATCAACAGATATCTCTGCTGGATACCTCATGGGGCTGCGTGAACTAACACGTGTTCAAGCAGCTGGCGGTTCAACCCTGCTTCTCATCTCTGATGGTCATGCAAACGCTGGAGAAAAGGATCCAAAGTTCTTTGCTGAGGTCTCTACTAAGTCAGCAACTGACAAGGTCACCACCTCAACTATCGGTCTAGGTAACGGATATGACGAGACCATCCTTGAAGCACTCGCTCAAGGTGGCGGAGGAGCACACCGCTTTGCCGGATCTATTGATGAAGCAGTTGGTGCCATCGCAGCTGAAGTCGATGACTTGCTCGATAAGACAATCGTCAACGCAGTACTTCGCATTACCCCAACTCCCGCGATGTCAGGTGTGCCGGTAATTGAAATTGTTCAACGTCTTCCATATTGGAAAGATGGAGAAACATTTGTAGTCCAATTAGGAGATCTATATAGCGGTGAGAACCGTCGCTTTGTTATTGATCTAGATGTTCCTGGTATTGCAGCACTTGGTTTATGCACCATTGCTGACATCACCATCGAATACCTAGATCTTGCCCAGCGCCAAGAGATCACTGTTTCTATGCCGGTTAACGTCAATGTTGTTCCAGGTGATGTTGCTGCGGGTCGCGTTTCTGACCCAATCGTTCGTGCCGAACGATTAATCCTGGAGGCTCAAACTGCTAAGTCGTTGGCAGTTGAAGAGCTACTTACAGGAAAGATCAAAGAAGCCTCTGGTCGCCTAAAAGGCACTGCGGCCAACCTTCGTCGTGAGGCTTCTTTGATACCTGTCACAGATGAGCGCAGTGCTGAGTCACTTGCGATTATCAAAGCTGAAGCAGATGAGATCGATGTGTTGGCTCAAACTGCCGAAGATCAAGATGTTATGTATTCATCAAAGCGAATGACTGAGTCTTACTCACGCAAAACCCGCGCTCGCAATGTGCGAAACCAACCAACCGATCCAGATACCTATTTGAACTAAGGAGAAAAAAATGAACTACGAAATAACCCCGCTTTACTCAGAGGTTGCACCCAATCTATTTATGGGTGGAACAGATGACAGTGCCACTATCGATCAAGCACAAGTGCTTCGTCACTTTGATGGAAGCAATGAGTTTGATTGCGTTGTAACACTCTATGCATGGGCAGCACCTGCTAACTGGGGCGTTGAAGAACGCAGATTTGGTTTCCCAGATGCCAACATCATCGAGGAGTACCTTCCAACGATCATTGAACTTGCCCAGTGGGCTCATTCAAAGTGGGCAGCTGGCAAGCGAGTAAATATTCGTTGCCAAGCAGGGCTCAACCGAAGCGGTCTAGTTACCGCTTTAACTCTCATGATCAGCGGCATGACAGCTGATCAGGCGATAGATACTTTGCGTGAGAAGCGCTCAACATATGCCTTATGCAATGGCGAATATGAACATTGGCTTCTAACTGAGGCAAATCGGGCACTTGGCCTAGGTGTTGAGAGAAAATCAGCATGAAAGGGTGTTCACTAATGAGTCTAGATAGAACACACTTAACTATTCGATTACCAAAGACAGGGAAGATTGAAATGAAAAAAAGAAACCAACGCCTTTCAATCATAACCGCGACGCTGCTTTGCCTTTCGGTCGCGCCACAGTCAGCAACTGCTAATTGGTATATCGACCGCCTTTTGATAGATGGTGATTCTGCTACCGCTGATCGCATGTTGGGGGAGGACCTCTTGCAAGTTCGCTCTGACGTCTATTACAAAGTTGATGTTGCTCAGATTGAGTCAACTCCACAAGCCGCCGGCACAACACCTGCTCCTGCTGAAATAGCTAAGTACGCAGTCGTACTTGATGGTGTTATCGACAAGATCATCAATTGGGATGGCTACAGCGAGAATGAAGACTTGAGTGAAAACGCAGTCATCATCAAATTGCCTCAAGGCGATGGCGTTACTTACATTGATGACAAGGGAGTTCTAAGACTCTCTGCCATCTATCAAGGAAGCATTGTTTCTGCTCAAGTCTCACCCACAGAATTGGTCACGCCAAAGGTTGGTCTAGTTGAAAAAGCACCACTAACAGAACCAGCACCTCCCGTTGGCACACCAGTTCCTTTTGAAAATGCACCTAAAGTCACATCACAAACGGTCGCACCAGATAACTCTGTTTCTGTGACTATTCAGGTGCCAACAGTAAATGTGCCAGCTAACTCAACTGTTCAAGTGCAAGTTGTTACAGATGGTCGATCTACTACCTCTATAGGCATAGATCCAACTGCGCCGAGCACAAAGGTTACTGTCAATAATCTGCCGCAAAATGAAAACGTCACTGTTAAAACAGTCATTACAGACACCGTCACTAATAAAGAAACAGTGATCGTAAATCCTGTTGTAACAACCATCCCGGCACCGATTGTCACTCCAGAGCCTGCTCGTAACCCTGTAGTAGATAAGGCCACAGTTGCAGCACCAGCTGTTACCTCATCAACTACTGATGCAACAGGACACCGTGTGGTTGATATTAAAACTCCAGTTATTCCTGACTACGACCCAACTAAATCAGTTGCATCCCTCATGGTTGTTGGTCCGGGTGGATCAACAACATCTATTGGGCTCTTTGGTTCAGGTGAAACGCTTTCAGTGGGATCTCTATCACCAGATGCAAATTACGCAGTAAAGATCGTTATTCGTGACATAGGTACAGGTAAAGAGACGATTATTTCGGGGGAGCAGATTAGTAAGGGCGTGACTCCATGAGTAACAAGTACACAATTGAGGAGCGCGTAATTGAGAGAGCCATGGCCATTTATCCTGAAATTGCAGAGTTAGTTCCTTCCTCTACTCCGGTGGTCTCATTTGGATATCCAAATAAAGCCGTGGTCGCTACCTTAGGAATTAATCCAAGCAGTAACGAATTTCAAGTAGGAAATGGAAACAAGGCTTTGCTAGCACTTGGATCAAAGAGATTAGTTGATATGGAAGTATTAGGTGTTGACTCGCCAAAACAGCTCAATAGAGAGCAAGCAGTAGAAGTAATTAATGGCTGCTATTCATATTTTTCGCCTCAGGGAAAGCCACTCAAATGGTTTGATCCCTTACAACTTCATGTGTTGGACCCTATTAATGCTTCATATGCATCTGGTACTGCATGTCATCTGGACCTAGTCCAGTGGGCGACAGATCCTGTCTGGCAGGATAAAAAAATGAGTAAGAGAAGTAAGAAAATACTATTAGAAAACGACAAAGAATTTCTAAAGTTTCAACTTTCAAATTATGACTTTGAATATATTTTTCTGAACGGGAGTACCGTTGTTTCGCAAGTTGAGAAGTTAGGAATTGTGAATCTTGAGAAGGTTGCAGAAGTCAGATTTAATAGATCGGGCACAATGTCCCACATATCAAGAGGGAATATTGGTTCAAAAAAGATAATTGGTTGGGGTCTGAACGTTGGATACGGAGCCACCCTTAAAGAAGGATTAGAGGATCTTCAAAATTGGATTACGTTGAATATTAAGAAAATTTCCTAAGGATGACACCGCAAAAACACAAAACCTAAAGACAACAACGCTTTTAGTTCATAGCGACCAGTATGCAAATTGGATCTTTAATCCATCACATCCAACACAAGGGCGCCGATTCATTAAGGCCAAGAAGTTACTCGAAGAACACATGGCGGACATAAACACGCCACTATCAATCGTTGAACCACGTTTAGCAACAAGAGCTGAACTATCACGCGTTCATTCATCCAGGTACATCGATGAAGTACTTGAAAATCATTTAACGGGTCAATGGAGCGGCGCAAGGCCAGATCTATCGGAACTTGCCGCACACTTTGCCGGTGGGACTTTAGTGGCACTCGACGCTTTGCTCACAGGTAAAGCGAAAACTGCAATCCACTTCCCTGGTGCAAAACATCATGCGCAGTATGACTATTCATCCGGATTTTGCGTGTTTGCAGACTTCGCATTAGCTGCTGATATTGCAACGAAAGATTTCTCTAGGAAGGTTGCGATATTAGATTTTGATGCCCATCACGGGGATGGAACTGAGAATCTGACAGCAGAGAATCCGAATGTCCTGTCATTTTCAATTCACGAGAAAGGGATATTTCCTGGCACAGGTAACAGCAGCATCCCTGAGAAGTTTGTCTACAACTACCCACTTGGCGATGAAGGGGATGAAGGGGATATTGGAAAGGGCGATGAGGCTTTGCTAAAAGGTGTTGCCGAATTCGGTCGGCTAGCCGACGAGTTCAACGCCGACCTCATATTTATCGCTGCTGGTGCTGATGGGCATTCGGAAGATCCATTGAGTTCTTTACAGTTCACTATTTCTGGATATGAAGCAGTGGCAAGGTACTTAAGGAAACAGTTTCCGAACACCCCAATCCTTATAGGAGGTGCGGGTGGCTACTTACCGGATAGCCGCACGCCTGAAGTTTGGTCCGATTTCGCCTTGAGTCTAAGTAGATAGCATTTAGATTTATAGATCATTAACATGTCAGCATGAATACTAAAGGTTTAAGGTATTAATGCAGGATCTTGAACTCGCCAGAATTTTGGATGGAATCGTAACCGTTTCTGCCTCTGAAATGAAAGTCAAAGAGCTCGAACTATTTTTGATCGCCCGTGGTATAGAACATCTCTATCATTTTACTTCTATTCAGAATCTCGAATCTTTGCGCGATAACAACTTCTTAGGGCGAGAGACATTAGTCAGCTCTGGTTTGCCATTTCAGGCAAGTGACTTAGCTCGAATAGAACCAATTGATAACGCAATTTGCTTTTCATTTAGTAAGCCAAACAAATTTATGATGATGAACAAAATAAGCGCTGGAAGAGACATCGTCTTATTGGAGTTAGACAATCCCTTGGAAATTCTTTCTACAACACGATTTATAGCTTCACCGGGAAACTTTGGGAAGCAAACGATTAAAGCAGAGTTTATGAATTGGCCTGAGAAGTTTACTGGCGGGCTTGGTTTAACCCGATTGTTCTTAAATGAAAATTTGAGGTCAAAATACAATTTGGAACCTTATGAAACAACTGATCCCCAAGCAGAGTTAATACTTTTGGATTCTTTACCATGGAAATTTGTTCGAAGGATTTATTCGCCCTCCTCGAAAGAATATGCATCCCAGTCTCGCATTCGTGAATTCACTAAACACAATTCAGGTGGAATTGAGTTTGTCAGTCAAAACCTTGAAATGTTTAAGCCAATTGATTGGAACCGCGATCAGGCTAGTGAAGAATTTCGCGAGAGGTCATGGTCTTTGAATTGGGACTAGCGCAGAAAACTCTATTTCGCTTTGATTTTTGCGATTGTTTCACTATTAGCCACAACCACTAACTTATCTCGTGCTCGAGACATTCCTACATACAAGACATCATCTTGGTCGGAGTCATCATGGAATCCATCAATAGCCAATACGACCACGGGACGCTCAAGACCTTTAAAACCTCCTACAGTGCAGTAAAAGACATCCTCATTTGCCCAAAGCGAATCCCAATGACCTACACGGTCATGGTTTGATTGACGTTCGTGTTCAGGATGGCGCTTCTTTGTTGTTAATAAAGCTATTTCACCCGGATGCCAGAATTCCTTGTCAGTGAGGTTGGCAACCACATCATCAGCAACATCGAATGTCTCCCCATCGCCAACATCAACGTATTCAATTTCGAAAGCATATGGTCCGCGGGCAATCGTTGGCTTTTCCACAAACTTGCTGACAGCATGTGCGATCTGTTGAGAGTTACGTAAATTCTCCTTTAATCTCAAGGTTGCGAAGAAGCCTTCAGGTTCAGACCTTGGCCCAAATACCAGTTGCTGATCATCTCCGAACAATGCCATTTTTCCATTTTCTGGATTTCGCAATGAAAGTTTTAGAGTTTCCCACCAGGAAGGAAGAAAATCTTGAGCTTCATCAACGACCCATGCATCAAACTTGAGACCCTCGCTTAAACTTGAGGCCTTAGTGATTAAATCCTCACGATAGCGATCATTTTCTTCGCCATAAAATTGTGGGGAACCAGCCGTTGATCCCATTGAGATTGCATAATCGTGAAACGTGCTAACCCAAGCAACTCGTTCATTCTCAGGAGCTTCGGAATTCTTGTTGATCATGTATGAGATCAATCCACGGTTGTAGGCAACGACTCCAACTTTTAGGCCCTGTCGAGTCCACCGTTTAGCTTGCTCAAATGCCAACCAAGTCTTTCCAGAACCAGCAGGCCCTTTAACGTAGTACCGATTGTTGTCTTCAAGCTGATCCAAAATTAACTCGCGTTCATGAGTTAAACCTCTAATGAATTCATAGTTGTTTCCAAGCACTGCCTCACGATCGGCATCTTGCGCAGCAAGCGGAATCAGTATTTTCAATGCAACATCTACCCAGCCATCAAATGTGGGCAGATTATGATTTCGGAGAGTGTTTAAAACTGTTTGAATCTGCCTCATGCTGTACGGCAGTCCGTCTTTCTGAATTACTTTCGCGATTGGCAACAAAGGATCCCGCACATCCACAATATTTGAGTGTGGGAAAGCGACCATCCAGTCACACCGCAGAAGTCCTTGAGACCATCGATTTGTAAGGTAATTGCGCAGTGAATACATATTGCGCTTGGCTTGCCCAGCTGGATCTATTTCATGAGAACCAGAGGGGTCGCTTTGAATCCAAGAGCCATGATCGTAAGTGATATGAGCGCCCTTTACTTCTATAACCATGCAGCCATAGTCCTTGAGAAGCAATACTAAATCGATTTCAATGTCACCTGCTTCGGGATCTGACATTTCTAGATTTGCTAAAATGGCATCATCGTCAGTCAAAAGTGGGACAAGAGTCTCAAATACTTTACGCTCGCCATGATTCTTAAAAATTGGATTAGGCGGGTAGATCTTGGGCGGCATTTTCAGATTCCGATTACGCCACGGTCATTAAGATACTTACAGGTATTACATTTTTCACCAGATGCCGGTAACGGGCCTTCTAGCATTTCTATACATTCAGTCATGAGTTTGTAAAAGCCATCTACATCTCTATGTACAACTTCATACTCTTGTGTAACTCCAAAAGCATAAGTTGATGCATCGCTACCAATCACGCGATCAGGATTCCATTTCAGCAATCCGATCGAAGCTACTTTTTCCGCATCGCCAGTGGCAGGATTTTCTAGAGCAAAAACATAAGCCTCAAGTTGCGGAGCATAGTGATCACCCTGACTCTCTTCATTCTTCGAAACCTTGCAATCAATCAGAGAAGCTGTACCATCTTCGTTTTCTGAAAGTAGGTCATACTTACCGGCAAGTGACCATCGGGTCTCTTTTCCATTAATAACAAAATTCTTACTTTTTACCTTTTGTCCAAATCGAGTAACCATGCCTTTTGGTAGTCGAGGATCTATCTCTTGAAGACTCATGTTTCGAAACGCTTTCTCCTGCATTGCCGATAGAGGTGATACGAGCGGCATAATTTTTGGCATATCTAGCTTGAACCAATAGAACAGCCATAAGCAGCGGTGACAAGTAGAAAGTCCAAAGGTGAGGTCAGATGGCCGAATAGTTGTTCGGGTGGGCTCGGCTGGCTTAATCATGACTCTCCAATGTATTGATTCACTAAAGCCTATGGGGGATGACCGACTGGGCATAGGCCTTGCGCGGTCACGGGGGCGCGCTTGGATACTCGAACACCTGTTCGAATTATGTGTTACTCTCCGCTTCCCCCAAAAACTGCCCAACGCTGACCCCTAGCCTCAGAGCAGATTTGTCAGTGACGGTCAGTAACTTCTCCACCAGTCAGAAGCACCATTGTCGGAAGAAAGGAAAAGGTGAGCACAGAAAACAATCCGGATGAAAAAGAGCTATGGGCCAGTATCCCTCGCTCCGAAGGCGTTGATCGCGCCGAACATTTTGTAACACTTAGTCACATGGCATATGAACGCGGTGATTTCAAATCAGCGCTAGCCCTTTGTGAGAGTGCGAGAGATATATATGAATCTCTTAAAGCAACGGTAAGTACCCAAGCATTACTCCATGTGTATGAGGGAATTACATGGTCTCTTCGAAAGCTCGACAGGGAGAAAGAAGCTGCAGAGTTAGCACTCCACGCGGTTGATGTTCTCAAAGAAGATAATCCAGTTGATGCAACTGATATGTTGCGAGAAGCAGGAAGATTCTTCTTCACTGCAGGCGAGTATCAGAAATCATTAGATTGCCACTTAAAGGCCATGCAAGAGGTTGATCCAGAGTTAACCGAGTGGACAATGGGAATCGACAGTTACAACGCCGGCTTTGCACTGATGAAGTTGGAAAGGTATCCAGAAGCAATTCCGTACCTGATTAAGGCGCGTGAACACTTCAA
>Ga0214917_10008547_pt1 | contig 10022 bp, 14 predicted proteins | sample LL_1208_BB_MetaG_FD_177983 | JGI IMG/M metagenome (GOLD analysis project Ga0214917, IMG submission 177983) | Freshwater microbial communities from Lake Lanier, Atlanta, Georgia, United States - LL_1208_BB | ecosystem: Environmental > Aquatic > Freshwater > Lake | place: USA: Georgia | collected...
GATTGCTCGGCAAAGACGTGACGTTCTATCGATTCCCCGGCGAAACCCACGAGCTCTCACGCTCGGGCTCGCCGGTGCACCGAGTGCAACGCGCAGAAATCATTCTCGACTTCTTCGCCAAACACCTCGGTCTGTAGCCCGCGCCGTCGGTTAGATGCGGTGCAGCCACCACTCAATGGCATCGGGTAGGCGGCGCGCCCACGAACGCTCGTTGTGACCGCTGCGGCGCAACACGCGCGACACATAGTCGCGACCGTGCACGTAGCCGCGTGACGCAAGGCGTGCTTCGGCACGATGTTGAAATGGCGCATACGACGCATCAAGGCCGTTTGTTCCGTTCTGCATCCACACACGAACGTTTCCGGGTGTGGGCAAGTGATCAATGAGCGCATCAACGAGCGCGTCTCCAGCGAACGGCCAGTGCACCGAGAACGCCAAACCGCAGCCGTAGAGCGCGGGGCGCTCACCCAATGCATAGAGCGTGGCGAGTGCTCCCATGCTCGCCCCCATCATTGCAACAGGCACCTCGTGACCGATGGTCTGCAAGACCCGTGGCACGATCACCTCAGCAAGGTGCGCCTGATACTCGTCACCGCACATGTGCTGCGGGTCGAACCACTCGGCGAGGCTTGCATCGATCTGCATCGCTGGGGTCATCAACTTCTGTGGAGCGAGCTCGTAGCCACGTCGATACGGCCGTTGCGCAGTGGAACCGTTCCACACGCCAACGACGGCTGGCGGTGCAACACCTACACGCTGCGCCGCACGCACTGCGGCCCGTGCGGCATCCCACGTTTGGTGATGTGTGGCCGCGCGATCGTCGAACACGTTTTGGCCGTCGTGGGCAACGATGAGGCCACTTGGTGTCTCGCGTGGAATCCACACGTCAACCCAGCGGTCATCGATCAACTGACGCTGCACCGGCTCGCGCACGCCCCGCACAAAGAACTCATGTTCACGCAACTGCACCGCTCGCCACGACACGAAGAGCGATGCTACGCAACGCCTAGGGTCGGTGTGATGAAGCACGGGCTGCAACGATGAAGATCACGCTGCTTGGCACGGGAAGCCCGATTCCCGACCCGAATCGTGCGGGACCATCAACGCTCGTGCAAGCCGCGGGTCAGCACATCGTGGTCGACTGCGGTCGTGGTTGCGTGATGCGCATGACTGCTGCTGGTGTGTTTCCGCCGTTTCTCTCGGCAATCTTGCTCACCCACCTGCACAGCGACCACATCAGTGACTTGAACGACATCGTCACGTCACGCTGGATCATGTCGCCGAACCCCATCGTCACACGCATCTATGGTCCGGTTGGCACCAAGCAGATCGTCGATGGCTTGCGCACGATGCTGGCGCTCGACGAGCAATATCGCCTCGACCATCACGCTGATTTGCGTTCAGGCCCCGGCATGCAGATTGAAGTAACCGAGGTATCACCCGGCGACACCTTTACCATCGGCGACGTGACCGTGCGCGTTGGTCGCACCGACCACCGCCCCGTCTCGCCCACCGTCGGCTTTCGATTCGAAACAGAAGGAAAAGTTGCCGCGCTCGCCGGAGACACCGTGCCCTGCGCCGAGCTCGACGCTCTGTGCGCCGACGCCGACATCTACGTGCAGACCGTGTTGCGGCCCGACCTCGTCAGCGCAATGAAGCAGATGCTGCCCGCGCAGGCCCCGCGACTCAACGACATTCTCGACTATCACTCGTCAGTCGAAGATGCAGGTCAGACTGCGGCGCGCGCCAGGGTGAAAACGCTCGTGCTCACGCACTATGTTCCAGCGATGCAGGTCGGGCAAGAAGCCGACTGGATTGCGCAAGCCGCCAAACACTTCAGCGGAACCATCGTCGCCGGACCAGACCTGACGAGCGTCGAGGCGTAGTCGCCGCGGGGCACCGCGGAGGCGCCGCGTAGTCGCCGCGGGTACGCCGCCGGGCGCTGCGTCGAGGTCTAGCCGACGACGCGGTGTTCGTCGACGAACAGTCGCACACGGCTCGACACGTTGGCCATTGAGTCGGCGACTACTTTCTTGCCGATTTCGCTCGCATACGCGGCGTCAAACGCCTCGCGCGAGTCGAACCACAACTCGGTGATGCCGTCGGGTTCGCCAGCGCCAGGGTTCTGCACCACGTTAAATGTTGCGGCGCGCAACCCGGGCAACTGCTTGGCGAGTGGCACATGCACGCTCAGCCACCACTGCTCGTATTGCTCATGCGTCATATCAGCACGACGCGTCAGCAGAATCATCGCCTTAAACATCGGTGCACCGACACATCATGACGGCTTCTTCGAGCGCGCGAACGGGCGACCGCCAACTGCGAGTGCAACACTCACCACGATTTCGTCGGGCAGTGGCGCGTCGGGAATCCACACATCAATAGCATCCATCTCATCAAACGACCAGATGTCGTCTTTGTTCGTGATCGGCAGTGTGATGTGGGCACCCGGCGCACCGATCTTCTTCGTCGAGGGAATGATGTCGTCGCCCTTGATCACCACTTTGCGCACCGGAGCACCAAAGCGAGGGTGAATGAGTGCGGCCGCATGCTCAATCTCACCATTCGTGCCGACGATTGCACCTTTGCCATACGCCGTCACCTCGTGCGCCGCCACACCGAGAGCAGCGAGTGCGCGCGTGGCAAGTTCGCCTGAAATCTCGGCACCCAACGCCTCGAGCGACGTCAAGTCGGCACCCGGTTTGCCAGCCAAGGGGTTGGCAATCACCGCACTGCAGACTGCGCGACGAACAGTCCGCCCGGTCGCGCGACCTTTTTCGGCGAGCACGTCTTCGCAGGTGACCACAAATTTGCGAACTTGCATCGAATGCACGGTACTACGCCGCGCGGCGAGAGACCGCGGCACTCGATACAACGAGCAGCACCAGCGTGACGACACCCACGACACCGAGTGCGGTCTGCACACTCGACGACTGCGAGATGCGACCCATCGCCACAGCTGTCGCCATGCCACCGAGTCGCAGACCGATGAGCATCGCACCAAGCCCAGCACCCGCACTCATGCCGGGCACGCGTGCCGCCACCAGATAGAGCCGGGGGAAGATGACGCCCTGACCCAGACCCGACACGAAAAGTGCCGCCAACCCGAGCCACGCCGCGCTCGACAGCACCACGGTGGTGATGCCCACCGCTACCACGACCATCGCAAGGCGGAACAGTCGCTCGTCGCCGAGTCGCTCAAGCGCGTGATCACCGCCGAGTCGGCTCACCACCATGCCGAAGCCGAACGCCACCGTGCCGAACCCTGCCCATTCGCCAAAGTTCAAGTCATCGCGCATCAACAAGGCAGCCCACTCGTTCGGTGCACCTTCGAGGGCAATTGCCGCTGCTCCTGCAACTGCGAGTGCGACCGCCGCAAGACCGAGATGTCGACGCCTCGTCGGAACATCGGCAGTGTTCGTCGTCGGTGCGGGATCATTCGGTTCGAGACTGCGCGACACGAGCCCAACCGTGACGAGCAGACTCAATGCCACCACCACGACCTGCACGCGAAAGCTCACACCGACTCCGCCCGCCAGCGAACCAATCAGAGTTCCGCTGCCGAAACCGACACTCCACATTCCGTGCAGACGATTCATGATCGAACGACCGAGGCGTTCTTGGGCGATAACGCCTTGCACGTTCATCGCCAGATCGGTCCACACGTCGATCAACCCAATGAGCGACAGCAAGACGAGCAGCATCCACGCTTCGCCGACGAACGGAATCGCCGCCATCACCACAGGTAGGGGCACGATCGTGCGCAACAACAGTCGCCGGCTGCCGAGGCGTTTCGTGATGCGACTCGCCAGAAGCGAACCGACGATGCCGCCAACACCGCCACCCAGCAACGTGATGCCGAGGTTGGTGTTGCTCAGCCCGAGTTGGTCTTTGAGTTCAGGAATCCGCGGCAGCCAGTTGCCGTACACCATGCCGTTGACAAAGAACAACGCACCCGAAGCCAACGCAAGTCGCCGAGGCGAAACAGTCGCGGTCCGTTCGGGCGAAACAGGGAGCTGCTGCGGTCGACTCGAGTCAGGTGAACTGTTTGATGTCATGCCAGTGCGTCGTGTTGCTACTCGCGCCAGACGTCGTCGGTGAGCCCGAGCGAACGCAACCGCTTGGAGATTGAAAGCGGAATCTCGATCTCGCGACCCTCACGTACGGCCGTGGCGAGGTCGCCGCTTTCTTCCCACATGTGGCAGGTGTTGACTGGGCTCGCAGTTTGCGGGCCGTCACCCATCGACTCGAGCGAGATTCCGCGGGCACGTGCCGACGCCACTCGCATCGACCACATGCTCTGCACGGCAACCGGGGCCATTGCTTGCAGCAGCGCCGTGGTGTGGGTGCAACCGCGTGGCCCGGCAAACAGTTCTTTCACTTTGCCCGTGAAGCCGCGCGTGATCGACATGCCTTCTAGCTTCTTGTAGTGGTCGACGATGCCGATGCAACCAGTGTGCGGGTGTTCGTTGAACTTCACGTTCGCCTTTTGAATGACGAGTGACGGAAAGTGAATTTCAAGATCGAGAATCATGTGATGCATCCACAACGGATCAGGGTCATGCTCGATATAGAGGCCGACGGGCTTTTCATCAACCACCACGCCACGCAGCATGAGACAGTCATCACTCTTGTGAAACGCACGCACCTCATAGCGACGTGTATGAATGCGGATGTACTCGGGGTCTGCAGGAAACATTTCGAGCTTCGACATTCGTAGAACGCTAATCAATCCACCAACGCGACGGCGTGGCGAACTACCGTGTCATGGTCATTTCAATAAGGAGAACCACAATGGACATTGTCATGATCATCGGACGAGTGCTCTTCGCGCTCATGTTCCTCGCCGGAGGGCTCAACCACTTCACAAAGTCGAATGACATGGTGGGCTACGCGCAATTCAAGAAGGTGCCAGCCGCCAAGGCGGCCGTGTTGCTGTCAGGTGTCGTGCTCGTGTTGGGTGGGCTCTCGGTCATTCTCGGCATCTACGCCGACCTCGGATCACTCGCGCTCGCAGTTGCGCTGCTGGTCATGGCTCTCAAGATGCACGACTTCTGGGCACAGGCCGACCCGCAGGCCAAGCAGACCGAGACCATCGCATTCTTCAAGAACGTTTCGATGGCCGGCGCGGCGCTCTTCATGTTCGCACTCGTTGCCAGTGGCGCCGGAGACGAAGGCTTCAACTTCGGCCCGCATCTCGGCGACATGCTCAGCCTCTGGAACAACTAGTCAACGATTCAAGACTCGCTCGTCTACGAGTCGCGCGACGATGAGATGACCTTTCCAGTCGTCGACGGGCTTCGCAGTATTGAGTTCGGAACGCCTGGTGAGAGTCGCGCTCGCCTCGTTGACTTCATCATCAACGGCAACAAGCGGGCCACGGCAGGTCTGCTGCACGATTACGCCAAAGAAGGCGAGTTGGTCGAGCATGTCGACGAGTGCCTCGCCATGGTCGACAACGTCGGCCAACATGTCGCAACGTTGCAGGTACGCCGTGTCGAGGTCACACGATTTGCTGACGTGCCCGATGAATTCGCACTCGCCGAAGCCGAAGGTGACCTGAACGCTGCCGACTTTCGCGCCAGCCATCTCGAGTACTGGACTCGAGTCGGCGAAGCCATAACCGACGAAACTCAGGTGGTGCAGGTGTATTTCAACTTGCTCACCCATCGACTGCGACCGCTGCGGTTAGACGACGCCGAATGGATTCACCGCGCCTGCCAAGACCCCGAGGTGCAACGTTGGACACTGGTGCCCCGCCCCTACACACACGAACATGCCGAATCTTTCGTGCGTGATCAGGCCGGCGAACGTCTCGCGAACGCGATTATTGACGCGCGCACCGGCGAACCGGCGGGCGTGGCGGGCATTCACAAGATCGCCGATGGTGTCGCGACCGTCGGCTACTGGGTTGCGCCGTGGGCGCGTCGACGAGGTGCGGCCTCGACGGCGCTGAAGATTCTTCCCACCATTGCTGCACGACTCGGCAGCGCCCGCACGGTGCAAGCGACGATTGCCGAGACGAACACCGCTTCACGACGCGCCGCCGAGCGCGCCGGCTTTGAACTCGCAGGCACGAGCGGTGAGCAGTGCCCCGATGGCGATTGCCAGGTTGTCGGGCTCGAATACCGTCGCACGATCTGAGCGCGGCTAGTTGCGCAGCCCCTGATTGATTTTTTTGCCGACGGCGCGAATCAACTTTCTTCGGTCGCTCGATGCACCAATCTTCATTTCCAGCGGCCCGTCAATGAGCAGCATCGCCAATCCATGTGCCGCTGACCACATAGTGGTTGCCACAACACGAACTTCGTCGAGCGACGACGATGAGTCGACAATCGTCTGCACGGCGTCAATGAGCGTGCCGAACGCCGCATCAGCGAACTGTTGCAGGTCGGGTGACTCGGCGATCTTGCACAGATCAGAGCGAAACATCACGCGGTAATAGCCGCGATGCGTGATAGCAAAATTGACGTAGCGCTCGAGCATACGAATGGCCACGTCGGGGTCTTCACCGCGACGGGCGGGGCCGGCAAGTTCTGCGGAAAATTTGCGGAACCCAAGCAGCGCAATCTCGGTGAAGATCGCGTCGCGATCACCGAAATGGTGATACGGGGCTTGATGACTCACGCCTGCATCGGCAGCAATCTGTCGAAATGACAGGCCATCGGGGCCCGATTCAGCGATGTAGTCGACGGCCGCCTGAATGACTTTGTCTTTCAAGGTCTCAGCCACGACTTGACACTATCAAGTCGGGCGACTAGACATTGTCTACATGAACAACACCTCTGCTCTCGCCCACCCCAACGCCGCTGTGCAGAAGCGACGTTGGTGGATTCTCGCCATTCTCAGCCTCTCGGTCTTCCTCGTCGTCGTCGACAACCTCATCATCAATGTGGCGATCCCCACTCTCGCCCGCGAACTTGAGGCAACGACGAGCGGTCTGCAGTGGATCGTCGACTCGTATGCGCTGGTCTTCGCCGGGCTCTTGCTCGCATGCGGTGGGTTGGGCGACCGATTCGGTCGCAAGATCGTGATGCAGATCGGCATGGTGCTGTTCGGCGTGTTCTCCACACGGGCCGCATTCACCGACACCACCCAACAGCTCATCATCGGCCGTGGGCTCATGGGAATTGGTGGGGCACTGGTCTTTCCGAGCACGCTTGCGATTCTCATCGACGTGTTTCGCGACCCGGTCGAACGCGCAAAGTCAATCGGCGTATGGTCGGCGGTCTCGGGCGCTGCCGTGGCGTTCGGCCCAGTGACGGGCGGGTTTCTGCTTGAACACTTCTGGTGGGGTTCGGTGTTTCTCATCAATGTTCCGATCGTCGCCGTTGCATTGCTGCTGCAGGCAGTGTTTGTTCCTGAGTCAAAGGATCCGAACGCCGAACAACTCGACATCGCGGGTTTTCTGCTTTCCATCGCGTTCGTCTCGGTGCTCGTCTACACCATCATCGAGGGCCCGCACCGTGGCTGGACGAGCACCGAATCCATCGCCGGGTTCATCGGCACAGTGGTGCTGCTCACCGCCTTCATTTGGCGAGAACGCAACACCGAGCACCCCCTGCTCGACGTGCGTGTCTTTCGCGACATGCGCGTGACGGCGGCGACCTCGTCGATCTTCATCGCATTCTTCTCGCTCTTTGGCTTTACGTTCTTGATCACGCAGTACTTTCAGTTCGTGCGCGGCTATGACCCGCTCGAATCGGGTCTGCGAACCCTGCCGTTTGCCTTCGGCGCAGGCATCACCGCGCCGATCGCGGCGCAGCTTTCGCTCAAATTCGGCCCGAAGCGCGTGGTGCCGTTCGGGCTGTTGTTCATGGGCGTCGCACAAATCTGGGCCGGCACCTTTGCGGTTGACTCGGCTTACTTCGGCCCAGTGATCGCCAGCATGGTGTTGATGGCCTGCGGCCTATCGCTCGTCACCAGCCCATCGTCAGAGTCGGTAATGGGTTCGCTACCCCGCGACATGGCGGGTGTGGGCTCGGCAATCAACGACACCAGTCGTGAAGTCGGTGGCACCCTCGGTGTAGCAATCATCGGAAGCGTCTTTGCCTCGACCTACGGCCCCAAGATCGTCGACCTACTCTCCTCCTTCGCGCTGCCTGAAGCGGCAGTGTCGGCGGCCGAAGAGTCTGTCGGTGCTGCGTTCGCAGTGTCTGAGCAGGTCGGCGATCAAACTCTGTCAAACGCAATTCGTGAGGTTGCCGGCATCTCGTTTCTCGAGGGCTTCCAAGCCGCGTGCACGACGGTTGGCATGGTTGCAATTCTCGGAGCGCTGCTCGCGCTCAAGTTCTTGCCCGCGCGAACCCCCACGTCAGCGTGAGTCGCGGATGATGTCGAGGTGGTCACCCAACGTGCGAACGATTTGAAACACCAGGAGTTCGGCGAGCATCACACACGAGCTGAATACGGCGAGAGGCCCTACTGCTTGAGTGAGCGCGATACCCAATAGACCGAGATAGACCACGACGGCGACGCATAGCACGACCACGTTCAGTCTGCGCAGCAATTTGATGTTGCGCTCGGCGCGAGCTCGCACGTCAATCATCACACCTCTGGGTCGTGCATGCTGACACGAACTTCTTGAGCGCATCGACATGCGGCTGCGATGCGGGCCGCCCACTGTCGGGGTCAACGATGTGTGCTTGCTGCCGCTCGAGACCTCCGCCGGTCACCCACACCCCGGCCGCCTTCGCCTCACGAAGCACACGATGCGCAGCCTCGCCAACTTCTTCTAGATCACCGCGCAAGAAGTCCATTGCGCCATCATCGAACGAAATCAGATAACGAGTCACGATAGAACCCTATTGCGTCGCAAGTCACGCAAAGTTGCGTCGCAACTTAAGCGAAGTAAATGGCATGTAGGTTCAGGGGGTGGCCGCCACGAGTGTGACGACGTATCTCTGGTTTGACAACCAAGCTCTTGAAGCAGCGACGTTTTATGTCGAACTGTTTCCGAACTCGAAGCTCGGTGACATCAGCTATTACCAGGCTGATGCACAACAACGAGCCGGCTCGGTGCTTACTGTCGAGTTCGAACTCTTCGGTCAGCCTTTTGCGGCGCTCAATGGTGGGCCGCAGTTCCAGCACAGTGAAGCGGTGAGTTTTCAGGTGACGTGCGAAACACAAGAAGATGTCGACCGATTGTGGAGTTCCCTCACCGCCAACGGCGGCGAAGAAAGCCAGTGTGGCTGGTGCAAAGACCGCTGGGGCGTGAGCTGGCAGGTCATTCCACTGGCGCTCGGTCGAGCCCTGAAGGGTCTCGACGGCTACGACAGCGCTCGCGCCTTTCAAGCGATGATGAAAATGTCAAAGATTGTGATCGCCGACCTTCAGTAGCCAGGCGAGCCACCGCAAACGTCATTCCATCTGCTGGCCGCGGAACGCCACCGTTCGTTTTGGAAACCTGTGATTACCCAACAGGCGTCTGAAGCTACAGCCCCTCTTCGGCTCGGAAGTGGGCCACGACTGCTGTTGCGTGCCCATGGCCCATTCCGTGCTCGCTCTTGAGCATGGCGACCATCTCTGAGTGTCGTGCCGTGCGCATCTTTTTGAGAAGTGACTTCCAATGCGAGATTGGTTTGCCGTACTTTTTCTCGATGGACGGGAAGTATGAAGCAGGTCCGGTTACCTTCATCCCGCTCATGTCTCAAGAGTATCGCTTGCATTTGGTCTCAGCGAAGAAGCGCCAGTATCTGGCCAGGTCAAGCTTCTGCGTCACTTCAGCTGTCACCCTCGCTTGACCGCTACCACTACCCCATTGGTGACGCGTTGTAGGTCGTGGGGATTGATTGGAAAGACATCGTTCCACGTTCCCGCAGCAGCCCACACCTCGTCGTATTGCAACAAGTCCGGATCAACAAACACGCGTAGTTGAGTGCTGTGACCGAACGGAGGTACGCCACCGTTGTCTTTGGAAACTCTTTAGGTTTCCGTCAGGAGACACCGAACCACGGCTCCGATGCAAGGTCCCCATCAACCACTGCCTTGTCTTCAGGATCGGCAATCGGGACCTGTGCGGC
>Ga0214917_10008549_pt1 | contig 10019 bp, 8 predicted proteins | sample LL_1208_BB_MetaG_FD_177983 | JGI IMG/M metagenome (GOLD analysis project Ga0214917, IMG submission 177983) | Freshwater microbial communities from Lake Lanier, Atlanta, Georgia, United States - LL_1208_BB | ecosystem: Environmental > Aquatic > Freshwater > Lake | place: USA: Georgia | collected...
TGGTTTTGTCTGCAGTGCCAGTGTAGCTCTTGCTGCTTATACAGCATTCAACCATGTTGCAGAACTTATTAACAGTGCTAACACTAAAAAAACCAGTGATTTCTTTCATGATTATTGCAGATTAGCTAAACAAGACGCTGTCGTTATTTATAACCGTGGCGAAAAACTTGTAGATGACACCAGCAAAGCCGTGATGCAAAATGATCCATCATTAATACTACGCTTTACTCCTCAAGGAAATGGTGCTGCTTTGCTCAATACAATCAAATCTTCATTTGGATTTAATTAACCATAAACCCAAACAACTGTAAGAGAAAAGCCGCTTCATGCGGCTTTTTTCTTTATTTTTTAATGATTATTGATTAAAGGTGATGGAAAATATCCTGATTTGGCGTGCGATAGCAACCAATCATTGCCTTGATAATTATTCTTAGCCAACAAAATCTGTGTTCCTTGCAGTTTTCGGGTACACGCCCCTGCATAAAAAAGTGCAATATAAGCGTCATAAAGTCTTAAGAATGTTGGAGTTAATCCTGTATCAACTAATCTATTTCGATTATCTTGTAAACGTTGGTACCAATCAATAAAGGTTCTAGCAACATGCTCATCCATTGTCTCTAAATGTAATAGCTTCAGCCCAGAATGATTAACTGCTTTTTGAAAAAACATAGGCAGTGAATATAATGTATAAGAATCAAAGAAATATCGCTGCATAAAAGATTCTATTAAGGCCCCAAATCCTTCATCAATCTGAGTCAGTGTCTGGATCAGCATTAAGCCTCTAGGATCCAAAGTCTTACTTAATTGTTCAATCAACTCTTTTGCATACAAATGTCCAACCAAGTTCATCGGTGTTAATAATGCTATCTTGTTAAAAGAATGTGTTTCTTTGATTAAAGTTTCACGATCGATCAGTGTCACAAGATGTTGCACATTCATCAAATAAGCTTTTGCTTGAATAAATTTTTGATGTTGCAACGATTGGCTTAATATTGTAACTTTTGCTCCATAATATTTTGCTGCGTATAGTCCCAGGCCTCCCCATCCAGATCCGGCATCAAAAAGATGATCAGTAGGAATGACAGAGAGTTTCTCACACACTCGTTGCAGCTGGGATTGTGCTGCCTGATCAAGAGAGGCTTGAGGATGAAGATATAATGCGGTCCCATACAGTAAATAATGCTGATCTAAAAAAACCTCAAAAAACCGATCAGAAAGATCGTGATGTACTTTTAAAAAATCAAAAGCTTGTGTTGCGGATTGATGCATCCAGTGCTTATACAATTGAAAGACTGAGCGGCGCCACAAAGATGTTGATTTTAATTTGAGTTCATCTTTCTTAACCATCTGCTTGATAAATTGTAATAAATCAGAACTATTCCAGTGTCCTTGAATATAACTTGCTATCCAGTCTAGACCATCTCCTTTAGCTAAGATCTCTAAAGAATGTTCAGTAAGTTCGTTCAGACTCATTTTCATTGAGCCTTCACCAACGACTTCTGTGCTTTGCTCAGAATGCCATTCAATAGAACACTCGTTTAAATGGGAAAGACGAGTACGTAGCTCTTTTTGAGATTGATCTTTTTGCTTCGTCTGTGATTGGGTAACAATTTCTTTTGACATAGGAGAAAAAATATTCCGATTTATATCGCAGGTTTTATTATCCTCTGTTCAATCAATTAAGTCGAGATTTGCTTGATATTTTAGTGACAATTCCCACCACTAAATTGCACAAGAAATGCTAGAGGGGGCTTATTGCGACCGAAGTTAAAAAATACGTCTTGCAAGTATATGATGTTTTACGTGATCGATGGCTTGCAAGTAGTCATTGAGTATCAACGGATAAAAATATGGGCAATATAATGTCTTATGATGCGTGCCGACATACAATCCTTGAGCCATCATCAACTCAAATTCTTTTGGCCACTGTGGTAAAACAACTGATTGTTGATGATCGATCTGCGCTAAAGGATTTCTACTCACCGCTAAACTTGTGTGCAAAGAAAGTCTCATTTTGACCATGGTTGCATCAACATAGCAAGACACATCGTCTTTTATATTATCATGAAGATGCATAAAACATTTGCGTTGTTTTAATAGCTCTAACCATTTTTTTTCTTGAACTGAAAGAAAGTGAGAGCTTTTGATGGCACTCCAATCTGTGACGACTAACCCATCATACTCTTTGTTATGAATTGCAATTTTATTACCCGATCGTTCAATACGATCACTGTCTGTATATTTGTAAACTAAAAGCCGAGAGAGTGCTAACGTTCTTAAAGATTGATAACAGATTTTATGAAGCTTTTGTCCATCAAAACAGTTTAATAAACTTATCACAAAACTTGCTGAATATAATAATAACTCTTGCGTATCAATCAATAAAAGTCCGGCTAAAAGATTCAATACTCTTAACTCTTCTTCAATGAAATTAACCGAATCAAGAGGACAATGCGCCTGCATGGATAATTTTTTGATTAACTTGGAGAAGGCTGTCTCTCCTCTCCAATACGCGTACCAAGGGTCTTGATTAAGATCGTAAGAACTTTTTATTATCAATTGTTTATGCGATATCGATTGAGCAATCCATGATCGCTGCGGCGTTGGTGCGCCTAATAAACCTATATCAAATATAGTGTAAGAAGAAAGGTTCCTATCTTGCCATGTAGAGAGCTCTTGTATTTGCGGCTCCCAAGATTCCACCGTAGCATAACCTTTTAACGCCATTTCAATACAATACGCGGTAAAAGCAGGGCCTAAAACAGCGATTTTTTTCTTCATCAGTCTTCACAATAGCTTTTATTGAATATCATCTCATTTTCTCTACACTTAATAATACAGTCTTTCTACTCCATCTTGATCTGTCTTCTTGTTTATTAAAATAAACCTTTATAAATTAATGAGATATCTATATGAATACAAACTTTCCGAAAAAATTTATGTTGATGATGACATTATTTTTTACTCTCATCATAGGATTTATTGTTTTTAAAAATATTACAGTCAGCTCTATCTTAAAAAACATCCGCCCTGAAGCTGCTTCTGTTAAAATCATCACTCTTGAACATAAACGCTGGCCCCTCATTCTTCAACAGCCAGGTACAATTAAAGCCAAACAAAATGTTCGTGTTAGCTGTTTAGTGGCTGGGCATGTCCAAGAGATTTATGTCAATCCAGGACAGTTTGTAAAAAAAGATCAAATTCTTATCAAGCTGAACTCAGCGTTGTATGAAGCAGCAGAACAAAAAGCTTATGCAAGCTATCAACTTGCTGAGCTCAACCTAGCTCGAGATCAACAACTTTTCAACGAAGAAACTATTTCCTCGTCTGTTTATAACACTACCGTCGCTACCTTTAATCAAGCTAAAGCCGATCTTGAACAAGCCAGTATTCAAGTGGATCATCATATGATCAGAGCACCTTTTGATGCGATCGTTGACTATTTTGATTTAAATCTTGGCGATTATATTCAAATAGGCCAGCCACTTATTCAATTATATACGTTACAACCCCATGATATTGAGTTCTCGCTTCCGCAAGAATACATCAATCAGATTAAAGATAATCATGCTGTCAACGTTATGCTCAATGATCAGTCTTATGAGGGGATTATTTCTAGTAGAGGTCAAGGCGTTTCACCTCAATCTCGACATTTTCTGATTAAAGCCTCTCTCCCTCAAATAGATATAATCACTCCTGGCCAATACGCAAATGTTTCTATTTTGTTTGATGACAAAACACAGCATTATGTTATTCCTCAATCAACTCTTAATTATACGACATTAGGTAGTGTTGTATGGGAGGTTAAACGCGATACACCAACTTCATCTACAGGAACAGCTTATCCCATAGAAGTCTCTACATATCGTGCTAACGATAAGATGATTGCTATTAAAGGTGCTGGTTTAAAAACAAATATGACCTTAGTTGCACTAGGACAGACAAATTTAACATCTGGTAGTAAGGTGGTTATCCATGAATAAAGTCCATTGGTCTCACGTTTTTATTCGTTATCCTGTTTGGGCCTTTGTCTTATCAATATTAATTTTGTTAATGGGCGCACGATCTTATTTCAATATGCAAGTCCGCCGATTTCCTGATATTCAAGTTGGCGTTATTAATATCAATGCAGGCTATCCGGGTGCCTCTGCTTATACGATGCAATCATCGGTGACAACTCCTTTGCAGCGATTAATAGCTCAAGCTGATGGGATCGATCATCTGATCGCAACAACAAAAGATGGCCTTACTCAAATTGAGGCTCACCTGAAAATAGGGTATGATCCCGATAAGGCTTTTACTGATATGTTAGCCAAAGTACAATCAGCTAAAAGATACTTGCCTGCGGATATGGACGATCCTGTTATTGTTAAAGGAACAGGGCGTAGTATTGCCTTAATGTACGTCGCTTACTGCACTCAAAGTCAAGGAACCATTCAACCCAGCGAAATCTATAATTACCTTGATACTGTTATTCGACCTCAACTGCTTACTGTAAGCGGTGTAGGAAGTATTAATATTTTAGGTGCATGCCCTCCTGCAATGAGGCTTTGGGTTGATTTTGATAAAATGCAACAGTATCAAATCAACTTCAAGATGATTAATGATGCTCTTGGAAATCAAAATTTCTCGATACCTGCAGGAACAATCAAAGAAGGCAACGTTCAACAGATGCTCTTTCTCAATACCCGTGGCACTGATGTAGAAGATTTTAGAAAAATTGCGATTCATACGATTAATCAGCAAATCATCACTCTTGGTGACATTGCCACAATAGAACTAGGTGCTGAAAATTATGATTCTATTGTGACTTTTAATGATAAAGATGGCGTGTTTCTATCTATCGATACACTCCCAACGGCGAATGCTCTTTCTGTGATTGACGATGTTCGTCATCGATTAGAGCAGTTAGAAAAAACGCTTCCCTCTCAACTCCAACAAAAAATTATTTATGACGCAACTGATTTTATTAATGAATCTATTCTAGAGGTTTTTAAAACAATTTTTGAAGCATCAGCGATTGTTATTATTGTGATGTATGGTTTCTTGGGGTCGTTACATGCGGTCTTGATTCCATTAGTCACTATTCCTCTATCGTTAATTGGTGTTGGATCGTTAATGTCTTTACTAGGTTTTAGTATTAATCTTTTAACACTCTTAGCGATGATCTTAGCTATTGGGCTTGTTGTTGATGATGCTATTATCGTTGTTGAAAATTGCTTTAAATATCTAGAAAAAGGGCTGAGCCCTTTACGTGCAGCGCAAGAAGGAATCGCTGAAATTGCCCAGCCAGTCATTGTGATGACGTTGATTTTAGCGATCGCTTATTTACCCATCGCTTTTCTAGAAGGTTTAACCGGGGGGCTTTTTAAAGAATTTGCGTTTACTCTTTCTTCTTGTGTTTTGATTTCTGGAGTCATTGCTTTAACTCTCTCTCCGCTTATGTGTGCGTTATTACTAAAAGAAGCCGATGTGCATAAAGAGCCACAATGGATCAAAACATTAACAACAGCCTATGAAAACAGATTAGGCAGTTTTTTTCTCTATAAAAAATCTATTATCGCTTTTATTATCACCACTCTTGCTTTAGTGTTTTTATTAGGCAAGGCTCTATCACAAGAACTTGCCCCTAAAGAAGATCAAGGATTTGCTCTGATCAGTTACTCTGGACCTCAATCCGCATCACTTGAATACACAATAGATCGCTCTTTAGATTTGCGTCAACAGATTAAAAAGTTTGATGAAATGCAGGATTATTTTTTAATTAATGGAGCGGGAGAGGTGAATACTGGTTTTGGTGGTTTCATTGCTAAATCATGGAATAAACGTTCAAATTCTATTGATTCTTTAGAAAGTGATTTTAGACGAGAATTCGGTAAAGTTATTGGGTTAGAAGTCTTCTCTTTTACACCTAATGCATTGCCTGGCCCAGATGGTTTGCCATTTCAATTTGTTCTTTTTGGTCCATTTGATTTCAATACACTTTATCAAAAAGCTAATAGTATTACAGCACAATTACGTAATACTGGATATTTTGCCTTCCTGACGACAAATCTTAAAATGAATAAACCTGTATTGAACCTATCATTCGAGACAAATCGATTACAACTCAATAAACTTAACACATTCAATTTTGCCTCAAGTATTATGTCCTCACTTTCAGAAGGACCTTCCTCTAAATTTACTTATGGCAATCAAGAGCTGAATGTTATTACTCAAGCCTATAACCGCTCTTTGTCAGAGATATTGTATAAGATGCCGATAGCTGCTCAAACTCAATATCCTGTCAGTTTAAACGAAATGACTCAAACTAACTTGACGATTGAACCGAATATGCGTTATCAATTTAATCAAATGAATGCAGTGACAATTGAAGGGATGCTGTTCCCTCTTTTTACTATCGGAGATGCAATTTCTGTGATAGAAAAAATCAAGCCTACTTTGAATCAAGAAGGATTCTTTACAGATTATTCAGGGCCAACACGCTCTTATTTACAAGAAGGAAATCAATTAGTAAAAACTAGCTTCTTTACTATCATTATTATTTATCTCGTACTTTGTGCGCTTTTTCATAGCTTTTCTGATCCCTTGATCATTATGATTTCTGTGCCTTTAGCGATCTCTGGAGCCTTGGCCTGCATGAATGCATCTTCTTTTATCGGATTCTTTCCATCACTCAGATCATACAGTGTTACGCTCAATATTTATACGCAGCTTGGTTTGCTCACATTGATGGGTTTAATTACTAAACACGGAATCTTAATTGTTGAAGTCGCCAATGAATATAAATCTCAAGGTTTATCTCTTCAAGAGGCAGCTTTTAAAGCCGCTATACAACGTTTTAGACCAATTATGATGACAACAGCAGCCATGATTGTCGGCGTCTTACCCCTCTTGTTCGCGCAAGGGCCCGGTGCTGTCAGTCGCTATCATCTTGGTTTTGTGATCTCAACGGGCTTAGGGCTAGGGACATTCTTTACATTATTCATCATTCCAATTATTTATAGTATGATATCAACTGATAAAATAGTTCTGATTGAAAAGGAGTTTTAAGATGTCAAAATACTTATTCTTATTGGCGCTGACTGTATGCTCAACATTGAGCTGGGCTGAATGTAACTGCAATAAACGCAAGAACGAGCAACTGCCTGCTCCAATAGAACAACCCGCCCCCCCGGCAGAGATTACACCAGAGAGTGAACAACCCACCCCCTAGGCTTGCAATTGAGCAACAGCAAATGCTTGCTGTTGCTTACCCTTCTTTTGTTTAAGTCTCAAGCTTAGTTATTGTTCAAAAATAAGCATACTTGCTGGGCAATAAGGGGCTGTGCTTTGTCATTAGGATGATAACCATCTTGTTGAAAATAATTAAAGTCTGTTGCAAATGGCTCAAAAGGAAATGGTAAAAGCCTTATTTTTTTAGTCGCCGCCACCCTATGAAAAATATCTTTGAATTTATCTGCGTAAGCTCCATAATTTGGAGGCAGACTCCATTCTACCAAAATCGGTTGAAAGTTATTATTTATTGCAAAATCAACCAACCCACTTAAATCTTTTTCTATTTTAGAAAAGGGGTAAGCGCGCAGTCCATCATTTGAGCCTAAAGCTATCAGTAAAGTGTGGGGATGATCGGGATGTTCTGCTATATAATTTTGCAAACGTTGATATCCTTCCTGTAAGGTTGAACCAGCATTAGAAAGGTTAATAGTTTGGCAATCGCACTCTTTTAAATAATAAGGCCAAGGAGAAGATTCAGTTAAACCAAAACCATCGGAGAGAGAGTCGCCAAGAATAACGAGTTGTTGAGAATTCAGATAAGGAATAATAAAAAGTAGTATGAGAAATGAATTGATGTTTTTTAGCATATTTGGCTCCCGTTGCAGGGCTCGAACCTGCGACCCACGGATTAACAGTCCGCTGTTCTACCGACTGAACTAAACGGGAACTACTTGAGTGGTATAATCACATATTTTCAAAGGCGAGTCAACTTAATCTGATCTCAAATATGCATTTTTTTATCATAAAAAGAATTCTTTCTTGAAAAAAAGCATGAGCCTTCAATCTATTTTTTTGATTCAACTTATTTATCATTATAATCAATATATTAAACACGATCTGTATTCATAATAATGACTGCAATATTACTTCTTTCTCAAATAATAAAGGTTTAGCCCGGTAAGAAAAACACAAGATACAATTAAAATTGACAAACAGCTTTGCATTGATGTACCACCATGCCCTAAAAGAGCTGCTCTAAATCCATTAATCATATAATAAAGCGGATTAAATGACACAATCCATTTAAAATGCGTAGGTAATGCAGATGCGTCATAAAATACGCCACCAAGATAAATCAATGGTGTTAAAATAAAAGTTGGTACTATAGCAATATCATCAAATTTTGTTGCAAAAACAGCATTAAGAAGGCCTGCTAACGAGAATAAATAAGCGGTTAAAACAGCAATCATGATGCTGAAGACATACGAACTCACCACAAATCCCAAAATCATTTTACTCATGACTAAAACAAGCGCTCCAACAAGCAATCCTCTTAAAACACCCCCACTCGCATATCCCAAAAGAATAACAAGTGGCTCTACAGGTGCTACTAAAATCTCTTCTATTGATCGTTGAAACTTACTAATGAAAAAAGATGAGACTACATTAGAAAAAGCATTATTAATAATGCCTAACATAATAAGCCCTGGTGTCATAAACAGGATATAACTGAATTCCCCCACTTCTCCTAATCGCTCTCCCAATAAAGCACCAAAAATTAAAAAATATAAAAGAACTGTAATGGGTGTGGGTAATAATGTCTGAATCCATATTCTTAAGAATCTTTTCACTTCTTTATAAGAAATTGTTTTTAAAGCAACATATTGACACTCTAAATATGATTTAGACATTTTTTGCTCCTTTATTTGTGATGGCTATAAACAATGATTCTAAGCGATTGTTTTCAGGTTTAACACTCGAGATTTTTGCTCCTGCCTCATACAAAGCAACAAAAAAACTTTCTAATGTTTGTCCCTGCTTTTTAGTAAAACTGAGTGTTTGAGAGTCGATGGATATAACATTAAGATCAGTTAAGTTGATATGATTGTCGAACGGCTCTGCAAGCTCAATGATAAAAACCTGCTGTTCTGCAAGTTCAATAAAATCACGCACAGAATGCTGCTTAATTAAACGGCCACCATCAATCATCCCTATACGCTGACAGAGCAACTCCACTTCTTCAAGGTAATGACTCGTTAATATTATCGTTATTCCTTGCTGATTGATCTCTTTTAAAAACTCCCACATTCCTCTTCGTAACTCAACATCAACACCAGCAGTAGGTTCATCCAGAATTAAAATCTGAGGCTGATGAATCAAGGCTCGTGCAACCATCAAACGACGCTTCATACCTCCTGACAGGGTGCGTGCTTGATCATGCCGCTGCTTCCATAAATCAAGACGTTCAAGTAAATACTGGCAATGATTTTTTAACTCACGATGAGTAAAACCATAATATCCACCTTGATTTAAAATAATATCTTCAACTTTATCAAAAATAGGGAAATTAAATTCCTGAGGCACGATACCTAATGATCTTTTGGTATGAAATGCATCTGTATCAGTATCAATCCCATGAATCAAAATCCGCCCACTATCTTTATGAATAAGCTGACTAATAAGATTAAGAGTGGTAGATTTACCAGCTCCGTTAGGGCCTAATAATCCGAAAAATTCCCCTTGATGAACTGAAAATGAGAGCTGATCAACAGCATTTTTTGTTTTATGAGGATAGCGTTTTGTTAAACAATCTATTTGTATAGCATACATAAAGAAACTTAAGAAATAGGAGTGAAATTAGTTTATCAAATAGCCCGATAATAGATATGGTTTTGTGACATTCTCCCGCCACTAAATTGCTAAGGCAATTCTAGTGGGGGCTTCTTGCGACCCATCTTCAGCAACCTGAAGACCTTTCGCTGAAGCAGTTGCGCCGGCAACTATGGCTTCAGAGGTACTCT
>Ga0214917_10008550_pt1 | contig 10019 bp, 6 predicted proteins | sample LL_1208_BB_MetaG_FD_177983 | JGI IMG/M metagenome (GOLD analysis project Ga0214917, IMG submission 177983) | Freshwater microbial communities from Lake Lanier, Atlanta, Georgia, United States - LL_1208_BB | ecosystem: Environmental > Aquatic > Freshwater > Lake | place: USA: Georgia | collected...
CACCGAGATGGTGCAGTTTCGCTACGGGCGCTCCACCGGCAGTGGCCGGGCACTCGTGGCGGCGCTGCTGCCCAAGTCCGGCGGACAGGGGGCCCAGTCGCCGAATATCGGCGGTGTCGATTCGATCCGACTCGACCGCGACGTGAAAATGCGGCTGGAGGGTTTCTCCAGCGGCCTTCTCTCCGGCCCCGATGAAACCCGGCCCGCGGCGTCGACGTCGGCCACCGAGCAGCCGCCGGTGTTCGTCAGCTGCCGCGGGGCGCTGTGTATGAACGTGTCGGCCAACGTGATCACGTTCGAAGACCGCGTTGATGTGGTGCGCACGGCCGCCGACGGCGCCACCGACCAATTGGCCTGCGAATTACTGGCGATCGTGCTCGCGCGGGGCGAGGCTGAAGCCGGCCGTGGTGCCGCCACCGGTGGCCTCAGGCCGGTCGAGATCCAGGCCCGCGGCACTCCTGTGATCGCGAGATCCACGGCGGCCGAGCTCGAGGCGAAGGGTGCCCGGCTAGGCTATGAAATCGCGACGCGCCGAATCCTGCTCGACGGTGAGGAGCCTGTAACGCTGCTGATCCAGGGCACGGAGATGCAGGCCCGCTCCATCGACTATTGTCCGGGACCTCCCGGCGACCCGGGCTCGCTGATGGCCGTCGGCCCGGGCTGGCTCCGTGCCCGGTCGCCGGGATCACCGCCAGTCGAGGCACGCTGGCAGAAGTGGCTGCGGATGCGGCCCGACGGCGCGGGCCACGTGGCCTCGCTCGCGGGGGAGGCCGACGTGACGATCGAGGCCCAGGGCCGCCTGAGTGCCGCGGAGATGCACCTCTGGCTCGACGTCGTGCGCGGGGCCGGGCAGACCCCGCCCCAGGTGCCCGCGGCACGTGGCCCCAATCTGGCCGGTGTGAAGCCGGCGCGGATGCTCGCCCGCGGGATGGTGGAGATCGATTCCGAGCAGCTCGCGGCGCGCAGCGAGCGGCTGGAGTTGTGGTTCAAGCACGTCGGGCCGGCGCCACTGGCCGCGGGCGATGCGCCCGCCGTCGCGGCGCCACCGGTCGCCCCGGTCGCGCAGCCTGCGGCCCCCGCCGTGGTAAAAACTGCCGATCCAAGCCTCCCGGCCCGCGGCAAACTGCTCGCCACCGGCGGCCTCGTGCGCGGGCTTGTGAGCATGGCTCCTGGCAACAACCAGATCGAGGAGATTTCGCTCGAGAATCAGGTGCACCTCGTCGAGGAGGCGCGCGGCATGCCCGCGGCCCCTCCCGCGGAGCCGCAGCCCGGACTCGAGATCACCGGCGACCAACTGCAGCTCTCGCGGCCCACGCGGTTCGACGCCCGGGCCGTGGTGTCGGGCCGACCCGCAAAAGTCCGCGGCCGCGGCCTCGATCTCGAGGGCCCGCTCGTCGAGTTCGACCGCGGTCGTAATCGGCTCCTCGTGGACGGCGCCGGCACGCTCGGCATGCCGATGACGCAGGCCACGAGCGGCCTCGAGTCGCTCGGGATGGTCGGCGGTGCGGTGTCTGCCCCGGCCGCTCCCGCGGCGGGTGAGCCGGCTGGCCGGCTCGTCGTCGCGTGGCAGGGGCGGATGGATTTCGACGGGCTCACGGCCCGGTTCGTCGATCGCGTGGTCACCACGAGCGGCGCCACGGCGGTGCATGCGGGCTCCCTCGACGTCGTCTTCAATCAGCCGCTCGATTTCAGCGGCCCAGGGATGCAGCGCGGTACGCCGCGGTCCGACGTGGCCCGGATCGCCTGCGGGAGCGGCGTGCGGATCGAGAGCCAGTCGGCCGCTGCCGACGGCTCGCGGTCGCTCGAGAAGCTCTTCGTGCGCGACCTCGTGTTCGATCGCGCGACGGGCGATGTGGCGGGCACCGGCCCCGGGCGGCTCCAGAGCACGCGGTTCGGGCAGGCCCCCACGCTCGCGATGCCGGCGGCCGTCGCACCGGGTCAGGCGCCGCCTGCAACGCCTCCGCCGCAAGCCGACGAGCTCACCTATCTCGGCGTCGATTTCCAGAAGGGGCTGCGGGGCAACATGCAGCGCCGGCAGATGGAGTTTCACCAGCGCGTCGAGGCGATCTGGGGGCCTGTCGTCGGCTGGGGCGACACGCTCGACCCCCACGCCCCGGCCGGCCTGCCGCCGCGGGCGGTGGCGATCACGAGCGACGTACTCGGCGTGGCCCAGGCGCCGCCGGCGCCCGGGCAGCGGCGCACGTCGATCGAGCTCATGGCCGGCGGCAACGTGCTCGTGGAAGGGCAGTCGTTTACGGCCCGGAGCGCGCGGCTGAGTTGGAGTGAGGCCAAGGACCTGCTCGTGTTCGAAGGCGACGGCCGCAGCGATGCGCAGCTGTTTCGTCAGCTGAAGGTGGGCGCCCCGATGTCGAGCGCGTCGGCCGGCAAGATCCTCTACTGGCGGGCCCTCAACCGCGTCGACGTGGACGACGCCCGCTTCCTCGATCTCGACCAGCTCGGCGGCGGCGGTGCGGCCCCGCGGGTCCCGGGCTTCGGCTCGGCGCCCGCCCAGCCCGTCAGCCGCCCCCTGCCAGGCACGTGACCGCTCATTCGCCGCGTTGGGCGCTCGCCGGCTTCGGGCTTCCTGTATCCCGGCGCCGGACGTTCACCATGTTTGGCGCACTGGCTCGGGGTTGCCCCGTACTATCGCGGGACAGGCTTCAGCCTGTCTTGCCTTACAGCTTGGCAGGGAAGTTGATAACAACCCGCATTCGGAGCCGGCGGCACGATGCTCCATCGCCGAGGGGGATCGCTAGTCCCGTCTCAACTGTGATGGTGCGCTCTGTGTAAGCCGCGTATCTCCCCGTCGGCTCTTCCGCATCGCACCGACCGTCTCCGCCGGAAGTTCCCTGCGCCTACGAGCCGGATTGAGCGCGTCCAGTCGCAAACGCGGGATGCTTTCCTACGCCAGACAGGCTGAAGCCTGTCCTACGGGATGCGGCGGGATTCTTTGTCGAGCGACGAGACCAGAAAATCGACGGCGGCGGTGGCGATGCGATCCTCGAACGCCGCGGCGTCTTCGCCCGGGAGCCCCTCGAGCACGGCTTCGTGCGGGATGCCGAGCGCCACCAGTTTCGAGTGCAGCCGCTGGGCGCCGTCGTGCCAGTGGTGGTCGGCGGGGCTGCTGGCGAACCACTGGTGCCGCGGCCAGTTGAGCGGATGCACGTGGAGGATCGCCGTGTCCTGCCGGGCCCGCTCGACGTCGCCGAATGTCTCCCAGAGCGTGTCGAAGAGTTCACCGTCGTCGCGATCGGCGGCCTGCCGCATGCCCAGATGGAAGTCGATCGCCGGCGCGATGGCGGCGACGCTCGGAAACAGGTGCGGGTGACGGGAGGTGATCCGGAGGGCTCCCTGGCCTCCCATGCCGATGCCGACGAGCCCGATGCCCGGCGACCGGACGCCGAATCGGCTTCCGATCTCGGCGACGATCGCGTCGCATACGAACCGCTCGGGTGTCATCCTCGCGTCGAACGCGGGCATGATGCGGTCGAGCCACCAGGAGCGGCCGGTGAGCGGGGCGATGGTCGGCAGCGACGCCCGCTCGATGGCCGCGCGGATCGCTCCGTACGGCGGCTCGCCGTCGAGGCCGTGGAGATGGATCGCGGCCCGACCCGGCACCGGCTCGGGCGGTGCGTACACCGCGCAGGGGTGCCCGGCGACGGCGACGCGCGGCCACTCGTGGGAACTGGGGGATGTCATCGGTTTCGTCCCCAGCGGGACGACATTTCGGGATGCGTGGAATCTGATACTGTAATGCCCAGCATGTACACGTTGCTCAGTGCCGAACAACTCGCGGCTGGAATCGAACGGCTTGCGGGCGAGGTGCGGCGCGAAACCACGGGCAGGTCCCTGACCGTGATCGGTGTGCTCACCGGGTCGATCATGGTGGTGGCCGACCTGATCCGCCGGCTCGAGGGACCGGTGCAGCTCAGCATGGTGTCGGCGAGCAGTTACCGCGGCGCGGCCACGTCGCCCGGCCGGCTCGATCTGCGGCTCGATCTGCTTCCCGACCTTACCGGCCACGAGGTGCTCGTGGTCGACGACATCTTCGACTCCGGCCGCACCATGCAGGCGCTGACACGCGAGCTGGAAAACCGCGGGGCCGCGGTGGTGCGATCGCTCGTGCTCCTGCGCAAGCAGGGGAGGGCCGAGGTGGTGATGGAGCCCGACTTCGTCGGCTTCGACATCCCCGACGCGTTCGTCGTGGGCTACGGTCTCGACTTCGACGGCCAGTGGCGGCATCTGCCCTACCTTGCCGTGCTCGAGGCCGAGGACATCGTCCGGCGCGAGGCGGCTGCGGCCGGCGCGGGCCGATGACGGCGGTGGACCGGAGGTCGATCCTCATGGTGACGCGGGGTCTCGACCCTGTGGGCACCGGCCGGCAGATCGAGCTCCTGGCCGAGGCGTTTCGCGAGGCCGGCTGGCGGGTGGCGGTGGCGGTGGGCTCATCCGGGGGCACGGTGCCCGCGCGGCTTGCCGAACGCGGGTTCGCCACCCACTCGATCGGCAGCCGACCGGTGTTCGACGTGGCCGCCGCCGCTCGGCTCGCACGGTTGGCCCGGCGACTGCGGCCGACGGTGGTGCATGCCTGGGGCCGCGACGTCGCCGGCGCGGTCGGGATGAGCAGCACGCTGCTGACGGGAACACGGCTGGTCGCCCATCTGGCGACGGGTCCGCGTCGCCGCACGACCGGGTTGGCCCTCGGGCGTTTCGATCGCGTGATCACCACGTCGGCGGGTGTGGCGGGGCGGTGCGAGGCCGTGGGCGTGCGTTCGGGAAGGATCGACATCATTCCACCGGGCATCGTCGCGGCCGAGCCGGCCGGGCTCGAGCGGGCGGAGATCGCCAGGCGGCTCGGCCTGCAGGCCGACACACAGTGGACGCTGTGCGTGGCGCCGCTCACGCCCGAGGCCCGTCTCGATCGGCTGCTCTGGGGGATCGACCAGCTTTCGGTCGTGCGCCGCGGGGTCGAGCACGTGCTCGTGGGGCGGGGACCCCTGCTCGCACGCCTGATCCGCCGGGCTCGGGTGCAGGAACTCTCCGAGCGGCTGCGGATCATGCCCGACTGCGACTGCCTGCCCGATCTCGTGCGGGCTTGTCAGCTCGTGTGGCAGTCGGGCGACGTGGCCTACGGCGGCGTGATCCTCGACGCTCTCGCCTGCAGAGTGCCCGCGGTGGCGGTCGCGAGTGATGCGGCGCGGCAGTGCATCGGCGACGATGAAACGGGCCGGATCGTGCCGGCCGACCCGGAGAGCGAGTTTCCGCGCCGGGCGTTCAACATCCTCGAGGATCATGCTCTCGCGGCACGGTATGCGGCCGGGGCGCAGGCGCGGGCGGCGGCGCACTTCCCCGCCGGCCCCGCGCTCGCACGGTACGTGGAGGCCGTGGAGCGGGCGGTCAGGCGGTGAGTGTCGTTCCCGGCGGAGTGGTCCTCACCTCGCCGTCTTCCGCCACGAGCGTTCCCTTCTTGTAGACCTGTGCCGGCATCGAGAACATCCGCGCCAGATCACGGTCGGGCCGGTAGAGCGTGATGTCGGCATCGGCGCCCGGCCCGAGGTGCCCTTTGTGTGCGAGGCCGGCGATTCGCGCGGGGGCCGCCCGCGTGACGATGCAGAGTTCCTGGAGCGAGTATTCGCGGCGGAGGCCCGCGAGCGGGCTCCGCTTGCGCACCGCCGGGTGGATCCGAGCGAGGGCCTCGCGCCGGAAGGCCTCGTCGCCGAGGAGCTGCATCAGCAAGGGATAGGCCGTGAAGTGGGCGCCGTTGGGATGGTCGGTCGAGAGGGCCACGCGCCAGGGATCCGTCGCCGTGAGGAACCACTCGAGGCCGATCGCCCACTGCCAGGCGTGGATCAGGCTCTTTTCCTTGTAGGCGATCGGGAGCACGCCGCAGCCTCCCTCCAGGTGTAGGTCGTGCGACATCCAAGGCGTGCCCGTGGCGTGGGCGAGATGCTCGGCGGCGGCCGAGTCGCCTGTCATCGCCACCGTGTCACCGAACAGGATCTGGCCCACGTCGAGTGTGAGATTGTCGTGGGCGTTGAAGTGCTCCACGAGCGGCGCGACGCCCGAGCCGAACGAGCCCTCGTCGACATCGCCTCCGGAGTAGCTGTGGAACTGGACGTGGGCGAGGTGGGCGGGCAGGCCGTCGAAGGTGCGCATCGTCTCGAGCATCGACCGCCAGTTGCCGGGCAGGCCGAGGTTGGCCGTGTGCACGTGCAGCGGATGGGGCAGCCGCAGGGCGTGCACGGCCCGGGCGAGCCGCTCGAGGATCTGCCGCGGCGTCACCTGGCGGTCGGGGAGCGGCGTGTCGAGGTCGTGGTGGTCGCCGCGGCGGCCACGTTTCCAGAACGCCGGCCCGCCGGGGTTCGCCACCTTCACCGCCCAGCCGCGGCCGCGGTGGAGTTTTTCGCGCACGAGGTCCGCGCAGCGGGCGTGGTCGGAGGCCGCGAGAGCGGCGAGCAGGTCGGCGTCGTCGGCGGCGAGCAGGTAGATGCCCTTGTCGAGGATCGGCAGATCGGCGAGTTCGTGATGTGCGACCGCCGCCGCACTTGTCGCGATCGCGGCGTCGAATACGGTGGTGTAACCGAGCGCGGCGTAGAGGGCCCCCGTGGAGTGGATCGTGGGCACGGCGGTCGGGGCGGTCGTCCGCCACCGGGCGAGGTGGGGCGCGATCCTGCGGCCGGCGTTCACCTTGGGGCCGGCGACGTGGCTGTGGAGATCGACGCCCCCGGGCATCACGACAAGCCCCGCGACATCGACGCGCCGGAAGTCCGCGGCGTCGGCGGGTCGGGGAATGATTTTCCCCTCCTCTATCCACACGTCGTCGACCACGCCGTCGCGACCGTGCGCCGGGTCGTGGATCGTACCCCCGACGAGAACGACCCTGTGGGCGGCGCGGCTGTCGAGCGTGCCGGCGGCGGGCGGAGCCGGTGTCGCCGGACGCGACGTCATGACCTCGGCAGCACCCAGATGTTGCGGTAGCGCACGGGATTGCCGTGGTTCTGCAGATGAAGCGGCCCGGTCGGCTGCTCCACCTTCTGCGGGCCACCGGGGGTGAGCGCGGGAATCTCGACATCGTCGTGGATCAGAATTCCGTTGTGGCGGACGGTCATCCGCGCGCTGGCGACCTTGGCACCGTTCTCGAACCGTGGGGCGGTGAAGTCGATGTCATAGGTCTGCCACGAGAGTGGCGGCAGGCAGGCGTTCACCGTCGGGGCGGCGGCCTTGTAGATGCCGCCGCACTCGTTGTCTTTGCCTTCGAGGCCGAAGCTGTCGAGCATCTGCACCTCGTAGCAACCCTGCACATAGGCACCGCTGTTGCCGCGGGCCTGGCTCCGATCGTGCGGTTGGTAGGGCAGGCAAAACTCGATGTGCCACCGGGCATCACCAAACGCGGCGGTCGTCGTCACTCCTTCCATCAGCAGGCCGTCGGCCGTGAGCCGCGGATCGACGAGCGTCTTTGTCTCGTCGACCGGCCCGGCGCCGTCGCAGATCACGATGGCCCCCGGCGGCGGCGGCTCTCCGAGCGTCGGGCTCTTCCGTGCGACCCTCGGCATCGATGCCACCTCCGCGCCGTCGTCGCCGAGCACCACCACCGCCCCGTCGCGGATCTCGGCCCGCCGCTTCCTGCCCGTCCAGTCCACGCCTTCGAGGGCGACGACTGTCTTGCCATCGGACTGCTCTTTCAACCCCGTGCCGACGAACTTTTCGGGAGGGATCCAGCCGTCGCCCGGCAGGCCGCCTGGATAGGCGACGACGTCGAACTTCCCGTCGCCGAGCGCCACCACCTGAACGCCGAGCCGCAGTGGTTGCCCTTCGACGGTCGCCGTGCCCGCGTATTCACCCTGCAGCGCGAAATCAGCGTCTGCCTCGGCCGGGTCGGTGAAAGCGGGCTTGCCGGACGGCGCCGCGGCCAGGTTGGGGACCGCGAGCACGGCGATGAGACAGGCAATGAACAGCCGCCGGCTGCAGGAAAGCCGAGAAAGCATGGGTGTTGTCCGTGTGAACTCCCAGTATGCACCAGGCTGGGAGCGGTACGAAAGGGCCGCGTCGAAAAAGCCAGGCCGTTGAGCGGGCCATCGCCCCAGAGCGCGTTTCGGAGAGTTGTCGCGACGGCGTGGCAAGCCTGGGAACGGAGGAGGGGCGTCGGCGAACGCTCGAGGAGCATCGGGCCGGGGCGAGGCGGCGACGGTCCCCAGGGAGGTTTTGTCGGGGAATTGCAGGTGGGTATGCTTCGAACACGATCAGCCGCGTCCCGTCCGTTCGACTCTCTGGAGAAGCATCGAATCATGTCGTGTCGCCGATCACTCCCTGCCGTTTCCCGGCGTTCGTTCACAGGCCTTGTCGCTGGACTCCCCGGGTTTTTCGCCGCGCACGGGTTCGGGGCCGAACCCGCCGAGGGACCGTCCGACAAGCTCAACCTCGCCATCGTCGGCATCGGCGGGCAGGGCGAGGCGAACCTCAAGGACCTCAAGGGCCAAAACATCGTCGCGCTTTGCGACGTCGACGCGAAACGGGGCGCGAAGGCCTTCGAAGAGTTTCCGCTAGCGAGGCGGTTCACCGACTTTCGGAAGATGTTCGACGTACTCGAGAAGGAGATCGACGGTGTCGTGGTCAGCACGCCCGACCACACGCACTTTCATCCCGCATGGTGGGCGATCGAACGCGGCAAGCACGTGTATCTCGAGAAGCCCCTCGCCCATGAGGTGGAGGAGGTGCGGCGGATCACCGATGCCGCCCGCGCCAGGAAGCTGGCCACGCAACTCGGATCGCAACGGCACGCGCTCCAGGGGCTCCGCGCAGGGGTCGAGTTCGTGAAGGCCGGCACGATCGGCACCGTGACGGAGGTGCACTCCTGGATCGCGAGCAAGCGAGGGATGCCCAAGCCGCTCGGGGCGACCGAGCAGCCGCCCGTGACGCTCGACTGGGATCTCTGGCTCGGGCCCGTGGCCACGCGGCCCTACTCCGCGGGCCTCGCGCCCTACGACTGGCGGTTTTGGTGGGAGTTCGGCACCGGCGAGACGGGCAACTGGGGCTGCCATATCCTCGACATTCCCTTCTGGGCGCTCGATCTTGCGCACCCCGTGCGTGTCGCGGGAAGCGGGCCCGAGCCCGATCCGAACCGGACGCCGACGCGGTTCACGAGCCGGCTCGACTTTCCGTCCCGGATTGCGGGCGACGGCAAGGCCCTACCGCCGGTGAGCGTGCACTGGTACCAGGGAGTGCCCCCCATCGTCACCGAGCGCGGCATCGACGGGGACGCGATCAAGAACAAGAACACGCTCTTCATCGGCGCCGAGGGGATGCTGCTCTGTGGGTTCGACGACTGGCTGCTCCTGCCAGAGGCGAAGTTCGCCGAGGTCAAGAGCCCGCCGCGGACCCTGGCCCCGTCGCCGGGCTTCCGCAGGGAGTGGGTCGATGCCTGCCGCGGCGGGCGGCCTGCGACGTGTAACTTCATGTACACGGGCCCACTTTCCGAGAGCGTACTCCTGGCGAACATCGCCTACCGCGTGCAGGGAGAATTTGCCTGGAATGCCGCCGCGATGAAGAGCGATCGTGACGACGTGAACGCCCTCCTGCGGCGCGAGTATCGCAAGGGCTGGGAAGTCTGACGGGCCGAAGGCCGTCCTCCGCACGGGACGGTCAGTTCCGGACGAATTCGGGCCGGGCGAACACGAGCCGGCCGGCCGACGTCTGCAGCGTGCTCGTGACGCTCGCATGCACGAGGCGGCCGATCTGGTCTCGGCCCCCTTCGACCACGACCATCGTGCCGTCGTCGAGATACCCGACGCCCTGTCCTGCGCCCTCGCCAGGCTTCACCAGCCGCACCTCCAGAGGGTCGCCCGGTACGAACGTGGGCTTGAGTGCGACGGCCACCTCGTTGATGTTCACGGCATTGACGGAGCGGAACCCGGCGATCTTCACGCAATTCGGATCGTTGGTGATCAGACGCCCGTCGAGCCGCCGGGCCATGCTCACCACCCGCTGCTCCTCGGAACTCTCGGCATCGGCCTCGTCGACCG
>Ga0214917_10008551_pt1 | contig 10018 bp, 12 predicted proteins | sample LL_1208_BB_MetaG_FD_177983 | JGI IMG/M metagenome (GOLD analysis project Ga0214917, IMG submission 177983) | Freshwater microbial communities from Lake Lanier, Atlanta, Georgia, United States - LL_1208_BB | ecosystem: Environmental > Aquatic > Freshwater > Lake | place: USA: Georgia | collected...
CTTGGATGTCGATGGAATTGTCGTTGGACTGTTAAAACCCAATATGCGTTTAGAACGCGAGGTAATTCAAGAAATACGGACGAATTTCCGGAAAGAAGTTACCTTACACCGGGCTTTTGATGACTTGGTGGAATGGCATGAAGAAATGGAATTTCTGAAAGAAATAGGGGTTAATCGAATTTTAACCTCAGGATTGGCTACTTCGGTGAGTAAAGGAATTCCAACACTGATAGAAATGGTCGCCCACGCCAAGGGTTCCATTGAAATTATGGCCGGTGGTGGGATTAATTTAGCGAATGTTGCTGAAATCGTCCAAAAAGTACAACCTGACGCAATGCATTTCTCAGCAACAACGAAAGAATCGCTGGACCCAAGTTCGTTTTTCTCAGAAGAGCGCCTGGTTTTTGACAGCCATAAAGCCAAGAAATTGGTGGATTTATGCCGAAATTTCACCTAAATTCTGCCAACTATCGCAGTAAATAAGTCATTTTGGCAAAGAAATAGGAAATCTGACTTTGGAACTTTTATTGCTTTGGCGGAGCGCAAATTGGAAATACATTATGAGCAAAAAGAAAATAACCCCAGAAACCCCGGTGGATTCCGTAGCAGAAAACGTTGAATTAAATGAAGCGAAGGAGGCTTTAGCTCTTAGAATTAAAGCGCTGGAAGAAAACCTCAAAGATCAAGAGGATAAATACCTTCGCTTATATGCGGATTTTGAAAATAACCGCAAACGGGTCATCAAGGAAAAGGCAGAATATCTTTCGCTTGCAAGCAAGGATATGATTGTTGCGCTTTTGCCTGTATTGGACGATGTTGAGCGCGCGAATGCAAACAATGCGCATGTAGAAGACCCTCAGGCATTGAAGGAGGGATTTTCCTTGATTTTTAATAAGTTATCTCAAATCATGGAAGCCAAAGGCTTGAAAGCTATGGAAACGTTGCACGAAGCGTTTAATTATGAATTGCATGAGGCTATTGCCAACATACCCGTGGAAGATGAATCCTTGAAAGGTAAAATTGTGGACCAAGTAGAAAAGGGCTATTACCTAAACGACAAAGTAATTCGCTACGCAAAAGTAGTAGTAGGACAGTAATTCAATGAGTAAAAAACGAGATTATTACGAAGTATTAGGGGTTTCAAAGGATGCCTCGCAACAGGATATAAAAAGTGCCTACCGCAAATTGGCATTACAGTACCACCCCGACCGTAATCCAGACGATGCTACGGCGGAGGAAAAATTCAAAGAAGCAGCAGAGGCTTACGAAGTGCTGTCAGACGATAATAAAAAGGCACAGTACGACCGGTTTGGTCACGAAGGGATGAAGGGGAACTTTGGCGGAGGCATGAATATGGATGATATTTTTTCGCAGTTTGGGGATATTTTTGGGAGTGCTTTTGGAGGAAGTTTCGGTGGTTCACGATCAAGTGGAAATCGTGTGGTGAAAGGCACCAACCTCAGGGTAAAAATGAAGCTTACTTTGGAAGAAATCGCCACGGGTGTGAAGAAGAAAATCAAAGTAAATAAAATGGTTCAAGCAGATGGCGTGACTTTTAAAACTTGCAAAAGCTGCCAAGGAACCGGAAAAATTACGCGAGTAACCCAAACATTTCTCGGGGCGATGCAAACCCAAACGGCTTGCCACGTTTGCCAAGGCGCCGGACAAGTCATCGACCAAAAACCCGCAGATACCGATGCCTACGGTTTGCGTAAACAGGAAGAGGTGGTGGAAGTTGAGATTCCGGCAGGGGTGGAAGATGAAATGCAACTATCCCTTCGAGGTAAAGGAAATGCCGGGCCGTTTAATGGGGTTAACGGCGATCTAATTGTGGTGATCGAAGAGGCCGAACATGCCGAATTGAAACGGGAAAATGAAAACATCCATTTCGAGGCGGTTATTTCGTTGAGTGAAGCCGTACTTGGAGCATCCATAGAAATCCCAACCCTTGGAGGAAAAGCTAAAATAAAAATTGATGCCGGAACGCAAAGCGGAAAAGTGCTTCGCTTGAAAGGTAAAGGGCTGCCCAATATTCAAGGATATGGTACAGGTGACTTGTTGGTGCATATTCATGTTTGGACGCCGCAAAAATTGAATGCTGAAGAAAAATCATGGTTTGAAAAACAGCTCGATAACCCGCATTTTAAACCTAACGAGTCCGAAAAGGAGGGTGGTTTTTTTCGAAGGATTAGAGATTACTTTTCATGATTCCTTTCATTCATCACTGGTTTCAAAAGCCTTATTCTTCCACTAAAGTAGCAATGACGGTCCTTTTGTTGCTTTTGGGATTTATTTTAGGGAATGTACCTGCAAGCTGGGTGTTTACCAAGCATCATCTTTTTGATTTATATGAGGCTTCTCGATTTTTGGGTTTTGAACGTTTGTTTCTATTGGAAATGTTGCCTTTTTTTGGAGTGCTGTTCGTTTTTTTGATTGCCGCTCGCTGGATTCATAAAGTTCCCTTTATGGATTGGATTTCTCAACGCCAGGTTCCCTCGATAAATCGCGCACTTTTTTCATTCCTTTTTTGGGGCATTTTTCTCGTCATGAGTGTCGGCATTCAGGGCGTTTTGAATCCAGATGCTCTGCACTGGAATTATCAGCCTGCAAGGTTTTTTACCTCGTTAGGTTGGTTGATATGTTTATTACCATTTCAGGTGTTGGCAGAGGAGCTATTATTCCGTTCTTACATATTGCAAGGACTTACTGCGCGTTTAAAAAATCCTTGGATTGCCGTAATAATCAGTGGAGTGATGTTTGGCGCAATGCATTTAGGGAATCCTGAGGTCATGGAAAGCGGTTACGCCCTTTTAGGGGTTTATGCTTTGTTAGGTATTTTTTTAGCGTTGATTACTTGCTTGGATGGCGGTATCGAGTTGGCTTTCGGGTTTCATTTTGCCAATAACTTTTTTTCGGGTATTCTGTTGACGTCAAAAGACCAAGCCCTACAACTTCCTGCTTTGTACTCCAGCGATTCGGGGAGCTTTGATGCATTCAGTTTGATTTTGTTGGTGCTGGGTATTGCTGCCTTTTTTCTTATAGCTCTTCGACGTTATAAGTGGCGCCTGTCGATGTTACATCAAAATATTCCTTAGTTTCGTTGTATGATTGAAGTACGGGAACTAACGAAATTGTACCATCACAAGGTGGCCTTAGATGAGGTTTCCATGATCATTCATCCGGAACAAGTTTTTGGATTAATTGGCCCGAATGGCGCGGGAAAAACCACCTTAATTCGATTGCTTAATCAAATCATCGCACCCACGAAAGGATTCATTAAAGTTAACGGTTCATTCTTGAATGTACAGCATGTCAGATCCTTTGGTTATCTACCCGAGGAGCGTGGGTTATTCCGCGAAATGAAAGTGTTGGATCATTTGGTTTTTTTAGGCAAACTCAGAGGCTTATCAACATTCGAATCCAAAAACGCTTCGTTGCATTGGTTGGAAAAATTCGATATGACTGCATGGAGTAATCGTAAAATTAGTACCCTTTCGAAAGGTATGGCGCAAAAAGTTCAATTTATTGGGAGTGTTTTGCATAACCCAGCGATACTAATTCTTGATGAACCCTTGAGTGGATTCGATCCATTGAATGTGGATTTGCTATTAGAACAAATGCGGAATTTTAAGAATGAAGGAAAAACCGTGATTTTTTCAACCCACAATATGAATAGCGTGGATGAGCTTTGCGATGAAGTGGCGTTAATCCATCAGGGGAAGTTGGTTACTAAGGATCAGGTATTGACCTTGCGTTCTACCTACAAATCCGGCAACTTTAGAGTGCGTTTTCGGGGAAGTAAAATGGCCTTTGCTCACAGTTTGTGGACCTGGTTTGAATTAATATCCTGCAACGAACTTGCCGACGGCGTATACGAGGCACGTATCAAAAGCCGTGGCGAATATGCTTTCAATGAAGTATTTGAACGCCTCTCAGAGGCGGTGAAACTCGAGATGATGGAAGAACAATTACCCAGTATGCAAGAGGTTTTTGTAAAATTGGTGACGCATGAGAAATAGTTGGCTTCTAGCTTGGCGGGAATTTTTGGAACGGTGGAATAACCGTTCTTTTCGATGGATGCTCATTCTTGGCCCATGCCTGATTATTCTTGCTGTATATTTGCTCCTGCTGTCGGGAAACCAAGGAGCTAATAAAATGAAGGTGTTGATCGCTGATCCAGCCAATTTGTTGGATGGTAAAATTGCCTCAAATCCCATCGAAAATGTGCAGTATTTTTTTTACGACGATTATGTAGAACTGAATCCTTTTAAAACGAGTCCAAAATTTAATGAATTTGATGCCTTGATTGAGGTTAATGAAAAAGTGCTCATCAATAAAAAAGTATTTCTATTCTATAAAGAAACGCCGAGCTTGGCCCTTAAAATGAAATTGAAGTTTGATTTGGAACGTCGGGTAGAGGAGGTGATGATCACCCAATTTTCTTCAATGTCTGAAGAGGACTTTCGCAAAATCAAGCAACCCCTTAACATCGATTTCCGAAATGTGAATGATCCTTATGGGCAATCGAGCAATGAAATTGGATGGGTTGGATTTACTTTAGGGTATTTGATGATGTTCTTCATTGCTTTTTTCGGAACCAACATTACCCGAAGTATAAACCGGGAAAAATCCAGCAGAATCTCAGAAGTACTATTAGCAAGCGTTCGTCCCCATCAACTCATGATGGGTAAAATTACGGGAAACTGGATGGCTTCCTTGCTGCAACTAGGCATTTGGATAGCCCTGGTAGGATTCGGTTTGTTTGCACTAAAAACCTTCATTATTCCCGATTTTTTTACTCCGGAATACCTGCAAGGCGTTCAGGTAAGTGGAAGTCAATTAAAAGAATTGGGCTTAGAGGCCAATTCACCGCAAAACGACCAAGTACTCCTGTTTTATCAACGCATCAATTATCTTTGGTTGCTTCCGAATTTCATCCTTTTTTTCCTAGGAACCTATTGGGTTTTTGCATCTTTTTTTACGGTTATGGGGGCGATGAGCGGTGATCATTCCGATGGTCAGCAGTTTGCCATTCCCATTTGGATTTTGTTGTCCCTGAGTATTTTTGCTGGATACAATGCCATGGCCTTTCCCGAATCGGACCTCACGGTGTTTTTCACATATTTCCCCTGGACTTCCGGTATGGTGGCGATGATAAAATTAGCGGTAGGGGTCTCTCCTCTGGAATATCTTTTTTTACTCTTTGCGTGGATCATCCAAGTGTGCGTGGGGACCGTGCTCGTGATTTTAGCAGGGAGGATTTTCAAACAAGGGATTCTTTCTTTCGATCATAAAGCGTCTTTCCGACTCCTAGCATTCTGGCTTCGGAAGTCTTAGCTATGGGTACAGTATTCTGCGAAAAGTAAGGTTGATACGTGGTTCAAGGACTTTAGGTCGCTTGGGTAAACAATGTTTCCAGTGCAGTTGCATTCCGGAACCCATGAGGAGTAAATCTCCATGCTCTAGTAAAAGACTTAGGCGTTGATTCCCGGAAGTTGTTTTGAGTTGAAAAACGCGGCTCGCCCCAAAACTGACCGATGCAATGATGGGATCCTTTCCTAATTCAGGTTCATTGTCGGCGTGCCAACCGTTGGAGTCGTTACCGCTGCGGTAGTAATTGATTAAAACTGCGTTGAACTGTTGCTGCGTTTTTGCCATAATTGCTTCAAGTATTTCCAATAAAATCGGGCTCATGGGCAATGCGGAAAAGCGTTGGTTCGAATACGTGTAACTTAATCCTGTTTCTCCATAAAATGCTTCAAGACGTGGTTTTGGATAGGTATTACCGAACAATGTGATTTGTCCTTGCTGCAATGTCGGTAAGTGCAAAAAATAATCCAGGTAGCGATCCGAATCGATGGAGGAGAAAAAGGATTTCCAAAGTTGGAAATTGGCTTGGGGGGTATGTTGATTTTGGGCTAAATCCACGTGCTACAGTAGGTTTTTTTTGTACCTTCGTTCATTATTTCTTAATCGATGCAGGAGTTTTTACAATACTTGAACATTCCTAAAGACCAACTGTTCAGTTGGATCTTTAATCTGGCGTTAAATATTGTATTAAGTGTCGTTATTTGGTTGTTCGGTTTCTGGTTATCCAAAAGAATTTCTTTGTTGGTATCTTCCATTTTGAAAAGGCGTAAAGCTGATGAAGGATTAATTATGTTTTTAGGTAACTTCTCATCCTTTGTTTCCAAAGTTATCACGATTATCCTGGCAATTTCTCAGCTCGGAGTAGCCATGACCTCTTTTTTTACGATTCTTGGTGCAGTGGGTATTGCTTTCGGGGTAGCCTTCGGAGGTATTCTTAGCAATTTTGCAGGAGGAGTGCTCATATTAATCATTAAACCGTTCAAATTGAACGATACCATTAATGCGCTAACAGTCACTGGAGAGGTAAAAGAAATTCAAATGTTTAATACGTACATAAGAACCGTAGATAATAAAACCGTGGTTTTGCCCAATGGGCCTCTTATCAATGGGGTGATTACGAATTTTACACGAGAAGGGAAACGTCGAGTGGATTTAGTTGTTCCTGTCCCTTATCAAGAAAATTCTCTGGAAACACTTTCCAAAATTAAGTCCTTGATTGAGGCACATCCAAAGGTTTTGAAAGATCCTATTCCAGCGTACTATTTTACGGAGTTTAAGGAACAATCGGGTTCCTTGAATATCAATATTTGGGTGGACACCATCGACTTCGTATCGGTTCAACGGGAACTTTCTAACGCTATTTTTCCATGGATTCAGCCAGTTCCTCAGATTTTTTAATTCAACAATACTTGGAAAACAATGCGTTTACCGCCTTATTGGGTATGGAATTCATGCGGTTGGAACCAGGCGTTGTAACTTACCAGTTAACTGTTGCACCTCATCATTTAGCAACCCCGGGTTTTTTGCATGGAGGAGTTATAACCACGCTCTTGGATGCCACTATGGGAGCAGGCGCAATGAGCCTGGTAGCTGAGGAGTGGAAAGTAGTTTCAACGATAGAAATGAATGTGAATTTTTTAAAACCTGGATTGTTATCACAAATACTTACGGCTCAATCCGAGGTGGTACGAAAAGGTAAAGGTGTGATTTTTATGAAGGCAGTCTTACGCAACGAAGAACATACTATCTTGGCCTTAGCCACCGGAAGTTTTTACCCTTTCGATGCCACAAAGGCAGGATATATTAACAATTGAATAAACCCTATGTTAGTTACCATTTTACTTTTGATTTTTACCGTGATTGGGCTACCCCTAATTTCGTTTTACCTTGGTTCTCCGCTAACCGAACTGCAAGCTGGAATCCTGTACGATCATATGGTTTGGATTGTGGGCGGCGTGATCGCCTATTGTTTTATTGTGGGTGAACTAACCCGAAACAATTCTCAAGTCGATAAGTTATGGAGTATTGTTCCTGTTTATTATGCGTGGCACATGACAGCAGTTGCAGGTTTTCCAGATAGAATGACACTTATGGCTGTTTTGGTGAGTATTTGGGGAATTCGTTTAACGTTTAATTTCGCGCGACGTGGGGCATATACGTGGAAGTTTTGGGCAGGGGAGGAAGATTATCGATGGGAAATTTTACGAAAACGCCCGGGATTTTCTAACCCTTGGATTTGGGCCGCTTTTAATTTGTTTTTCATCAGCGGTTACCAAAACACCTTGATTTTTTTATTTACCATTCCGATTCTTACTGCAACGAACAATGGCCCGTTGATGGCATGGGATATTATATTGGCCTTGCTTTTTGTTCTGTTTGTGGTCGTAGAATTCATGGCAGATCAGCAACAATGGAATTTTCAACAAGAAAAATACCGAAGAATTCGATTAGGCTTACCGATGGGGGAATATGCACACGGATTCGTTAGAACAGGCCTTTGGTCAAAAGTTCGTCATCCGAATTACGCTATGGAACAAGCAATTTGGTTGTTTTTCTACGGCTTTTCCATCATAGCTACCGGTGAATGGATCAATTGGTCCATGGCAGGCTGCGTTTTATTGGTTATTCTTTTTAAGGGAAGCTCGGACTTTTCTGAAGCCATTTCAGCAGAAAAATACCCAGAATACAAAGTATATCAATCCCAGGTTCCGCGCTTTATTCCGTTTACAAAGTTTTTAAAGCGATAAGCCGATCTTTTATCGATTCTAAGTTTGCTATCAGCTCAGCTTGCTCCGCACTGAGCGGATTTTTTATAGCTTTAGAAACTTGATTCAAGCGTTGTTTTGCTCCTTCCAAGGTGTATCCTTCTACCTTTACTAACTGATAAATCTGGCGTATTCGTTCGATTTCTTTTACCGAATATTGCCTATTTCCTTTTAGGTTTTTTTTAGCAATATCAAAGTTGAATTCTTTTTCCCAAAACCTGAGCAGAGACGTGTTAACTTGGAAAATATCCCCAACTTCCCCAATGGAATAATACAGTTTAGTAAGTTTCGGGACTTGGAATTCGGTCATACTGCGTTTTCGGTGTAAAATCAAAAATAATTATAATTTCGTGGGTGCGCTATCGAATTGTTTTTTTTCTTGTTGCTTTTGTCCGTTTCATGATGGCTTACGGTCAAGTGGTGCAAGATTCCATGCCCCAATCCGTTACCGATTCAACCCAAGTTCGCGTTCCCAATAAAAAGGTAGAATCGATTATTGCTCTGGCGAAAACCTTTTTAGGGACACCCTATCATTGGGGAGGAACAACGCCTTCAGGCTTCGATTGTTCAGGATTCATTAATTACATTTTCAGTTCTTTTGGTTTCTCCCTCGTTCGCACCAGTTATAGTTTGGCTGAATTAGGCGAAACAATCCTGTTATCCGATGTTCAACCAGGAGATTTAATATTTTTTCGAGGAACAGGGGCCTCAACAACGGTTGGTCACGTAGGAATGGTCATCGAAGTGACCCCAGATGCCATTAATTTTATTCATTCCTCTACCAATCGTGGCGTAGTAATCAATAACTTTAAAACCAGCAAATACTATATATCGCGTTATGTAAAAACAAAACGTTTAGATTATGGTATAGCAAACCAAAAGAAAAAAAAATGAATCCTATCCAATTCGACCGCAAAACATGGCTTTTCATTATTTTGGCAGGTTTGTTCATTACGAATGTCGTAACCGCTGAACTCATTAGCAATAAATTGATTTCCGTACCCATTTCATTTTGGCTATTCGGACATAAAATTGGACCATTAGTTACCGTCATCGGAATTTTGCCTTGGCCTGTCGTTTTTTTACTCACCGATTTACTCAACGAGTTTTATGGAGCCAAAACCGTACGCATGTTGTCGTGGGTTACTTCAGGATTAATTCTGTATTGTTTCATCATTGTGGGCATTTCCCTACAAATTCCGGCGCTGGAACTTCCAAACAGTTCCCTTGCAGACAATAAATCCTATAATTTAGTTTTTGGTCAAGCGCAAATGGTGATCGTTGGGAGCATCGCGGCTTTTTTGTTGTCGCAACTCTTGGACGCCTCCCTGTTTAAATGGATAAAATCCAAAACGGGTAGTCGATTTATTTGGCTTCGAAGTACCGGAAGTACCGTGATTTCTCAACTCATAGATTCCTATGTGGTGCTTTTTATTGGTTTTGTGCTTCCCGGAGGCATGTCATTTTCCGATTATTTAACCATTGCTCCAACAAACTACCTATTAAAGTTGTTTATAGGAATAGCTTTAACTCCGCTCATCTATGCAGGTCACTATTCCGTTAAGAAATTTATGGCTAAACCCTAAAGAAATTCTTTGGATTTTAACGGTTCTTTTCCTTCAAGCTTGTTCTTTTTCTCAAAACGATAAACCTATGAAAAATGCTCAAGATTTAATTCCCTATGGCGACAAAATGTTGCCTAAAAACGTTTGCCAAGTAATTCAAGACGGAGGAACGGAACGTCCCTTCACGGGAAAATATGTCTACCATAAGGAAAAAGGTACCTATTGCTGCATTGGGTGTGACGCCCCATTATTTGCCAGTTCTACGAAGTTCGAATCCGGATCGGGATGGCCCAGTTTCTACGATGTGATAAACTCAGG
>Ga0214917_10008552_pt1 | contig 10018 bp, 9 predicted proteins | sample LL_1208_BB_MetaG_FD_177983 | JGI IMG/M metagenome (GOLD analysis project Ga0214917, IMG submission 177983) | Freshwater microbial communities from Lake Lanier, Atlanta, Georgia, United States - LL_1208_BB | ecosystem: Environmental > Aquatic > Freshwater > Lake | place: USA: Georgia | collected...
CGAGCTGGCACGACGCGACTCGACGATTCTCGCGCTCCTCGCGTCGAAGATGACCTTTGCGATCGGCGCCGGCGTGGTGAGCCAGTTGGCGGTGTACGCGGCTGACGCGTTCTCGTCGGGCGACGCAGGTCGTGGGCTCTTACTCGGCGCGCGCGGCGTGGGTTCTGGGCTCGGTCCAATTATCGGAGCGCGTTTTGCCAAAGGAGACCTGCGACGCGTGTTGCTCGTGTGCGGCGTGGCCGGCCTCGTCTTTTCTGCCGGCTACCTAGCGGCGGCCGCGGCGCCGATGCTCATCATCGCTGGCGCATGCGTGATGTTTGCGCACCTCGGTGGCGGGGCGCAGTGGACGCTTTCCACCTACGGTTTGCAGGTTCGAGCACCTGACGACATGCGCGGTCGCGTGCTCGCCGGCGACTTCGCACTCATCACGTTGTCGCTCGCGTTGAGCAGCGTGGCTGCAGGAGTCGTCTCCGAACAGGTCGGTGCTCGGGCAACCGTTGCAATCTTTGGTGCGATCGCGGCGGCGTCGTCGACGGTCTACCTGCTGCTCACGCGCAACGTGCGAGCCAAATTGCAGGCCTAGTCAGGCGTCGATGAGGCTGCGCAACTTGGCGAGCGTCGTAGTCGCATTCGCCCCGACCGGGTTCACCGACAGCATTGTCACGCCAGCTGAACGGAATGCGGCGACGCGCTCTTTCACGTAGCCCGCGGGCCCGACCAGATTCGAGAGCTCGAGCATCTCACGCGGCACGGCTCGCGCCGCTTCGTCTTTCTTGCCCGAGAGGTAGAGGTCTTGGATCTCGGCGGCTTCTTTCTCATAGCCGTACTCACGGCAGATGTCGTTGTAGAAGTTCTTGCCTCGCGCACCCATGCCGCCCACGTAGAGCGCCACGTTGGGTCGCGCCATATCAAGCACCTTGTCTTTCGCTTCGCCGACGAGCGACTCGTCGATGGCCAAGAGACCGCCGGCAGAAATCTCGAGTGGTTTCAAACCGGCAGCGCGTTTGGCGCGACCTTTAGCGAGTGCCTTGCCCCACACCTTCTCGAACTTGTCGGGCACGAAAAATACCGGCAGCCAGCCGTCGGCGAGTTCGGCAGTGGCTTCCACGCTCAAGCCCTTCAACGACGCCCACCACACCGGAATGTCGGCGCGCACCGGATGGTTGATCAACTTGAGCGGCTTGCCGAGCCCGGTGCCTTCTCCGGCAGGGAGCGGTACCTTCACCGTCTGGCCGTCGTACGAGAGTGCCTTCTCGCGCTTCCACACCTCGCGGCACACTTCGATGTATTCCTTAATTCGTTGCATCGGCTTTTCGTACGGCATGCCATGAAAGCCTTCGATTACTTGCGGGCCCGACGCACCGAGACCGAGGATGAACCTGCCGTTCGACACGAAGTCGCAGCCCGCGGCAGTCATCGCCGTGAGCGATGCGGTGCGGGAATACACATTGATGATTCCGGTTCCGATTTCCACTCGTTTGGTGACAGCGGCGAGATACCCCACCTGCGAGATCGCATCGAAGCTGTAGGCCTCAGGAATCCAAACGACGTCCAGCCCTGCGCTCTCGAGTTCGACGACGCGCTTGGCGCCCTCGACGAAACCACCGGCGTATCCCATCATCATGCTGATTTTCATAATGAGGAGAACCTAGTGCGCACACCCCTGCGGTCGGGCAGCCCGCAGCCGCGACGCCACGAGTACCAACACCGTCGACGCAACACGTCGCGGCCGAGCCGACACGTCGCCGGAGCGACGGGCTTCGCTCAGTTGACTTGGCGGGTGCGACCTTGCCAATACGGCGCGCGGAGGTCTTTCTTCAGGATCTTGCCGCTCGGGTTGCGCGGCAATGCATCGGCCCACGCGACCTTCTTCGGTGTCTTGAAGCCAGCCAATTGAGTGCGGCCGAAGGCGACGATGTCGTCTTCGGTGACCTCGACGCCGGGCTTGCGCACCACGATGGCGAGCGGCACTTCACCCCAACGGTCATCGGGGATGCCGATGACCGCGACGTCCTGGATCGCCGGATGCTTCATGAGCGCGTTCTCGACCTCAGCCGGGTACACGTTCTCGCCGCCTGACACGATCATGTCTTTCACGCGGTCGTGGATGTAGACGTAACCCTCTTTGTCTTTGTAACCCGCATCGCCGGTGTAGAACCAGCCATTGCGAATCGACTTGGCGGTCTCCTGCGGCATGTTCCAATAGCCCTTCATCACCTGGCGTGAGCGAATGATGATCTCGCCAACCTCGCCGGCAGGAAGTTCCTTGCCGCTCTCATCGACGATCTTCAACTCGACGCCCATCGACGGCTTGCCACACGAGCGCAGCAAGTGCTTCTTCGGGCCGTCGACGTCATGGTCTTCGTGCATCAGCATGGTGACGACGCCGGTGGTCTCGGTGAGGCCGTACACCTGCACGAAGTTGCACTTGAACGTCTTCAGCGACGCCGCCAATACTTGCTCGGAAATTGGCGAGGCACCGTACGCGATGAGTTTCAGGCTCGAGAAGTCGGCCTTGTCGATGTCGGGCACCATCAGTGTGAATGCGAGCAAGGCCGGAACCATGAACGCGTGCGTAATGCGGTGCTGCCCAATCATCTTCACCATGCCGCCGATATCCGTTGTCTCGCGGAGGATGATCGACTTGCAACCGTTGTACTGTCCGGCCGTCGCCCATCCACTGCCACCGATGTGGAAGAGCGGCATCGCCACCAAGTTGACGGCGTGCTCATTCATGCCCCACAAGTCGCGGGCACTCGGCAGGATGCCGAGGAAGTTGTCGTTCGTGAGCATGACGCCCTTCGGACGGCCAGTCGTGCCGCTCGAGTAGAGCTGGAACGCCACGTCGTGCGGCTTGGATTCGACGCCCGGGTCAATCGGCTGGTGGCGCGACACCCACGAGTCGTACGACTCGTGCGTCGAGTGCCCACCGATGACGACGATCTTTTTGGTGAATTTGAGGTCGCCGACGATTGCATCGAGCACCGGAACGAAGTCGGGGCCGACGATGAACACATTGGCCTGAGCGTCGTTCACGATGAAAGCAACTTCCGGCGGGGCAAGTCGGAAGTTGATGTCAACGCTGACGGCGTTCAACAGCGCACATCCGTAGAACACCTCGAAGTGCTCAATGGAGTTCTTGTCAAGGAACGCGACGCGGTCTTGGCTTCCCACGCCCGCCGCCTTCAGCGCCTGGGCGACCTGGGAGGAGCGCTTGTAGAGCTCTTGCCATGTCTGGACGCGATCGCCCTGGACAAGTGAGACCTTGCCAGAGAGGTTCTTCGCGTGTGTGCGAATGATGCCAGCGACGGTCGCAATGCCGGACGATGACTTCGCCGCAGCCGCAGGCTTCTTCGGGGCCGACTTCTTGGCGGCCTTCTTCGCTGGCTTGCGCGACGCCTTCCTCTTGGTGCTCTTCTTAGCCGGCCTGCGTGACGCCTTCTTCTTGGTGCTCTTCTTGGCCGGCTTGCGGGCTGGCTTCTTCTTGCCCTTCTTCTTGGCGGCTGGCTTCTTCTTCGACGCCTTCTTTTTCGCCTTTTTCGCTGACTTCTTCTTGGTGGGTTTACGACGCTTGGTTGCCATGGGCAGAAAAGGTAGTTGGCGCGGCGTCACGGGGCAACCCCAGCGCACGTTCTGCGAGAATATTTCGCTGCACCTCTCCGGTACCGCCCCCGATGGTGAGCGCACGGGCGAACAACGCGCCCTCGGCCCACTCCCGAGAGGCAAAAATGGCAGCTTCCTGCGGCACGTACGGCCCACCCCCGCCCATCAGAAGGCTGGCAGCCCCGACCAGTCGGAGTCCCACATCCATCACCTCTTGACCGTGTTCGTCGGCGAGGATCTTGCGAACGCTGGCCTCTGGGCCGGGTTCGGCACCTGCGATTCGCTGCACCAGCGTGCGCATTCGGATGAGCTCGAGCAAAACATGACGCTCATAGAGCCGAGTTACAGCGTCACGCGTTGACGCATCAATCAACTCGCCACGTGCCCGCAGCGCGCGTGCTGCATTAACGACGTCTTCCGCAGATGGGCCTCTGCCCCACAACGCACCTCCCGTCGACAGCGACACGCGCTCGTTGCTCAGCGTCACCCGAGCGAGACGCCACCCGTCGTGCACGTCGCCGACGACGTTCGCATGCGGTATGCGCACATTCGTGAAGAACACTTCGTTGAACGTGGTGCCGCCCGTCATCTCGCGGATCGGACGAATCTCGATGCCCTCGCTGCGCATCGGGCAAATGAAGTACGTGATGCCGTGATGTTTGTCGGCTTGGGGGTTGGTGCGAGCAAGCAAGATGCCGTACTCGGCGTACTGCGCGGCGGACGTCCAGATCTTCTGTCCGTTGACCACCCACTCGTCGCCGTCGCGAACTGCATTGGTGCGCAGGCTGGCCAAGTCGCTGCCACTCTCGGGTTCGCTGAACAACTGACACCAGAAGTGACGACCGGAGAGCAAGTCGAAGAGGTAGCGATCTTTCTGCTCCTGCGAGCCGGCGAACACGATCGTGGGGCCGGCCCACCCGATGCCGATCGGGTTGACCGGTCTCTGCACGCCTGCACGCCGCAACTCGTCATCGACGATCAACTGTTCGATTGGCGAGGCATCCAAACCCCATGGTCGCGGCCAGTGTGGAGCGACGAGCCCGCGACGCGCCAATTGTTCGGCCGAGGGCTTCGTGTGCTGTGCGAGCCATTCGCGTATCTCACGACGGAATGGGTGATCATCACCGGGCAGCAACGAAGCCGCCATGTCGATCATGCGGCGAGCATACCGATGCGTCGCATAGGTTGAGCATCGTGTTCGACCGCACGACACGACTCGTTGATTCCTCGAACGGTGTTCGCGTCGTGACGTACGACGAAGTAGCAGTCGACAGCGGTGCGGCAAGAGACGCAACGGCCAGAGTGCGGCAACCAGCGCTGCTGTTTTCACACGCAACTGGCTTTCACGGTCGGGTGTTCGCGCCAGTCGCAGCAGAACTGTCGGCGTATGACCGCACCACGTTCGACTACCGCGGCTACGGCGACACCGTCGCGCCCGCGGGCTGGAAGCTCTCGTGGGAGGGTTTCGGTGACGATGCACTCGCCGTCGCTCGCGACACCGTCGAACGCAATGGTGGTCGGCGCGTGGTTGGGGTCGGGCACTCGATGGGCGGGGCCGGACTCGTCATGGCGGCACTTCGCGAGCCCGCACTTTTTGCGGCCCTCGTCGTATTCGAACCGATCATCTTCCCGCCCGAAGTGCGCTCTGCTCCGGTTCGGGAGAATCCGCTCGCTGACGTGACCCGCAGGCGTCGGCGCAGTTTCCCTTCCTATGCCGATGCCATCGCCAACTTCTCATCCAAGCCCCCGCTCTCGTCGCTGCACGCCGACTCACTCGAGGCCTACGTGCGACACGGCTTCGCACAACTCGAAGATCGAGTCGAGATCAAGTGCGACCCAGAGTTCGAGGCGCAGACCTATGAAATGGGCGCCATGCACGACACGTGGGCACGCCTGGGAGAACTCAAAGTGCCCACTTGGGTCATGGCGGGTCGGCACGCCGAGATGTCGCCGGCGGGCATCGCCTCGCGCATCGCCGAACGCATTCCGGGGTGCACGTTCGTCGAGTGGCGCGACCTCGGGCATTTCGGCCCGCTCGACGCACCCGAACGCTTCGCCCGGTTCGTCGACGAAGTGGCGAACGGCATCTCTGCGCCGTAACACACCGCGCGCCTAATCTGGCGAGCGCATGCCCGCTGCGAAAAATTCGCCAAAACCCAAACTGCCAAGGCTGTCGCCGTCGCGAATCAACACATTCGTCGGATGCCCGATGAAGTACCGCTTCCAATACCTCGAGTCGGTGCCGACGTTGCCGAGCGAGGCCATGGTTCGTGGATCATTCGTTCACCGGGTGCTCGAGCTTCTGCTCGCCCGGGCGCGCGACCAACGCACGAACGACGCAGCGAGAGAAGACTTCGACGCCGCGCAACGCGAGTTTCGCCTGCGTGACGACTGGCGAATGCTTGCACTTGACACCAGCGACGAAGAACAGTTCTGGGAATCGTCCCGCGAATGCGTGCGTGCCTACTACCGAATCGAACATCCGTCGGAGGCCCAAGTCGTTGAACTCGAGAAATGGGTTAGCGCACCGCTGGGCGAATTCGAGATAGCCGGCTTCATTGACCGGCTCGAGCGCGACACGCAAGGTCTCGTCGTCAGTGACTATAAGACGGGCGCGCCAAAAATCCCGCAGTACTCCACCGACTACTTCCGCCAGCTCACCTACTACGCGCTGATGTGCGAGACGCAGATGAACGAGACTCCGCACTCCGTGCGCATCTACTACTTGGGCGGTCCGAAAGACCAATACACGCGGCAGCAACGCGTCGTATCGCAGGTGGTCACCACCGACACGCTCGAAGAGGTACGCAACACCGCACGACGCGTCTTCGGTGCCATCGAGTCGGGCAAGGCAACCGGCGACTTCTCAACCAATGTCACCAAGTTGTGCGAATGGTGCGACTTTCGTGAATGGTGCCCCGCCCACGGCGGCGATATCGGCAATGCAAAAGCTGAAGCGAGCGTGCGAGTGCAGCTGCGACGCCGACAGGTCGGCTTGCCAGAGTCGGCATGAATTCGTTCGTCTCGCGCATCGACCGGCTCGATGAGCGACTCGACGCATGGTTCGAACCGCTACGCAACGCCCGTCTGCTCGTCTACGTGTTCAACACTGCGAGCGCCGTCGGCGACTTCGGTGCGATATGGCACGTCATCGGTGTGGTCGGTGCACTCACTGGTGCGTTGTCATGGAGCCAAGCGGTGGTGCTTGCCGCCCTGATGGGCGCCGAGAGCCTCTTCTTGAACCAGGGCGTGAAGCGCTTCTTTCGTCGCACGCGACCGACGGCGGCAGGCGACGATCGTTTCACCGTGCGACGTCCGCTCACGAGCAGCTTCCCGAGCGGCCACGCATCGTCGGCGTTCTTTGCCTGCGTGGTCCTCAGCGGCTGGACCTCAGCGGGCCCAACCACCGCATTTTTCGCCTGCGCTGTCGTCATCGCGACGAGCCGAGTCGTGGTACGAATTCACCACGTGAGCGACATCGTCGTAGGCTCGGTCGTCGGTGCACTGCTCGGCACGATTGCCTTGCAGTTCACCTCGACCATCACGTGAGTACCGACCCAATCTCCCCTGATTCCGAGGCCCAGTTGCCTCGTTTCGACGTTCGCATGAGCGACGCCGAGGGGCTGATGTGGCGTCTGGAGAAAGATCCGTTCCTCAACTCCACGTTCGGCAACGTCACCGTGCTCGACCGTCCGCTCAACTTCGCGACGTTCAAGCAGCGGCTCGAGCGGGCGACGATCGCCGTGCCGCGACTCCGCCAGAAGGTTCGTCCGACGCCCGCGGCTCTCGGTGCGCCGAAGTGGGTCGACGACCCGGAGTTCAACATCGATTACCACGTGCGGCGCGTCTGTTTGCCTGAGCCCGGCTCGCTTCGTCAGTTGCTCGATCTGGCAACGCTCATCGTGAACGACCCGTTCGAGCGAACTCGACCACTGTGGCAGTTCGTCTCCGTCGAGGGCTTGAGTGGCGGTCGCGGCGCGTTGATCGTGAAACTGCACCACACCGTCGCCGACGGCCAAGGAGGCGTGCTGTTGTCACTGCAGTTCATTGATCTCGAGCGCAACGCTCCGCTTCCGCCGCCGCTGCCCGAACCGCCGGCACCGGAGCCGAGCCTCGCCGGAGACGAACCCGTCGACTTGCTGCGCTCGTCAATGTCCGACGCGCTACGCGTGCCGATCGGATTGCTTAAGCAAGTGCGCGACGTGCTCACCGACCCAGCGAAACTTCCGTCGATGGCGACACAAGCCAACGACTCGCTGCGCGGTCTTCTCGCACAGATGGGCGAAGTCGACGCGGCACGGTCACCGCTCTGGAAACGACGTTCGTTGCAGCGCCGGATGGAGACGGTTCGCGTGCCGTATCGCGAACTGCTCGATGCCAGCCGCGCGCTCGGCGGAAAGCTCAATACCGCTTTCGTCACCGCGGTTGCCGACGGTGCCGGCGCTTACCACCGGGCGCTCGGCGCACCGGTCGAGTCGTTACGCACCTCGATAGCCATCAGCACGCGAACCGAGTCGTCCGGCAGCAATGCATTCTCCCTTGCCAAGCTGCTCGTGCCGACCGGCGACATGCCGATCGTCGAGCGCTTCGCCGCAGTGCAGGAGGCGCTCAACCAGGCACGCGAAGGCGCAAAGAGCGCCTCGCTTGACACCATGGCGACGCTCTCGGCAAATCTCCCCACATCGGTGCTCACTCGCATCGCCCGCACGCAGAGCCAGTCAATTGACTTCGCGACATCAAACGTTCGCAGTGGAGGCATTCCGCTCTTCATCGCAGGAGCCCTCATCACCGAGAACTACCCCGTCGGTCCGCTTGGTGGCGTCGCCTTCAACGCCACGTTGCTCTCGTATAACGGCTCTCTTGACATCGGCGTACACATCGACAGTGCGGCAGTGGAACAACCCGAACTGTTGCGCGACGAAATCGAGCGCTCGCTCAACACCTTGATTCGTTCGGTGCCGCGACCGGCGCCGGCGGCGACTGCTACTTCGAAGCCGAAGTGGTGGAGTCGGCTTTTTCGCTGAGAAGTTGACGCACGTCGAGAAGTAAGTCAGCTACTTCCGTGGTCGTGACCAGCTGGCGCTGTCCGATCTCGGCGAGCGCCTTGTCGATGACCTCAATTGCTTCGGCCAGTACGACCACGTCGTGAGATGCGTTGCGCTGAATCGTCTCGGTCACTGCAACTTCCTTCCGCTTTGTCCTTGCCGCGAGAGGCTACTCCCGGCTTCTTCCACTCTGTCGGATACGCACGCTCGGCATAACATCGTGCTGTGAAGTTTGTCGGTTCGGTCGCCGTGGTGACTGGTGCGGCCGGCGGTATCGGTTCCGCACTTGGTGAACGATTTCACGACGCCGGAGCCACCGTGGTGCTGAGCGACCGCCCGGGCACGAATGTGTCTGCGCTCGCCGCCAAACTCAACGCACGGCGCAGTGGGTCAGCTTTTGCCGTCGAGGCAGACGTCTCCCGTGAAGAAGAAAACGCGCGACTCGTGAGCGAGGCTCGACGTCTCGCAGGACGTATTGACTTGTTCTTCGCCAACGCCGGAGTTGCCATGGGCAGCGACCTGTCGGCGAGCGAAGCCGAGTGGAACACCTCTTTCGACGTCAACGTGCACGCGCACCGCTGGGCGGCGAAATACCTGATGCCCGATTGGCTCGCGTCAGGCAAGGGATACTTCGCCGTCACCGCCAGCGCCGCTGGCGTGCTTGCGCAGATCGGGTCGGCGCCTTACTCCGTCACGAAACACGCTGCCGTCGCTTTCGCCGAGTGGCTCTCCATCACTTACGGATCGCGCGGCATCTCGGTGAGTTGCCTGTGCCCGCAGGGCGTGAATACGGCGATGCTGCGCACCGGCGACCGGCCCGACGCGCCGCCGAACGAGACCAACGTCGTGCGAGCAGTGGGCGCCGTGCTCGAGCCGTCGCAAGTCGCCGACTTCACGCACGATGCACTCGTTGAAGAGCGCTTCTTCATTCTTCCGCACCCCGAGGTGGCCGAATACATGAAGGTGAAAGCCGCCGAGCATGCGCGCTGGATGGGCGGCATGCGCAAGCTGCAACGCCGGGTACTCGGCGTCTAGCGCGAACGCGACTACAGGTTCTTCGTCGCCGCAGCGAGTTCGCGCCACTGGCGCATCGGTAGCGCCATCGGGTCGGCATCCAGCACTTGGATGCTGACGTGCGACGCCCCGGCGTCGAAGTGCGACTTCACGCGCGCAACCGCCTGGTCAAGCGTTCCCCATGCGACGATGGCGTCAACCATCCGGTCGCTCGGAGGCTTAGTTGCATCTCCGATGTCGTCGTCTGAATAACCGAGCCGACGAAGGTTGTTGGCGTAATTCGGCAGCCGAATGTACGTCGCCATGAATTTGCGCGCTACGTCGCGCGCCTTTACCGGGTCGGTCTCGAGCAGTAC
>Ga0214917_10008553_pt1 | contig 10018 bp, 8 predicted proteins | sample LL_1208_BB_MetaG_FD_177983 | JGI IMG/M metagenome (GOLD analysis project Ga0214917, IMG submission 177983) | Freshwater microbial communities from Lake Lanier, Atlanta, Georgia, United States - LL_1208_BB | ecosystem: Environmental > Aquatic > Freshwater > Lake | place: USA: Georgia | collected...
AAGAATAAATATTTCTAATTGTATTATCATCACCAACTAATTGATCATGAATAGTGATATCTTCTACTTTTTTAAAAGTTCCATTCCATAATAATATTTTAGTACCTTTTACTAAACATTTTCCTGCACCTGGATACATTGCAATTAAAGCAGTGCTATTTCTATTTAATAAATCAACGGTTTCATTCAAGACATTTTTTTGTTCTTGTCTTAAAGAAGCTTTAAAATTAATTTTTAAAGGTTCACATAAATTTTTATGTTTTCTACAAGATTTACCAAAATATTGAATACCCCAATAAAAAGGTAAATAAACATATAAATCATCATGTTTCACAAGATTAATTTTATTTGGAATCATCCAATTTTTTTTTTTTCGATCAACTTCTTCTTCAATAATTAAATTTTTTTCAAAACTTTTAATATCTTCTTCTTTAAGTTGATCTCTTAATATACGAATAGACATTTTAAGTCAAGAAATAATATTTTATATTAATCTCAATTTTTTAATTGATTATTTTTTTTTTCTAATAAAAGAGATTTTCTTGGAGCTTTTAATGTTTTTATAATAGCTTCATATAATTTTACCTGTAAAGTTATTTTTTCACCAATAAATATACAATCAATTTCGATAGCACCTGTTACATAACATTTTTTACCTAAAATGGATAATGGATCTAATTCCATATTTGTACTTTCATCTATAAAAATAGTTGAAATTTTATTTTCTTTTTTATTATAAATTAATTTACAATATAAAATAGGAGATCGATCATTATCATTATCATCATTTTTTCTGATAGAAAGAGGACTAAATCTTTTAGTATCGACTTTTGATTCAACATAATGTTCTGCACATTGTTGAGCCATTTCAATAATATTCTGTAAAACAGTTTGAAATTGAATTTCATCATTAATAGGTGTTGATTTTTTCCAAATTGTAATGGGCATAATATATCCATTAATATTATTATCAGAATCTTTTAATTCTTGTAATCCAAAACTAAATAAGGATTTTGGTGTTGAAAAAACTAAATCACCTATACTACCATCTTTATTTTTAACGGCAATTTTAATTTTTTTAAAATTATTTTTTTTTTCGTGAGATTGAATTATCTCAGGTTTATAGAAAATGATTGAATCATAATCAAAATTTGAAAAATCGGATAATTGAGTATCATACATTTTTATTATTTTTTTTTAACAAATATCTTTTTTTAAATATTGATAAAAAAAAATTTGTTTTAGAAACATAAAATTTTTATAGTAAATAATGCTAATACATATAAATTCTAATTATAGAAATAAAAATTTATATCCATTTCCTAGTAATTTTATTATTCCAAATAATTCAATACCATTTCATTCCTCTAATGATTCTTTTATAGATGATAGAATAAATTTAATTACAAAAGATTCCATTTTATTTAGTTTTATATATAATCAAGAATTAGATATAATATATGATATATTAGATTCAAATATAATTTTAATACAATTACCAATTATTAATGAAATAAATCCTGAATTTTATTTATTTTTTCAAAATATTTTAATTGGATATATAATTAAAGATGAAAATAATCAATCAATCATTACATTTTCAAATATTCAAGAAAATGGTATTTTATGTTATTTAGAAAATAATATATTTCATAATTATAATAAATTAGAAAAAAAAAATGGAAAATTATATAATCCATCCAATTCTCTATTTTCTGATTATTCTAATAATATAATTGTTAATGGTTTTAGTAAATATAATTTTGTGTCATCAATAAGTGATTTACAAAATAACGGTATATCAAAAGATTGTGTATTGATAAATTTAACTCAAGAAAAATATTCTAAAATTATTGATATATTTAAACCATATTAAAATGTAGTAATATCTCCATCCATTTATTTTAATAATAATGATTATATAATTGTAATGAATGATTATTCAAATAATAATAATATATATATATCAACTATATTAAAATATTATCCTAGAGGATGTAAAAAATTTCATATCCATTTATTAAATGAATTTATAATACCAGAAAATACAATATTTTATAATAAAGAATATAATTTTGAAATTATATATAAAAAAAAGAGATTTATTATTATTAAACCAGGAAATTTTTTAAATGCAATTTCAATTACAATATTTTGTGATTTAAATATTGAATTAAAAATAGATATATTAGAAATACAATTTTGTTTTCATACAAATTCAGTTCCACCAATCAATAAATATTTAGTTTTTTGGTTAATAAAAAATTCTGCTATACCAATCTATTCTAATGTATTAGAAATTAATAATGAATATAATATAATATATACAGAATATCCATTTATTATTTATAATGATTCTAAAGATTATAATGATTTATATGAAAAAATTGGATTTATATTTATAGAAAATTTTATTCCATCTCTTATTAATACTATTTCTAATATAAATGTTACTAAATGTTATAATGTACAATTAATATCATTAACATTACCTAATAAATCTGTATGTGGAGTTAATCAATTATTAGCATATTTTCCATATGTATTAGTAAATTTTGGTAATACTACTAATTCATCGATAGATAAAGATATTTATATACATAATTCAACAACATCAATAGGTTCATTAATATCCAATATACCAAGTGCACAAAATGCATATTTTATATGTCCAATAGCAAATATAAGAAATCCTGATATCAATCAATATGTTGTGATTTCATCCTCTCAAATAATTCAAATGAAATTAAATTTAAATCAAGACTTATATTTTTCAGTTTTTTTACAATCCGGTAAAATATTAATATTTTCATCCGCTTTTTCAATATCAAATTCAATAGATAATATTGATTCATCAAATATATGTAAAAATAATTCACAATTAAATCCAAATAATTATACACATGTCTATACTCAAAATGATGATATTTTTATTTCAGCTACTTTCCTTATTGAACCTATTCTTTAAATAAATATATTTAAATTTAATATTACCATCATAAAGAAATACACCATGAACGACTAATTGTCTTAAAAGACAATAAATTTCTTTCATTTTAAAGAATGGATCATTATTATTTATAATGATAGGTCTAGGAAATGATTGGTATAAAGAATTAGAAAAAATATTAATATAATCATGATTAATTTTAATAGGTTTAAAATAATCATAGATAAATTTACGTTGAATAAAATTTTGAGGACATTTAATATTTTTCCATTTTAGTTTTAAATTGACTCTATTTTTATGAGCATTTGTAGTCATTTCAATAGCTTTTTCTGGAATCATATTATAAATATAACATAATAAACCAGAAATTAAAAGACCTGATCTACCATGACCACCTCTACAATGAATATAAAATTTTTCATTAGGATAATATAAAAATATATTAACTAAATGTCTAATAAATTGTTTAAAACTTTCAATATCATTAGGTATATTACTATCATTAATAGGAAAATTAAAATATTTAATTCCTAATTTATTAATTAAATTATTATATATAAATAATTTATTTAAATATTTTTCTTGTTTAGAAGTAGTATCTATAATAATTGTAAATTTATGATTATTTAAATTATCAATCATAGATGGGCAAGGATATCCACCAAAATATAATTTATCTTTTAAAACACATGATGTAAAATCTAAATTCATTCTATTTTTTAAATCTATATATATTATATGTAAATCTCTAAATTGACTTATTTTATTGATTATAAAATAAAAAATCAATTTTTATTTTAAAATCATAAAAAAATAAAAAAAAATATAATTATATATAAACACTCATGTATCAAACTTTATCATCTATAGGAAAAAATTTTAATGCTATAACTGATAATCAAAAATTTTCTTGTACATCTATTCCTTCTCAAAATGTTCCTAATTTTAATAATTATTATTCTAATAATACAGGTACTTTAGATTATGTTGAACAAAATAAAATTATAAATAATCCACGTAAAAATGTAACACCTATAGTTAAAAAAATAGAATCTGATTATTTTGGTAAAAATATATCATCTATTAAAAATGAACAATCTTTTAATTTATTACCTGTTTTAGATTGCAGATATAATTTAAGAGAAATTTGTAAACAATCTATATTATTAGAAGATCATTTATCTCAACCAGAAAAAAGATGTATGGATTGTTGTATTAAACATTTTTTAGCTTTAGAAGGTTTAAGTGAAGAAGCTATAACCTTAGATATAAATAATAATCATCAATTACAATTATTACCCTCTGAAATTAGACTAATTCAATCTTTTTGGTTACAAAATCCTGATTTAAATTCTCATGAAGCCAGTCAAAAATTAAGACAATTAAGAAAAAAATATATGACTACTAATTTTGATTTATCTAAATTAATTACTTGTTCTAATGGCCAATGTAAACTTAAAAACTGATTTTATTTTTAATTTTTTATGTATACTTTTAAAATTATTTTAAATAATTATAAGAAATGGTAATTTCAACACAATTAACATTAGTTAATCAATTTAAAAAAGAGAATGTAATCTTTTCTAAACCTGAGATTAATAATATAACAGGACAGAAAATGTCTTATAAAAGAATTAGAATATCTATAAAAAATCAAGATAATAGTATAGGAGATTTTATAATAGCATCTCCTGAAAATTTATATTCTTTTGGACTTCAAGAATCTAAAAATATTGAAACAAATAAATTAGATGGATATATTTTACCTATTTGTTTATGGAATAAAAATGATTCAACACAAGAAGAAAAAGATTTTTCTGAATTTTTTAATCAGATTTCTGAATATTGTAAACAATATTTAATTGATCATAAAGATGATATTGAAAAATATGATTTAGATTATTCTGATTTAAAGAAATTTAATCCTTTATTTTGGAAAATGGAAAAAGGAAAGATTATTGAAGGAAAAGGACCTATGTTATATTGTAAAGTCATTTGGAATAAAAAAAATAATCAAATTAATACATTATTTATTGATGAAGATACAAATACAGAAATAGATCCATTTACTATTTTAAATAAACCATGTTTAGTTAATGTTGCAATTAAAATAGAAAGTATATTTATAGGAAATAAAATTAGTTTACAAATTAAATTATATGAAGTTATTGTAAAACAAATTGATAATACAAGAAAAGGATTATTAAGACCTAATATAATTAAATCAAATCAAAATGAAAATTAATAAAATATTTATATTATAAAAAATGATTAAAAATATTTTAAAAAAAGGTATAGTTAATTTAAATAATTATGGAAATATTATACTTTATCAAACTAAAAATACATTATATTTTGAATTTCATTTAAAAAATTTTCAACCATTTTCTGTCCATGCTATCCATATTCATGAATATGGAGATACAACTGATGGATGTTTATCTTTAGGTGGTCATTATAATCCAACCAATTCTAATCATGGATCTATTATATCAAAAGAAAGACATTTAGGAGATTTATTTAATAATTTTTATACAGATGAAAATGGAAATTTAGAATTTCTTTGGTCTACAAGAGAAATTAATATTAAAGATATATATGGTAGAAGTATAGTAATTCATAAAAATAAAGATGATTTAGGAATTCAAAAATATGAAAAATTAAATGATTATGAATTATCTTTATTTTGTAAAGAAAGAAATTATAAAAATTTAAATACTCGTATAGAAAAAATTAATAAATTAAATTCAGAATCATTAATTTCCGGAAATGCTGGTATTCGTATAACTTGTGGCATTATTGCATATATGAAATTATAATTCACTAAAATTTAAAAATTGAAAAATAATAGAATAAAAATAAATAATAATAAAAAATTTAATATGAATCAACAACAATATGAAAAATTAGATTCAATTAGTCATATACATAAAAGACCCGATATGTATGTTGGTTCTATAAAACCTAGAATACATGAGAAAGAATGGATTTTAAATCAAGAAAAAACCAGAATGGAATTAAAAGAAAATATTATATATTCGGATGGATTAATTAGAATTTTTGTAGAAGCATTATCAAATGCTATTGATAATGTATGGAGATCAAAAGAAAAAAACATTAAAGTTTCTAAAATTGAAATTAAATGTGATTTTGAATCTGGAAAAACTAGTATTTGGAATGATGGTTTAACTATTCCTCATGATATTCATTTAAAAGAAAATATATATATACCTGAATTAATTTTTGGACATTTATTAACAGGTAGTAATTTAAATGATGATGAAAAACGTTTATCTTCTGGTAGAAATGGATTAGGTATTAAATTATTAAATGTATTTTCTAAAGAATTTTCTATTGAATTAATTAATGATCATCAACAAATTTATAAACAATCTTGGAATTCTCATATGAGACAAAAAACAGAACCTGTCATTAAATCAATCAAAAAAAAACCTTCCACATTTGTCGAATGGATACCCGATTTTTCTCTTTTTCATATGCAAAAATATGATACAATCACTTTAGATATTTATGAAAAATTATGTATTGATACTGCAATGATTACTGGTATTCCTATTTTTTGGAATAATACTAAATATTTTTTTAAATCATTTTCTGATTATACAAAATATTATCAAGAAAACGATTCAAATATAATAACTTTTGATATTTTATCCAAAGATGAAAAAAGTACATCTCATTTTGGAATCATGACTAGTAATAATTACCAAGAAATTGGATTTGTAAATGGAATATATACTAAAGAAGGAGGTATTCATATGGATGCTTTTAGTAATGAATTTTTTAAAAGTTTACTAATAAAATTACAACAAAAATTATCAACCGATAATATTTCATTAACTATTAAAGATATTAAACCACATTTTACATTATTTGCTAATGTTTGGATTGAAAATCCTGAATTTAGTACTCAATCCAAAACCAAATTAATTGGTCCATCTTTTAAAATTAAAATAGAAGAAAAATTTTTAGATAAAATTATGAAATGGAATTTTGTACATGATCTACAAGAAATGATTAAAACAAAACAATTAATTAATTTAAAAAAGACTGAAAAAAAATCGAGAAGTGGATATAAAAAAATTGAAGGTCTAGATAAAGCTAATTTAGCGGGTTCCAAAAAATCGAATCAATGCACTTTAATTTTATGTGAAGGATTATCTGCTAAAACATTTGCAGTAAAAGGTATTGTTGAAGGTTGGAATAATTTAAAAGGTAGAGATTATTTTGGTATATATGCTTTAAGAGGAAAATTATTAAATGTTAGAAATGCTTCTATTTCTTCCATTACAAATAATAGAGAAATTACTGATATTATTCAAGCATTAAATTTACGTTATCAAACGGATTACACCATTGAAGAAAATTTTAAATCTTTACATTACGGCCAATTAATGATTTTAACGGATGCAGATGCTGACGGTCATCATATTTGTTCTTTAATATTAAATTTTATTCATACATTATTTCCCTCTTTATTAAAAAGAGAAAAACCTTTTATATGGTATATGATGACACCTATCTCAAGAATGTTTATTGGAAAAGAAGAAATAATATATTATAATGATTATGAATATCAAAAAAAATTACTTGAAATGAAAGGAAAAAAATTTCAAGTTAAATATTATAAAGGATTAGGTACTTCTTCGGATAAAGAAATTAAAGAAACTTTTGGTAAAAAAGTTGTCTCTTTTATTACTGATGAATATACAGATGATATTTTTCAAAAAATTTTTCATAAAACTTTTACTAATGAACGAAAAGATTGGTTAGCTAATTATAATCCTTTTTCTTATAAAAATCCTACTAATCAATATACTATTTCTGATTATCTTAATCAAGAATTAATTCAATTTAGTTTAGATGATTGTAAACGTAGTTTACCTAATATTTTTGATGGTTTAAAAGTCTCTCAACGGAAAATTTTATATAGTGTCTTTAAAAAAAATTTAATACCTCATGGTAAAAGTATGAAAGTTGCTCAATTAAGTGGTTATTGTGCTGAAGTTAGTAATTATCATCATGGAGAACAATGTTTATTTGAAACCATTATTAAAATGGCTCATAATTTCCCTGGTTCTAATAATATCCCTTTTTTACAAAGAGATGGACAATTTGGTTCTAGAGCTTATGGTGGTAAAGACTCTGCAAATGCTAGATATATTTTTACTAAATTATCTGAATTGACAAGATTATTATTTCCTGAACAAGATGATTCTTTATTATCTTATACTTTGGATGATGGAGATTTTGTTGAACCTGATTTTTATTGTCCTATTGTTCCTACTATTTTAGGTAATGGATGTAATGCTGGTATTGGTACTGGTTGGTCTTGTTCTATTCCTAGTTTTTCTTTTCTTGATTTAATTAATCTAGTTGAAAAATGGATCCATAATAAAGATGATATTCATAATTATGATTTTGATTTATTACCTTTTTATAATGGATTTAAAGGTACCATTGAAAAAATTGATACACATAAATATAAATCAAATGGAATTTTAACAAAATTAGATACTAAAAAAAATACTTGGATAATTGAAGAATTACCTCTTTATTTATGGACTAATAAATATAAAGAAGAATTAGAATCAATGATGGAAGAGAAAAAAATTACCTCTTTTAAAAATTATTCCACTTCTGATTCTATTCATTTTGAAATTACAATGGATTCAATTCCTACTTTAGAATCTTTAAAATTAACTTCCAATATTTATTCTTCTAATATGGTATTATTTGTTGATAATAATATAAAAATACAAAAATTTAATCATATTAAAGATATCTTTTTATTATTTTGTCAAAAAAGATCTGATTTATATCAAAAACGTTATGATAAATTATTATCTCAATTACAAATCAATTTAAAAAGATTACAAAATCAATTAAGATTTTTAAAAGAAATTGATAATGAAACTCTTCTTATCTTTAAAAGAGAAGAATCAGATATTATTAATGATTTGATTGAAAAAAAATTTTCAAGTGATCCTAAATCGGATGATTCTAATGATTTTAATTATCTCTTAAATTTATCTTTTAGAGATGTTACTTTATCTAAATTTAATTCTTTACAAAAAAATATAAATCATTTAGAAAATGAAATTTTAAATTTACAACAAAAACATCCTCATGATTTATGGTTATCTGATTTATCTAATTTAAAACAAAAACTTTTTATTTAATTATATTTTTATAAATTATATAATAATTCTATTATTTTCTCTCTATTTTTTATTACATTAGAATTATTTATTAAATATTGGTGTTGTAAATTATTTTTTATATATTCTTTTATTGATGAATAATTTTTTGAATTTTCTTTTATAAATTTTTTTAATTCATTTGTATTTTTATTTTTATTTTTTATATCCTTTATTGATACTGATTTTTTCTTGATAGATGAAAACATAAATAGATATTGTAAAAAAAATTCCCATGATTCTACTTTATTTAATTGATTATCTTCACATAAATATGAATCATATACATAATCTAATTCAAACCAACAAGATATCTTTGTATTGATTAATTTTATAACTAGTGATTGATCTTTTATCATACAATTTAATAATTCATTCGCTTTTTTTCTATAATCTTTTGAATTTAAATTATATAATTGATGATATATTTTACATATTGTCTTTAATAAATCTCTTTTTTCATTAAAATTAGGACAATTTCCTCCGGATCTTGTATTTTGTAAAAATTTTATATATTTACCTCTTATTGCTCCTCTATCAAAATCATATATATAAGGTGTATATTCTAAATCTATTGGTATTATTTCATCATTATAATATATCATATATTGTTTATTTCTATTTTTAGGCACAAAATTTTTATCCATTAATATATTATTCCAATGTAAATCATTTTGATTTATTCCAAGATTAGCCATTGAATAACTTGTCAATCCTATTATAAATAAATAATCATATATATTTTCAATTTCAGGTTGAGTCTTGATATAATCAGAAAAATTATAATTCTCTAATTTTGGACTAATTATCCCTCCAAATACTATACTATGTAAATCTATTGGATCTG
>Ga0214917_10008554_pt1 | contig 10015 bp, 11 predicted proteins | sample LL_1208_BB_MetaG_FD_177983 | JGI IMG/M metagenome (GOLD analysis project Ga0214917, IMG submission 177983) | Freshwater microbial communities from Lake Lanier, Atlanta, Georgia, United States - LL_1208_BB | ecosystem: Environmental > Aquatic > Freshwater > Lake | place: USA: Georgia | collected...
CCTTTAAGAACTTTGCTAAAGAGTTCTTTCCGCAAGCCCATATCGTGGCAGATAAGTTTCATGTGTTGCGACTACTCAATCCTGCTCTCAATCGAAGAAGAAAAGCGATTGTAGGGGATAGAAGAACGCATTTGATTGGAAGGCTTTTACTTCGAAACGCATCTAAGCTTGATTACTTCACCAGGCGGACTATCTGGCAGTGGTTAGAAGAGCATCCTGAACTTAAAGAAATTTATTTTTACAAAGAAGCCCTTTTTCGATTTTACAGAATCAAAGGCTATAGAAAGGCCCATGAGATGCTTACTTCGCTGACCGACCAAATGGCTTTATCAAAACTTAAAGAAATCCAAACTCTAAGAAAAACCCTCCTCAAGTGGCGAGAACCTATTCTTGCTTACTTTTTTACGGGGCTGACAAACGGAAGAACGGAGGGCTATAACAACCTTGCAAAGCTCATCCAGAGGCGGGCCTTCGGATATAAGAGCTTTGAAAACTATAGACTCAGGCTCCTAAATGCCTGTGCTTAATTACTTTTTATCGATTACCCACTACGAAACGAGAAGAGCCGAATGATATCAATATTTTAAAAATAAACTGGTCGGGGCGGCGGGATTCGAACCCACGACCTCTTGGTCCCGAACCAAGCGCGCTAGCCAACTGCGCTACGCCCCGCTGATCACATTCTGAGCTGGTGGAAGAAACTTTCGCTGAAACATTCCCTCTGCTTCTGCTTTCAGCTCCAAGAGTTTTTTCTGTAACTCTTTTTTGATTTCTTCGATTTCACTTTCCGTTGCGTTTTCCGAAACCACCATCGGGTTTCCATAAATCACGCAACACTTTGAAAACGGTAATGGAAGGTAGCACTGGTTCCAAGCTTTTTTAAAAACAAATCGCGAACCCGAAGCTCCCCCCGTCGGCACAATCGGTCTTCCCGTCTTCTGAGCAATCGCAATCACTCCCGGCTTCACTTCATAAATCGGTCCTCTCGGGCCATCCACTGCAAGGGAAGTGTGGCATCCTTGTTTTTTCACTGCATCCAAAAGCCCTTTCAGTCCCCCGGCTCCGCCTCGAGAACTCGATCCTCTCACCACTTTAAATCCCAAAAGCTTCAACACTCCCGTCATCAACTCGCCGTCTTTGCTCCTACTCGCCATCACAGCCATGTTTCGAAACTGGCCCATTTTCATCATCAGCAATTCATCCCCATGCCAGTGAGCATAGATCTTACTCTCTCCCTGGGGCCGTAAATCCGTCCTGCCCAATTCCTTAATTCTCCACAACGCCGAAAGCGTTCCGTAGAAACCGGCAATCAAAAGAGCTTTTAAAAAAGTGAGGAATCTAAACCACATGAACCAGTGGGAGTAACAAAGATTTCCGGGCCAGTAAAGGGAAGGGTGACCTGTTGCGTTACTAAGAGTCAATAACCCTTCCTTTTCACCCGATAAGGAATCTATGAGAAAAACATCCCTTAAAACTCCCTCAACCCTTCAAACCCTCTTAACCCAGTCCTACGAAGCTGAAAAAAATCTTCGTCATTTCTCTCTCGTTGCAAGCTCCGAGCTGAACACGCTTCTTGCTTCCGTTTTAGGTGAACTCGAAACCGCGCTTTCTCTTAAAAACACCCACCCCACCGATTCCATTCAATCCGCAATGAAAGCAGCCGAAAGAGCCGTCTTTTTAAGTCGCAACATCCGTTACTTCAGCGGCGTCAATAGCAGCCACCGCGAACTGACCGATCTCTCCCAACTCATTCTCGACGTCATCAATCGAGTCGAAGATGCTTTCCAATTACGAAACATTCAATTTCAGGCTCAAATCGAAAACTCCGTTTTTGCCATCATCGATAGCGTTGCTTTCGAGCAAGCCGTTTTAAATCTTTTGTGGTTTGGGGCGCACCAGCTTCCCGAAGGAGGAAAAGCAGTTCTCTCCCTTCAAGTGCTCCCCCAAGGGATTCAATTAGCTTTCAGCGAAGACGATTCCGAAAGCACTTACCAGCCCTTTGCTGTCGAGTCCCTCGGGGCCGATAGCATGTCCGTTTTAGGCCTTCACGTCTCACGTTCAATTGTGGAATCCCATTCTGGAAAATTTCACTGCTTAAAAAATTCCGAGCAGTCCTTGCAGTTTCTTTTCGAAATGCCTTTTGATTCCCGTCTCAATAAGCCCCATCTTTATCAGGAAAAACGCCGTTTCCAGCGAGTCACCGTCAACCTTCCTGCCGAAGTCACTCTTTCTGGAAAAGCCCCGTTTCGAGCCCAAGTTTCCGTCCTTAGCGTGGGGGGAGCGTTTGTTGCGGTGAGTCAGGACTGGATGAGCTTCTTGAAAGTAGACGACACTCTTTCCCTTAAAATCTTCACCGAAAGCGGCACTTGCATTGAAATTCCCCAAGCCCGGGTGGCCAATCTCCATCCCACTGGCTCCTATTGCGGCGCTGGCCTTGAGTTTAAAGAACTCGAGGGAAAAGCCAAAAATTTACTTGCCGCTCTAGTACGGACTCACGCAAGCTAAAGCCTTTAGGGCTTAAACAATGAAAATCTGCTTTGTCGTCCGATCCCTTTTTTCGCAAATTCCCACTTACACGACTACGCATTTGGCTTTTGAAGCCCATCGCAGAGGCCACCAAGTTGTTTACACTACTCTCAATAGCTTTTCCTGCACCGATGAAATGAAAATCAGGGCCACTGGAGTATCTTTTGAAAGAACTTCTTTTGGAAGCCGTCAGGAATTTTTGAGAGCGATTCACTTAGGTTTGGTTGAAAAAAAAGAAGTCTGTTTAAGCGACTTCGATGTCGTTTTCTTGCGGTACAACCCCAATGAAAACGAAACAGAAAAAGAAAAAGGGAAAAATCCCTCGATTGAATTTGGAAGGCTCCTAAAACTTCAAGGCGTCATGGTCGTCAACGATCCCGGTGGCCTTACTAAAGCTTTCAGTAAAATGTACCTTTCTTCTTTTCCTTCTTCGATTCGAGCCAAAACGCTCATCACAAGAAGCACTGTAAAAATAAAAGAGTTCCTAAAAGAACTAAAAAAACCAGCCATCATCAAACCCCTCTCAGGCTTCGGGGGCCAAGATGTCTTCTTTGTGAAAAACCTCAAAGACATCAACATCAATCAAATCATTACGACAGTGAGCAAAAATGGCTACGTCATGGCGCAAGAATATCTTCCTGCAGTGAAAAAAGGGGATAAGCGCATTCTCCTTCTCAATGGCTTTCCCATTTTCGTGGGACGCCAACCCGCTCTGTATTTGCGCGTTTCTCCGAAAGGCGAAATCCGAAGCAATATGCACATTGGGGGAAAGAGAAAAAAAGCCTCTCTCACTCGAAGCGATGTTAAAATTATTGAAGCCATTCGGCCCAAGCTCATTTCCGATGGGCTGTATTTTGTAGGAGTGGATATTGTGGGCGACAAGCTCCTAGAAGTGAATGTTTTTTGCCCCGGCGGCATCAACAACATTAACGAGCTTTATGGCATCAATGTAGGTAAAGTAGTCATTCAAGATTTAGAACGCCAAGTGCGTTATAGACAGTCGGGCTTAGTCGCTCAGTACGTCGGCTTAAGCTCCGGAGAACAAGTGATTCAATGACCAAAACAGTCCTTTTACTTTGTGGAGGCAAATCAGAAGAACATGAGATCTCTCTCATTTCTGCTAAATGCCTTTTGGATGCTTTTGATAGAAAGCTTTTCACCCCCATCGTCGTCGGCATTTCTAAAAAGGGAGTCTGGTTTTTAGAAGAAGAAGAAAGTTTCTTCGAAGGGGAATTTCGAGCCGATAAGATTCGTCTCAATGAAAACCGTCCCACTGTTTCAGTAGTGCCTTTTCTTTCTGAGAAGGGCCAAGGTCAGCTTCTCTGTGAAGGCCAGATGATCACTTTCGATGTGGTTTTTCCCATTCTGCACGGACCTTTTGGAGAAGATGGCACTCTCCAAGGTCTTTTCGACATGGCAGGAGTTCCCTACGTGGGCTCTGGTTGCGGAAGCTCTTCTAATTGCATGGATAAAGCCATCACTAAACACTTAGTGAAAGATGCAGGAGTGAAAGTAGGAGAGTTCGTCGAGCTCAAAGCTCCTAGTGAAGCAAAAAAGTATCTCGATAAAATAAAAGCTTTAGGCCTTCCTCTTTTTGTAAAGCCTTCGCGGATGGGTTCTTCTGTAGGAATTTCAAAAGTAAAAGAGTGGGGTCAATTAGAAAAAGCTTTGGAAATCGCTTTTCAGCACGACTCCAAAGTGCTCTTAGAAAAAGCAGTAGTCGGCAGAGAAATCGAATGCGCAGTGCTTGGCACTCCTCGTTCTGCACGAGTTGCTATTCCGGGTGAAATCATCCCCGATTCTCAAATCGGCTGGTACTCTTACGAAGCAAAGTACTTGCTCCCAGAAGGCGCAAAAACCCAAGTGCCCGCTCCTTTAAGTGAAACCCTTCAAAAACAGTTTCAAGAAACTGCTTTGAAAGTCTTTCAAGTAATGGAATGTGACGGGCTTGCGAGAGTGGATTTTTTTCTAGAAAAGGGAACAGAAGAAATTTACTTAAATGAAGTAAACACTTTGCCCGGATTTACTCCTATCAGCATGTATCCCAAAATGTGGCAAGCTTCTGGTCTTGCTTATTCCGATTTAGTCACTGAGCTTTTAAATTTAGCTTTGAGAAAAAAACTATGAAATCCCAAAAAGAAAATACAACCCAAAAAGAACGCAGCCAGAGAAGACATTCTTTTCTTCAGCAAATCAAAGGCGGAGTCGCTGTCCTCTTTGCTGCTCCTCACAGCATTCGAAACAACGACGTTCACCACGCTTATCGCCAAGACAGCAGTTTTTACTACCTCACTGGACTGAGCGAACCAGAAAGTATTTGTCTTTTTAATCCCCAGAGCAAAAAGCCTTTTACTCTTTTTGTAGAGCCCAAAGATAAAATGAAAGAACTCTGGGAAGGCAGAATGCTCGGTTTAGAAGGCGCCAAAGCCCAACTCGGTGCCGATGAAGCTCTTTCTTCCAAAGACACTGCTGTTTTTGACGAAGCTTTTGTCGAAGCGCTTTTAGAAGCCGACCGAGTCTACTACCGAGTCGGCCAAAACACAGCTCAAGATCAACGAGTGTTCTCTTTGATGTCAAAAGCCGCTAAACGCTTGGGCCGTACTGGAAGACCTCTTTGGCCTATTTTGGATCCAGCAGATGTGTTGGGAGAAATGCGCTTAATAAAATCCCAGCATGAAATCGCTGCCCTTCAAATCGCAGCCAATATCACTGCTCACGCTCACACAGAAGCCATGAGGCATTGTAAGCCCGGAATGTACGAGTACGAAGTCGAAGCAGCTCTTTTTCATAGTTTCCGAGCTGCAGGTGCGGGGCGCTTGGGTTACGGCTCCATAGTCGCTTCAGGCCCCAATGCTTGCGTGCTTCACTACGTGAATAACGACCGAAAAATGACAGATAAAGATCTCCTCCTCATTGATGCAGGAGCGGAGTTCGATTACTACACTGCGGATATCACCCGTTGTTTCCCTGTAGGAAATCGCTTCAGCCCCGAGCAAAGAGAAGTCTATCAATCTGTTTTACTCGCCCAAAAAGAATGTGTGGCGATGGCTCGACCGGGAAAAACTCTTCGGGAAATTCATCTCCATGCGGTCGAAGTGCTAACGGAAGAACTCAAAAGATTGAAAGTATTAAAAGGGTCTACAAAGGAACTCATTAAGAGTGAAGCTTATCGTCCTTACTATCCCCATGGCACTGGCCATTGGTTAGGCATGGATGTCCATGATATTGGTCGCTACTACGATAAGGATTATCAGGACTCCCGAAAACTCAAAGCAGGAATGGTCTTTACAGTGGAGCCAGGGCTTTATTTCTCTTTGGATTCCAAAGCCCCTGCAAAGCTAAAAGGCATTGGAGTGAGAATAGAAGATGACATTCTCATTACCGATAAAGGCCATGTGATTCTGACAGCTGCAGTCCCCAAAGAAATCGAAGAAATCGAGTCTCTCCGAAGTTAATCTAAAAGAGCAGGGAAGTGTATTCTCAGTGAAGACTCCCTGTACAAGCTTTAGATTCTCTTTCTGCCCCTTAACGGCAATTCGACAATTTCCGTGTCCTTCCTGCGTACGTGTACTTCCAGTGCTCTGGAATGCTGATTGCATTTTTCCCAACTGAACTTGTTTTTGACTATGGGGAAACTATGCGACTGTTCTTCATTCTACTTTTAAGTGCTTTAACAGTGGGCGTCTTTGATAAGCCAGCTGAAGCAGGATTGTTTTTTCGCGGCCCAGGACCTATTCGAAGACTCTTTTTTGGCGGTCCTATTCGAAGAAGAATGTTTGCTCGCAGAATGATGAGAAGACCTTGTTTCGGTTGCATGCCGAGAAATTTCCGTGGTCCCCGTTGTGGAAGAGGAATCCATGGTGGATGTGGTGGGGGTCCTAACCAATTCAATCGTAATTTCAGAAATTTCAATGATCCTTTTTCTCGCAGAAGTGATTTTGATGCCGTTTTCAATCCTGGAGTTCCTTCAGGGGGGCCCTTTTCTCGAAATGCTTCCTCATTTGGTGTAGGCCGTTTTGGAGCAAAGCCTGAGCCAGTAGCAAATCCAAACGATCCGTGTGGAATCCAATTTGGTCAACAACCCGGAGGAGCTGCTCGAGTTTCAGAAGGTTTCTACTTTGATAGAAGAACCAATACTTGTGAGTATGGGGCCAGAGAGTTTGGAAACAACCCTTTCCCCTTTCGAAGTGAAGCTGCTTGTGAAAATGCAGTAAGAAATGGAGCTTGCTCGATTGGCTCCAACTTCGAACTCAATCAGAGAGTATTTTTCAGATAGTTACTTCTTGAGCCACCGCTCAATGATTTCTTCGAAGTCTTTGGGCGGTCTCGCTCCTGCAACAAAAACCCCATTCACTAGAAATGCAGGGGTTCCTCTGACACCCATCGCTTTTCCTTCTTCAATGTCTTGCTCCACTATTTTTGCTACTTTCTCACTGTCTCTGTCTTTTCTCATTCGGTCCATATTGGCCCCGACTTTCTCAGCTGCTTTATCCAAGAAAGCCTCTTTTAATTGACCTAAAAGCTGCTGGTTCTGAAAAACCTCATCTTGAAATCGAAGGGCTTTTTCTCTGCTTTGCAGAGCAATCGCTTCGTAAGTCTTGGCTGCAGGAAGAGCTTGAGGATGGAAGGGGAGGGGAAAGTGTTTAAAAAGGTAGCGGACTTTTGAGCCGTACTTTTTTTGCACTTCCTCCATAATCATTTCTCCTTTTGAACAAAAAGGGCACTGAAAGTCGGAATAAGCCACGATAGTAATGGGAGCCTCTGCGTTGCCCCGGATAGCCCTTTTTAAATCCACCAAAGGCTTTTTGGGGTTCTTAAAGTCCTCTTCTCTTCTGGCGAGCTCTTCTGCAGGGCTAGGCCGGTTGCCTTGAGGGCTTCCAAACAGGCCAGCAAACTTTTGAGGATTTTTCTTAATGACCTCAACCAAAATATCCGGATTTTCTAAAAGGATGGTTTTGATTCGATCTTCGTTCGTACAACTCGTAATAAAGAGGACTGACAGACAGAGAATGATTACTTTCATAGTGGCTGAAAGTATATCAAAGTCGTGAGAGACAAGCCAAACAGTAAGCTATTCTTCTAGTAGGCCAAAAGGAACCAATTCTTCGGATAAGTCATGCTTCGGAGTCTCATGGGTAGTCGTGTTTTTGAGAGTGGCTTCGATTTTAGAAAGACTCCATCCAGCAGGGATTTCCACTGCGCTTCCAGTTGCGAGCACTTCTGGAACGAGGATTTCATTTCTCTTCAGCAAAGCTTTAGCGTGTTGCTTTGCCCACTGAAAATCTCTTTCAGAAATTTCAGGATTGAGGACCCTTAAACAATCTTGAGGTACTTCGTAGATTCGAAGAGTCGTTGATCCTTCAGGAGCGAGCAAAGCCCCTTCTAGCTCATCATGCCTTACAAAAAGTGCCCAAGAGTTTCCTGATTCATCCACGCGTTTTGAGAAGACATGAACTGGAATAATTCCTTGGCCAAAATCGACTACAAAGTTTTGAGAAGTTTGAGATTCATAAGCAAGAGGATCTTGAAGCTCCATGAGAGTAAGCATTTTAGAATTCGTGACTATCTTTTTAGAAATCACTCGATGCTGGGAATCTCTTTCCAAATCTTTAAAGCTCACTTTAATTCTTATTTCAGGTTGAATGAGAGGAACAGAAAGCTTCTTTTCAATCACTACGATTTGAGTGGGCTGGACAAGAATCAACCCTCCGGAATTTCTTTCTACTGCTCGAGGAAGGCCATTAAAAATCTCAGCTAATTGTTCGAGAACCCCTTCAGGAATGGGCTTTTCATAAGAGTTACCGTGCGGATCACAAAGAATCAGCTTGGGTTGGCTGGTTTCTTCTTCTTTCCGCCAGAGTAAAACTGGAGATGTTCTTGCTCCGAGTTGCATAATCTCAAAATCCCTTTGAGATTCTAAGAAGCAAGCGCTGTGCCGTCTAATTCATCAATGATTTCAATAGCTCCGGAAGGCGTTTTTAAGTGTTTTTTTCACAGCTGTATACAGGCTGTACAGCCTTTAAAAACAAAAAAGCCCTGACCAGTAAAGGCCAGGGCTTCTTAAAGACTAAGGCGTTTTAATTCGCTAGTTCGACTGCAACTTCAGGAAGAGTCACAGGCAAAGACAAATTAGCCGCAGCTGAGTTTACAAACTCAATCAAGGACTTCTCATCAAAGCCCTGATAAGCACGGTTGTCGCGAATGATTAACGGACGCTTAATCAGATTCGGATCTTTTAACATCAAGCGAATGGCTTCATTCTTGGTAGTGCGACGTTTTCCAAGGGAATTGTCTTTATAAGTAGTGCTTCTTTGATTGAGGCTAGCGTAAATGTTTTCAGCTTTAATTACTTTTTCCAATAGGCTTCGTGGAGGGGGCTCTTGAACGATATCTTTGAGTTGATATTTCACACCTTTTTTGTTCAAGAAGGCGATTGCTTTCTTGCATTGTGCGCAACTTTTCTTCGCGTATAGAACGATTTCTCCCATTTGCGTACTCCTTAGGGCGTTAATTGTGAGAGGGAGGTAATAGCACAAGGGCGGTTCTGCCACAAGGTTCTTGTCGGAAAACTAAGCTACACAAGGGTTTTCAGGCACGAACAAATAATGTCAGTTGAGAATTTTTTCGAAAACCTTTAAGAAGAGCCCCCGTGGCTAAAAAACCGATAAAACTACAAAAAAACGCTTTGAGCGGCTCTCAAAAAGACCTTTCTGTGCGAAAAAAAGGTTCTTCTTTGAAAGGCAAAAAAATCGCCTTGGCTATTGCTGGGGGAATCGGTGCTACGGAAGCTGTTAAAATCGCAAGAGAAATTAGGCGGCAAGGTGGCTCAGTCAAAGCTTTCATGAGCCCGCAAGCAAGACGCTTTATTACCCCTTTGAGCGTTGAATGGGCTACGTTACAGAAGCCAGTCCTCAGAGCGGGTCCTCAAGTCGAATATTTAGAAGCATTTGATGTCGTTTTGGTTACTCCAGCCACTCTCCACACTCTTTCTAAAAGTGCTTTGGCGCTTTCGGATAATGTAGTGGACTTAGTGATTGCAAATCAGTTGGGAAGCAAAGGAAAAGTCATGATGGTGCTTGCGATGAACTCGCAGCTTTGGACGCACCCACTGGTTGAGACTTACCAAAAAACTTTAGAAAGCTGGGGAGTGCGGTTTTTTCCCGGGGAAGAAGAAGAAGATCGCCTAAAAGTACCAGAAGCCAAAGCCCTAGTGGAATGGCTGATAGGTCAAATGAAGTAAGGTGAAATATGGAAATTCAAATTGAAATTAAGAGAATGGGTCTTGAAGGTCAGGGAGTAGGCTACGATGCCGATGGAAATATTTATTTCGTTCCGGGCGCTTTAACTGGGGACAAAGTTAAAGTTCGCACAAATCAAGAAAAGAAAAAGTATCGAGATGCTGAAATAATCGAGCTAGTAGAGCCCAACGGAAAAAGAATCACCCCCGCTTGTGAGTATTTTTCCGTTGGGCTCTACTAGCTCGATTATT
>Ga0214917_10008555_pt1 | contig 10015 bp, 8 predicted proteins | sample LL_1208_BB_MetaG_FD_177983 | JGI IMG/M metagenome (GOLD analysis project Ga0214917, IMG submission 177983) | Freshwater microbial communities from Lake Lanier, Atlanta, Georgia, United States - LL_1208_BB | ecosystem: Environmental > Aquatic > Freshwater > Lake | place: USA: Georgia | collected...
TTTCCGCGAAATACGGGAAAATCGTCCTGGTCATGGGTTCCGAGGAGTCTGGGCTCGCCGCCGGGATCCGGGGGAAGTGCGACCGGATGGTGAGCATTGCCGGGAGGCCCGGTGGCCTTGAGTCGTTGAACGTTTCCGTGGCTGCGGGAATCCTCATGCAACAGCTTGGTACAAGTCGTTGACTCATCCTTGCAGTTCTAGTATCACCCCTCAACATTCTGCGGAAAATGACGGACACTGCGTGAAATGCTTGTTCGGTGTTGAGGCAGAACGGAGCCTTCGCGCTGGCGTAGCTCAATCGGTAGAGCAGCTGATTTGTAATCAGCAGGTTGCGGGTTCAAGTCCCATCGCCAGCTCCATTGGTTAGCTTCACTGGATAGAACCAGACGAACGCTCTCCGTGTTTTTTTGAATCGCCTGGATGGATGCCCGAGTGGCCAAAGGGGACGGGCTGTAAACCCGTTGACGTTAGTCTTCGAAGGTTCGAATCCTTCTCCATCCACCACTTCCCTGGCCGGGTCGTGCGTTTCAAAAAATCACGAAGAGGACGTGGCTGGTGCCAGTGTGGGGTTCGAGGTTCCAGGGCGGGAGTAGCTCAGTTGGTAGAGCATTAGCCTTCCAAGCTAAGGGTCGCGGGTTCGAATCCCGTTTCCCGCTCCAGAAAGCCCAGGTAGCTCAGTAGGTAGAGCACGTCCTTGGTAAGGACGAGGTCACGGGTTCGAATCCCGTCCTGGGCTCCAGTCTCCTAGAGTTTGGGGCCATGAAACTGGGACTGGCATTGTTTGAAGATTGTGCGGTAGTGTTTAGCGCCTTTTTTTGTAGAACCTTTGCTTGAATCGTGTTTGCAAGCGAAGTGCCATAGCTGGAGGATGAAATGGCAAAAGAGAAGTTTGAACGTAAGAAACCCCACGTCAACATCGGTACGATCGGTCACGTTGACCACGGCAAAACCACTTTGACCGCTGCGATCACCAAGGTGATGGCTGCTGCTCACGGCGGGCAGGCCCTGGCGTTCGACCAGATCGACAAGTCTCCGGAAGAAAAGGCTCGTGGTATCACCATCTCGACCTCGCACGTTGAATACGAGTCGAAAGAGCGCCACTACGCTCACGTCGACTGCCCGGGTCACGCTGACTACGTCAAGAACATGATCACCGGCGCAGCGCAGATGGACGGCGCTATCCTCGTCGTTTCCGCAGCTGACGGCCCGATGCCCCAGACCCGTGAACACATCCTCCTCGCCCGCCAGGTCGGTGTGCCGCGGATCGTTGTTTTCATGAACAAGTGTGACATGGTTGATGACCCGGAACTTCTCGATCTCGTCGAGATGGAAGTCCGCGAACTCCTGTCCACCTACAAGTTCCCCGGCGACGAAACCCCGATCATCCGCGGTTCGGCTCTCAAGGCTCTCGAGTCTGGCGACCCGTCCAGCGAATGGGGCAAGAAAGTCGTTGAGCTGATCGACGCATGCGACAGCTACATTCCGCTGCCTGAGCGTCCGGTTGACCGTCCGTTCCTGATGCCGATCGAAGACGTGTTCTCGATTTCGGGTCGTGGTACGGTTGTTACCGGCCGTATCGAGCGCGGTATCGTCAAGGCTGGCGACGAAATTGAGATCGTCGGTATCAAGGCGACCACCAAAACCGTTTGTACCGGTGTGGAAATGTTCCGCAAGCTTCTCGACGACGGTCGCGCAGGCGACAACTGCGGTATCCTTCTCCGCGGTACGAAGCGCGAGGAAGTTGTCCGCGGCCAGGTTCTCGCGAAGCCGGGCTCCATCACTCCGCACAAGAAGTTCAAGGCTCAAGTGTACGTGTTGACCAAGGAAGAAGGTGGTCGTCATACCCCGTTCTTCAAGGGTTACCGTCCCCAGTTCTACTTCCGTACCACCGACGTGACCGGCGACATCAAGCTGCCTGACAACGTTGAGATGGTTATGCCGGGCGACAACATCGCCATGGAAGTTGAGCTGATCACCCCGATCGCCATGGACAAGGAACTGCGCTTCGCTATCCGTGAAGGTGGTCGTACCGTTGGCGCCGGCGTCGTTTCCGAAATCATCGAGTAACACGCCCGTTTTTTGATTGGTTCCAAGGACCCCGCCTCTGACCCGCCCTCTGGGCCCAAAAGGGTCTGGGCGGGGTCTGGTTCACAAAGGGAAGGCGAGTAGCTCTAACGGTAGAGCGGCGGATTCCAAATCCGTAGGTTGTGGGTTCGAATCCCACCTCGCCTGCCAGTTCTAATCTCGTTAAGGGTATCGAAGTGCAAAAAGACGATTCAACTTGGCTCAACATGGCTTTGACGGGTTTTGCCCTGTGTATCGCGCTGGTCGCGTGGCAGGGAATGACTGCTTTGTCCATCAACTTCGGCTGGACCGACAAGTTTGAGGCGTGGCTCCCGGCCGCGATCGTGATCGGAAGTCTGGCTGTTGGCGGGCTGTCAGCCGTTTGGCTGAATGCGGACGCGGAGCGTCACGAGTATTTTCTGGCCTGCATTGCGGAGTTGCGCAAGGTCTCCTGGCCGAGTATGGATGACACGCGCAAAATGACGCTGATTGTTTGCGTGGTGGTCGTGATTTTCTCGGCCATTTTGACTGTTTTTGACGTGGCCTGGGCAAAGCTGCTCAGACTGCTGATCGCATAGATTGAGTCGTATAGAACAAGAGGCATTCAAGGTGACTGTCATGACCGCGACCAAAAAATGGTACGTCGTCCATACCTACTCGGGGTTTGAGGAAAAGGCCCGTCAGGGTTTGCTTGAGCGCATCAAGCTCCACAACATGGAAGAGAAGTTCGGCCAGATCTTCGTTCCGCGCACTGCGACCGAACAGGTCCTCAAGAGCGGAAAGAAAAAGCGCGTCGAGAAGACGTCTTTCCCCGGGTATATCCTGGTCGAGATGGCCTTCGGTGATGAGACCAGCCTTCTGGTCCGCGAAACCCCCAAGATCACTGGTTTTGTTGGCAATGTTCGCAACCCGCGTCCGATCTCGGATCAGGAAGTGCTGCGGTTGACCTCTCCAGAGGCAATGGCTGAACAAGCCCGCAAGGTGGTCGCGCAGATCGAATTCGAGAAGGGGGAGACGGTCAAGGTCAAGGACGGTCCGTTCACCAACTTTGATGGCATCGTTGATGAGGTTCGTCCGGACAAGATGAAACTCCGCATTCTCGTTAGCATTTTTGGTCGCGAGACGCCGGTCGAGCTGGACTACACCCAGGTTGAAAAAAGCGTCAAGTAAGATTCGGAAAAACCAGCCCTGAAAATCGTTGACACGCCGAGGCGTTTCCCGTACACGATGGGGCTCTTCATATAAAGACTAGAAACGGTACGCCGTTTTTAGGAGGCTTCTGTGGCAAAGAAAGTAGTCGGACTTATCAAGCTCCAAATCCCTGCAGGCAAGGCGAATCCGTCGCCTCCAGTTGGCCCGGCCCTGGGTCAGCGTGGCGTCAACATCATGGCGTTCTGCAAGGAATTCAACGCACGCACTCAAAAGCAAGCTGGCGACAACCTGCCGACCATCATCACGGTCTACGCAGACAAGTCGTTCTCTTTCATTACAAAGAGCCCGCCTGCTTCGGACATGCTGAAAAAAGCGGCCAAGATCGAGAAGGGTTCGTCGACACCGAGCAAGGCGACATGCGGAACCGTCAAGTTGGCGGCCGTGAAGGAGATCGCGAAAGCGAAGATGGCAGACCTCAATGCTTTCACGGAGCAGGCGGCTGTCAACACGATCCTTGGTTCAGCTCGCAGCATGGGCCTTCAGGTAGTCGACTAACGGTTTTTACATAGTAGGAGAGTGGGCGTTGGTGCCTGCTCGATCGAACTACGGAGATAGATATGGCAAGTAGAGGCAAAAAGTACCGCCTTGCCGCTGAGAAAGTGGATCGCAACAAGCAGCATTCACTTGATGAAGCGGTGGCACTCCTGAAAGAAGTGTCTTACACCAAGTTTGATGGAACGGTTGATCTGGCCATCAATCTGGGTGTGGACCCTCGTCATGCTGACCAGAATGTCCGCGGAACCACTCCGCTGCCTCATGGTCTCGGCAAAACCGTCAGAATCGTTGTGTTCGCCAAGGGCGATGCCGCAATGCAGGCCCAGTCGGCCGGTGTTGAGGCGGTTGGTGGCGATGACCTTGCCACCAGGATCAGCGGCGGTTGGTTGGATTTTGACCAGGTCATCGCGACCCCGGACATGATGGGTGTTGTCGGTAAGCTTGGTCGGGTTCTCGGCCCGCGTGGTTTGATGCCGAATCCGAAGCTTGGCACGGTGACTTTCGAAGTCACGAAGGCCATCAACGAACTGAAGGCTGGCCGTACAGAGTTCCGTGTTGACAAGGCCGGTATTGCGCACTGTCCAGTCGGCAAGGCCAGCTTTGCATCGGACAAGCTCGCGGACAACATCCGCGCGGTTCTTGAGACCGTCGTCAAAGCCAAGCCGTCGACTGCAAAAGGCACTTATCTGAAAAAGATCAGCGTTTCCTCGACCATGAGCCCGGGTATCAAGATTGATCCGGCGCCTTTCCGTGGTTGATTGAGCGGGTAAAGAGGAGAGGATTCGAACCATGGCTATGGATCGTGTACAAAAACAGGCGCTCAGGGACAATCTCGCCGAGCGTTTTGAGAAGGCGAACGGGGCAGTTATAGCTGAGTACCGTGGCCTGACGGTGGCAGAACTGACCGAGCTGCGCACGAAGCTTCGTGCGGCCGGCGCAGAGTTCAAGGTTCTCAAGAACCGCGTCGCCAAAAAAGCAATTGAAGCCAAGTCGCCGAAGACGGCGGCCATCCTGAACGACCTCAAGGGTCCGATCGGGTTGGTCCTCATCCACGGTGATTTCGCGGCAGCGACCAAATCGTTGCTGGAATTCGGCAAGGAGCGCGCCGAGTTGTTCAAGATCACCGCGGGCGTCATGGACGCCAAGCGTGTGAGCCTGGATGACCTCAAGGCGATCTCGGAGTTGCCAAGCAAAGAGGTGCTTCTCGGGCGGATCGTTGGAACGTTGGTATCGCCACACCGTGGCCTGCTGAACGTTTTGAACGGCGTACCTCGGAACTTGGTACAGGTTATCAACGCAATCAAAGACAAGAAGAACGCATAATTTATCTTCCGGTCTCACAAGGCCGGAGGTGCTCTAGGAGGAAGACCCATGTCAGCCGTTACCAAAGAACAAGTAATCCAGTTTCTGGAAAACCTCACGCTGCTCGAAGCTGCTGAGCTCGTGAAAGAACTCGAAACCAAGTTTGGCGTTTCCGCTGCTGCTCCGGTTGCAGTCGCTGCTATGCCGGCTGCTGGCGGCGGTGCCGCAGCTGCTGAAGAGAAGACCGAGTTCACGGTCGTCCTCAAGGAGAGCGGCGCCAACAAGATCAACGTGATCAAGGAAATCCGCACCATTACCGGCCTGGGCTTGAAAGAAGCCAAGGACCTCGTTGAAGGCGCTCCGAAGACCGTCAAGGAAGGCATCAGTAAGGAAGAGTCGGCAAAAATCAAGGACGTCCTTGAGAAGGCCGGCGCAAAAGTCGAAGTTAAGTAACTTTTGCCCCTGCGGCATGGCCGCCGGTGCTGAGTGGTTGCAGAGCTGCCCGAGCACGAACAACCACGAAAGCCCCGGCGGCTTGCGCGCATCTCGGTGGAAAGCTGCTTAACATGAAACCCCGCAGCGGCCGCATCAAATGATGCCGGGCGCTTGTTGGGGTCTCAGTGCTTGGCGTGCGGATTCCACGAGCTTTTTTTGTTCGCTTTTGTCCGGATTTTAAGTTGGTTTTTGGTTGATTCCCAGACCCCTGTTCTCGTGCATCTTTTCAAAGGAGTGCTTGATGACCTCCCTGGCTGCGAGTTTTACCCGGCCCAGAAAAAGTTTCGCGAAGATCCCGGCTTCGGTTGATCTTCCGTATTTGATCGAAATCCAGAAGACGAGTTACAACCAGTTCCTCCAGGCTGAAATCGAGCCGGGGAAACGCAAGAACGTCGGTCTCGAGGCAGTGTTCCGGTCGGTGTTTCCGATTCAGGACTTTGCTGGCACCGCGTCGGTTGAATTCGTCAGCTATTCCTTCGAAGAGCCTAAATACACTGTCGACGAGTGCCGTCAGCGCGGCATGAGCTTCGCGGCTCCCCTCAAGGTGATCATTCGCCTCGTCGTGTGGGATGTTGACAAGGACAGTGGCGTCAAGAGCATCCGTGACGTCAAGGAGCAGGAAGTTTACTTCGGTGAAATTCCGCTCATGACCAGTGACGGCACGTTCATCATCAACGGCACCGAGCGTGTCGTTGTGTCACAGTTGCACCGTTCGTCCGGTGTTTTCTTTGACCACGACAAAGGTCGTAACAGCTCGTCGGGCAAGCTCCTTTACACCGCCCGGGTTATCCCGTACCGCGGCAGTTGGCTCGATTTTGAATTTGACACCAAGGACATGCTCTATGTCCGTATCGACCGCCGTCGCAAGCTGCACGCGACGGTTCTTCTTCGCGCGCTGGGCTTCACTGAGGAGCAGTTGCTTGACTACTTCTACAGCAAGGAAGAAGTCCGGCTCCGCGAAGGGCAGTTCCAGAAGAAGCTGAACTTCGACCTGCTGCGCGGCCAGCGTGCGTCATCCGACATCGTTGACCCGGAGACGGGTAAGGTGTTCGTGAAGCGCAACCGCCGTATTTCCGTCGGCGCCATCCGCCAGATGCAACAAGCGGGCCTTGAGTACCAGACTCTCGCGACAGAGGATCTTGTCGGCAAGATTGCCGGTCAGGACATCTCGGCGAAAGACGGGACGATCCTTGTTCCCCTCAACGGCGAATTGACTGAGGAAAGCCTCACGGAGATCGTGAAAGCAGGGATCAAGTCATTCGACATTCTGTTCATCGACAATTTGAACGTCGACGCCTCGTTCCGTAATACGCTCGTCGCGGATCGTATCCCGAATGGCGAAAAAGGACGTCAGGAATCGATTCTCGAGATTTACAAGCGTCTGCGCCCGGGTGATCCCCCATCGCTCGAACCGGCTCAGGCATTGTTCGACAACCTGTTCTTCAACGCAGACCGCTACGACCTCAGCGCCGTTGGTCGTCTGAAGTTGAACGAGCGCCTTGGTCTTGACCTGCCGCTGGAACAGCGCACGTTGACCAAGGAAGACATCCTCAAGACGATTGAGTACCTGCTGAAGCTCAAGAACGGCGATGGGGAGATCGACGATATCGATCACCTTGGCAACCGTCGTGTCCGCGCCGTGGGCGAATTGCTGGAGAACCAGTACCGCATCGGATTGCTGCGTATCGAACGCGCGATCCGCGAGCGTCTCCAATTGCAGGACGTGGATACGCTGCTTCCACATGACTTCATCAACAACAAGCCCGCGTCGGCTGTCGTGAAGGAGTTCTTTGGCAGCTCTCAGCTGAGCCAGTTCATGGACCAGACCAACCCGCTGTCCGAAGTTACGCACAAGCGCCGTCTGTCGGCCCTCGGGCCCGGTGGTTTGAGCCGCGAGCGCGCTGGTTTTGAAGTTCGCGACGTGCACCCGACCCACTATGGCCGCATCTGTCCGGTAGAAACCCCGGAAGGTCCGAACATCGGTCTGATCGCGTCACTTGCGTCTTACGCGCGCGTGAACGAGTACGGTTTCATCGAAACCCCGTACCGTGACCTGAAAGAACATGATTCCAGGAAGGCCGTTCGTTATTACACGGCTTCCGAGGAGCACCGTGATCACGTGATCGCCCAGGCGGCCCCCGCCGGCGCTCACAAGCCGGATGACTTCATGGCTGCCCGTCGCCGCGGTGAGAGCGAAATCGTGCGCGCCGAAGAAGCTGACCTTATGGACGTGGCGACGAACCAGTTGGTTTCTGTTGCCGCTTCCTTGGTTCCGTTCCTCCAGAATGACGACGCCAACCGCGCACTCATGGGCGCGAACATGCAACGTCAGGCCGTTCCTCTTATGAAGACACGTGCTCCGCTCGTGGGAACTGGACTTGAGCGTACGGTGGCCCGTGACTCTGGCGCAACCGTCGTCGCCCGCCGTGATGGTGTGGTCGTGGCAGTGGATGCGGAGCGTATCGTTGTCAAGACGACCGAAGCCGAAGCCGCAAGCGACGTGACTGAAGTCGGCGCCGACGTCGATATCTACAATCTGCAGAAGTACAAGCGTTCGAACCTCGACACTTGTATCAACCAGCGTCCGATCGTCGTGAAGGGCGAAACCGTCAAGAAGGGCGACATCATCGCCGACGGCTTCGCGACCGAGATGGGCGAACTGGCCCTTGGCCAGAACGTCACCGTCGCGTTCATGCCTTGGAGCGGATACAACTTCGAGGACTCCATCCTGATCAGCGAACGTGTGGTGAAGGAAGACTTGTTCACCAGCGTCCACATCCAGGAATTCGAATGTATCTCCCGCGACACGAAGCTTGGGGCTGAAGAGATCACGGGCGACATCCCGAACGTTGGTGAAGAGGCCCTCAAGGACCTCGACACGTCGGGCATTATCCGTATCGGCGCTGAAGTGAAGCCGGGCGACCTGCTCGTCGGAAAGATCACGCCCAAGGGTGAGACCCAGTTGACCCCGGAAGAGAAACTCCTCCGGGCAATCTTCGGCGAGAAGGCTGGCGACGTTCGCGATACTTCGTTGCGCGTCCCCCCTGGTGTTGTCGGTACGGTAATCGGAGCGAAAGTATTCGCCCGTGCAGGAGCTGAAAAAGATGACCGTAGCCTCCAGATCGAAGAGCAGGAAATTGCGAAACTTCGCAAGGACGAGGCGGACCGGATTGCGATCATCAAGGATTCTGCCGCAGGTAAGATCGTCAAGATCGCTGCCGGCGAGTCGCTTGTTGCGGACATTAAGGACAAGTCCGGTGAAGTCGTCGCCAAGAAAGGTGAGACTCTTGACGCAAGTCTTCTCCAGTCGCTGGATTACCCGCACTGGGATCAGCTTGCCGTCAAGAACGCGGAGAAGAACGGTCTCCTTCGGAAAGCGCTCGAGAACCTGCGTGAGAAGGTCAACCTGATCAAATACATGACCGAAGAGCAGATCAAGAAAGTCCGCAAGGGCGATGAGCTGCCTCCGGGCGTGATCAAGATGGTCAAGGTATACGTCGCCATCAAGCGCAAGCTGGCCGTCGGTGACAAGATGGCAGGCCGCCACGGGAACAAGGGTGTCGTGTCCCGGATTTTGCCGGAAGAAGACATGCCGTTCCAGGAAGACGGACGTCCCGTTGACGTGGTGTTGAACCCGCTCGGTGTACCATCTCGCATGAACGTCGGTCAGATCCTCGAAGTTCACCTTGGCGCCGCTGCCAAATCGATCGGCGAGAAGCTGAACCGTATCGTGGATGAAGTGAACAGTCGCGAAAACCTCGAGAAGATGATTCTCGCGATTTGGGATGACGCTGAAGTCCGCAAGTTCCTGAAGTCCAGCTCGGACGAGGAACTTCGCACTTTCGTGCGCAAATACCGTGAAGGTGTGCACTTCGCGAACCCCGTGTTCGACGGTGCCAACGAGGCAGAGATCCGGAAATTGCTGGAGATGGGCGAAATCGGTGAAACCGGTCAGGTGGACCTGTATGACGGCCGTACTGGCAACAAGTTTGACAACAAGGTGACCGTCGGCGTCATGTACGTCCTGAAGCTGCACCACCTCGTTGACGAGAAGATCCACGCCCGTTCGATCGGCCCGTACTCGCTCGTGACCCAGCAGCCGCTGGGCGGCAAGGCGCAGTTCGGTGGCCAGCGCCTCGGGGAGATGGAAGTGTGGGCAATGGAAGCCTATGGCGCAGCTTACACGCTGCAGGAATTCCTGACCGTGAAGTCTGACGACGTCCTCGGCCGTACCCGCATGTACGAGTCGATCGTCAAGGGCCAGAACATGATGACTCCTGGCCTGCCCGAGAGCTTCAACGTTCTCGTGAAGGAACTCCAGAGTCTCGGTCTTGATGTCAACCTGTTGAAGAAAGACGGCCAGGAAATGACGCTTGACGGACTCCTTCAACAACAGCCTGTGCAATAAGAAAGCGGGGGATAGAACGTGAGAGACCTGCTGAACTTT
>Ga0214917_10008556_pt1 | contig 10013 bp, 11 predicted proteins | sample LL_1208_BB_MetaG_FD_177983 | JGI IMG/M metagenome (GOLD analysis project Ga0214917, IMG submission 177983) | Freshwater microbial communities from Lake Lanier, Atlanta, Georgia, United States - LL_1208_BB | ecosystem: Environmental > Aquatic > Freshwater > Lake | place: USA: Georgia | collected...
GGCGTAGCTGACCCCCTAGAAATACATACAACCATTTCTTTTGCGATTGGGGCAAACGACTTGAGGCAACGCTCAATATAGGCTTCTTCATTTCCAGCGATGAGATAGACGGATATAGGATATTTCACTTGAATAGGATTTCTAACTGCAATAAGGATGTCAATTAAATGTATTTAGTTATTCATCAAGCGGCGGTGAGCGTTATCGTGCCAGTATAGCCAGCGGCGTTGCTATATCCAGAAACAGGAACTGTTGTTGTGTCTGCTGATACTATTGATCCAAGGGCTAAACTGTTGTCATCATAATAAGTTATTTGCCATCCATTATCACCTCCACCGAGGATTGGGCCATACCATATTGCCGCACCATCTCGATTCCCTCCGATATATGCTGAATTGAAAAATACTGCTCCAGTAGCTAGTCCATCAACACCTCCAGCAACTACATTGGTTGGATCTCCAGACTTTGTGTAAACTCCATTCAAATCTGTCCAACCAAGAGTAAGACCAGAAAGAACGATTGCGGTTGTGGTGGCAACAACAATCCCGCTAGGTGCGGCCCCACCAGAACTAGCTATAACTGCCGTTCTGCTACCGCTTACGGAAACACCGTAGCCGTACCCAGCCATACTAATCTCCGATTGCGAGGACTACGCCAGAATGGATGCGGAAATTAGAAACATCCCCAGCGATATAAGCACCAGCAGGGATGGTTACAGAGTTAGCCAAGGTCACGCTTGCGATTGCGTTCATACCAGTAACAGTAGATGTGATTGAGAAGAACTTGGTTTCTGTAATGGCAACTAGGCCAGCAAATGTGCCAGTAACAGAACTTGCTGTGGTGGTAACATACTGCGTGCCGGGTCTAGCGGCGTGGGAAATCTGGTCATAATAAGGTTCGGAATTTGAAAGGTCTGACATAGTTTTATTATCCTTGTGTCAATTAAAAGAAAAAGGAGGAGCAAGGTTTCCCCTGCTCCCCCTTCTTCGGAGGAAACAACCAACCAATCTTTAGCTGTAGGTCGTCGTGATTCGGACGGCGGCGTTTGCGTCAATAACCTTCTCGGATGTGTTCATACGCACCCGCAGGACATTTGAGCGACGAGCCTCGTCACGATAGCTCTCGGAGACGAAACCACCGGGAGCGTCATCAGACCAGACCAATGTGCGACCCAATCCACCAGCGGTGAACTGACCGTTAGCAACATTAGCAACAACGATCTTGGTGTCGGGAACGATGAACGAGCCAGAGTAGCTCTTGTTCTTGTTCGCTGTGTTGTAAGCCGCACGACCAATGAACACATTATCCACGCCAAAGGCTTGGGCAATCTGCTTCTCATCGAGCAAGCGTCCACCAGTATTAGAAACAACTCCGTAGAATTGATTCTGCAAGAGGGTGGTACGGCGAACTCTCTCGTACACATTGGCAGACATAATCACCGCATTGGCCTCGTATCCGAGCTTGTTCAAGGCCAGCTTGCCAGCCGCAACATCCGCAGGGGCGTTGATGGTTGCCAAGTTACCTTCGATGTAGGAAGCCGTGGGGCTTAAATCAGCCGTGGTGAAGGGAGTCGTTGTTGCCCAGAGCAAGTCAGCCACCCGCTTTTCGTGGGATAGCTTAACCTGACGGAGCAAGAACTTCGCTGTTTCTGCCTCAAGCGAGAAGAAGCGATTTGCGTCAGAACGGAAGGAATCGTCAAGCAATTCTTCCAAGCCGGTTTCAATACAATCGTAGGTATCAGAAGTGAATTTCCGAATCGCACGAGCGTATTCAGAACCAGCAGAACGCTTGGCCGCATCAGCATTGAGGAGGTCAGCATCAGCCGTCTGAACTTTGAGGTACACACCACTCTTTGCCGATACTGGCAAGAGGGGCATAATGTCCGCACCGATCAGCCCGATTTGTGCAGGGGCTTCGATGAGGGCTTGGTTAATATCTGCACGAATTGTCGTGCCACCAGAAATAAAGCTCATTTTATATTATTCTTTCTTTGTTTGTTGTTGTTGTTGTTTAGAACATCGGAATTGCGATCTCGATGATAGCAGATGAACTTGTCGCCGCTTCGAGTGCAATACCAGCCGTCACCAGATTCGCCGCTAGGGTGGTGCAGAGGCCAGAAGCATCAAATTTCAATGTATCGCCAACTGCCGCAACGCCAGAGACGGTTGCGAAGAAGGTCGGGTGAAACAACTTACAAGCAACGAATCCACCAGCCGCAACATCTTCTTGAGTTACGCCGATAGCTTTGGTTGCACCAGTTACAGCTACATTCACAAAGCCAGCCGTGGTGGTATCGGGCTGAATGAATCGACCCGCCGAAATAGCGGAGGCCGAACCGAATGTGCGAAAATTACCATCAACTTGAGTAGACATTTTCTTTTATCCTTTTGTTAGATTTTGACGATGCCACGGCTTTTGGCCTCGGCATATTCTGTGGGGTTAGATAGCATCACGGCTTGCATAGCCTTGAGCTTTGAAGTTCCGTAATCGCTATGGGCGGCCACGAGTTCTTCAAAAGTTTTGGGTTCAACCTTTGCAGGGGCTTCAACAACTGGTGAAGCAGAGATGGGCTTAATGCCAAACTCTGTGAGAACTGCTTTCAGTTTCTCGGCCATCTGCGTGTCATCCTTCTTTACCTTATCTTCGGGGGAAGGAACATCAGCAACTGGAACGCCTTCAGCTTTATCTTCAGCTTGGTCTGCGGCTTCGTCTGCGGGTTTCATAGCGGCTTCGAGAGCCTCTAGGCGAGCTTTAAGCTCGCTCAATTCGTCCATATATTTCTTGTCCATATTTTTATTCTCCTTGTTGTCAAGTATTGGGTCGTGTTCCACAACGGCTTGTGTATCGGCAGGGATGCTCACGCCTCCCGAATTATATGCCAATTTTGATTCTGCCTTTACGCAAGAACCAGATTCGTAGGCTGGAACTCCCTTTGCTGGTTTGTAACCTTCCCAGCATCGGAACTTTGTTCCAACTGCGAAAACAAGCATCTCAACATCTTTGCTTTGAAAGTCCCTAAACTTCTCGTTACTTGCAGGGCTAGAAACTAGGTCGGCAGATTCAATCCTTTGTGGGCGAATGTAGTCCTTGCCTCCAATAGTTTCAGACTCATTCAAGAACGCAAGGCTTACCCCAAACTGGTCTGGAGCTTCATTCGCCATTTCTTTTACTAAGCCATAATGAGGGGAGCTTTTCAGTAAGTGAAGATCGGCCAAGAGCTTATCGCCTTCAATTCGAGGGTTGCGAGCAAAGCCTAGAACTGCCTCTAATCCAGAGCCGTGATTCATCTTAACCTTTACTCCATTGGGTGCTTGAGACATCAGCTCATAGGCTTTCTCAATGGAAGTTTTATCAATGAATAAGTCGTGGCCTCGTGCTTCGCCTTGGCTCAAGATATACACATTAGGGATAACTGTGGAATCCTCTTCAAGCCTAGCTTCTTTGCGTTGCTTCTTTTTTGCATCACGATAGGTCTGATAGGCAACTGCCGCCCTTTGCTTGGTATCTGGAAAGTCTTTTACGGCTGTCTTGTTGCCCATAAAGCGACCAACGAAGTCCTTTGTTTTCTCGCCTTTTTCTGGTGTGATTAGGGGCATATAATTAAATTAGGGTTAGGAGGTATTTGAGTTGGTTCACGCTTCCAAGAATCTCATCTCGGATATTCAACAAGTCCGTGTCACCTTCATTCAGATAACCCGGTAGCTCATCAGACAAGAAAGAAATAAACTCATCGTTGTATTCTGCAAACCCTTCGGAGTAGTTATCTAGGCTAAAGTCAAAGGTAGAGGCAGAGATGATTCTGCCATATTTGCCCATAAAGGTTTCAACAAACTCATCAATGTTCTCTGTAAGAGACTCGTAGATTTCCCCAAAACTCTTGTGCTGGCTATAACTCCTTGTCTGCCAATGAAATATCTTATACTGATTGTGATAGGTCAGCAAGGTTGTGAGAATTGTCTCGCCGTTGGCGTTTTCCATAATCACCTTCCTAGTTTGTCAATTACTTTGCTTTGTCTTTAATCGGGCCGCCGACAATCCAAGCATCGCAAGTCCGTTTAGCCGCACACTTAAAATCAAAAATTTCGCAGTAGCCTAGATCACCGCCAACCGCAACTTCGCTTGCGTCCTCACCAATTCCCTTTTTAATGCAACCAAGAAGTTTGTTGGTTTGATTAAATGCCGCACAATTACCGCAACGCATTTTCTTGGCCGTGGCTACATCGCCTTGAAACTCGTCTGCCTTTGCTTTCCAATAATCCTCGTTGGGTTCGTTTGGATTGGCAGGGCCGTAGTTGGCATCATCAACCGCATTTTGCCTATTAGCTAAATTGGTTTTGATGTCTTGCGTTGCGATTGGGCAAGAAGCTGGTTCTTCGAGTTTTTCATCTCGGCTGTCCATTTGTTTGATGAGTTTCTTGACCCAAGAGAATCCTGCGTCTCCACCCCATCCATTCCACGCTTGCCAGCCCTTGCCTTGATCGTCCCATCCAGCACCCTTCTTATCGACTTCGTGACGACTAAAGAAAGAGTGCATCCTGCGAATTGTATCTGGCGATAAAGACTTCCCAGCAATCAAATCTCTCGCCCTAGCGATGCCCACAGAGGTCATTCCTCTCTGGCTTGCTGGCTTCTCGCCTCGAACTTCTAATGCTCGTTTGGCGGCCTCTCTAGCTCCTTGTGGTGGAGTAAAATCAATGTCTGAATACTTGCCTAGCTCACAAGCATTAAGTATTCCGTTAATAAGCATTTTAACGCTTTTGTTATCTAGCCTTGAAAGTTCCTCTAGGTTATTATCAATCTGCTTCCCACCAGTCTTTTGAGTGTCCTCGGTTGCTCCTTTTTCGGTAGGCTCACGCTCCTCACCCACATCAATATCCCCATCGCTTCCAGTTGTTCGACTTGCTGTGTCTTGCTCTTTAATCGGAGGGACAATAACAACTGCGTTCTCGTCTTGTGGCTCATCTTGCATTTGCTCTGGTGCTGGCGAGCCAAATGCGGGGGGCTGAACTGGTTTGTTAATATCAGAAATTGTATCTGGGCTTACTCCATATTGTTCTGCCAAATCCTTAACTAGCTTTGCCTCCAATGCCCTCTGCCTCATCGAACTTTCAAAGTCCAATCCCTTCTCTGCGTAAATTGAGCTTGCGGTCGTTAAGCCAGCTTTGAACTCTGCGATGTTTGCTACTGATTCACGGCCAAGATCGATAGAAACATTCGCACCGAAATTGAAAACTCCCTTGGTGCTTTTGCTCCCAAGGTTGTTTGCAATCAATCCCCTAGCCACTCCATCTGCGATTACAATGTTCTTTAGGGGGCGAAGAACCCTATCTTCTAGGAGCTTCTGGTATCTGCGGAAAGTGCGGCCAGCTTGTTGCATTTCAAGTCTAGCTGTCGGGCCAGACATTGAGGATGGGTCTACGGCAAAGCTATAAGGAATGCCCACACCCATACAAATGTTTCGCAAAAGAATCTTGTGAAACTCCGCAAACGCACCAGAGGGACGACTCGGCCCGTCTGGGAAAATAATATCTTCATTGACTTCTAGGTAGCTGACTTTTCCCGGCTCAATCGTTTCTAGTTTGATTCCTTGGTTGTCGGCGTTGAGGTCGTTGGTTAGCGAGGAAAGATCAGATGCGTTATTATTATTCCGCTTTACAATTCCAGCTTGTGAACTGGCGTATTTAGCGGCCATCTTCTCTGAAGCAATAATCTCGTAGATGTCCACGCAATCATTGATTGCTGTGTGGAAAGCAGAGATTCCCCGATACTGGTCAATGCGAAGCGGGTCATACAAGTGGAACGCTTGGCTTGCTGGTACGGTTGTTTGGAAAATGTAAGCGTTGCCATAAGTGCGAAGATAAATATCGTATCCAACTGGCGAGCCAGTTTCTTGGTCGATATGAATGCCGCTGATAAGGTTCAGGCTGGTGTATGTGCGGTTAGGGTCGCCAAGTCTGTCAGCTTCAATTCCTTGTAATTTCAAAGTTCCATCTTGCGTTCTGACTAAAACAAAAAGAAAATCGCCATCTCGGAGCATCGACATCATAGCAATCTGCATTAGGAACGAGCCAGTATGCCTTCCAGATAAATCGCACTTGTCCCACCATTCATTCCAATAAGCCTCTACATCGCTATTGACCTTTGGGCTTTCGGTTCTCGCTTGGTAAGAGATATTCCCTGCACAATGGCTTGCAAACTTCATCAATAGGCCACGCACTAGGCCAACATTCTCTGCCAAGTCCCTAGAACGCTTTAACAATTCTACTCGATCATAGTTAGATCGGAAACCCTCTGCACCAGACAAAGAGGACGGCCCTCGGCGTTGTCTATTGTATTGAGTTGCGTCATATTCAAATGCCGTGAGCTTTGCCCTAGATGCCAAACGCTCAACGGCGGCTTGCGGATTAACAAAGGCAATCGCCTTATCAATTAGGTTTAACTCGACCTTCTTCACTTACGCCATCCCAATCGAACGAGCAGGGCCGAACTTTGCGTAGGTGGTGCGAATCCTTCCACCAGTTGCTTGCTGAATGGCTAGGGTCAATTCTGCAATCGTATCTCTTACCTCACCGAGATTCGCCCTTGAGAAAGAGCGTCCAGCTATCGAATAGCTTGAACCCGCCACCGCTATTGCTTCGAGGCAAGTGATATATTTATCACGCAGAGAAGTTAGGGTGGTGAGGGGTAGCCCAATAAAATCACCCTTCGCCATTCTCAACCTCCTCTGTCAAACTTGCGGGTGAGACTTTCAATCGCCCATACAAGGCCGCACCCACAATATTCATACACTCGCAATCCATTAAGTGATTATGCTTTCCGACTTGCTTCCAGACAAGCCTTTCCCTGCCAGTCATAGGGTTTTTCACCCGCACCTTCACCTCTGCCTCAATATGAACCCTCCAAACATCTGGGGTATCGAGAGCGATGTAGCCGGGTTCTTTGATTAGGTTGGAGAGGATGTCTTTGATGGATGGGTTCGACCACCGCCAAACTGGGCAGAACTTCCACTTCCACCCTGCCTTCGATTGAACTGCCTTCCCGCTGAATGGGTCGCCATTGGCAATTCGAGCGTAGGGGCGTTGTAGTTTTTGCTCCCCCACAATTTCAGAGAAGCTAGTGCGATCTGAACCCACCAAGGCCATCCATCCATTCTTACAACAATTATAATAAACATCTCTAGTTTGATCGCCCGAATCGCAGAAAACGCACTTGGATTCCACCCCAAACTCCTCGGCCTTGGCTTGGATGTCTCCCCAAGTCTCAAGCCTTCCAGCCCACACAAGCCGTGATCTGCCCTCAATATCCCAAGCCCTAACAACGCACCAAGCGTGAAAGCCCCCTGCCTCTTGAATGTCGCACGACATAATCAGCTTCTCATTTACTCTGACTTCGCCCATCTTGTAATCGCCAGCCACAATTTCCATCTTCTCGCTTTCGTGTTCCATCCAAGGCTCGGCTAGGACTCGGTTCACGAAGTCTTGTAGCCCTATGATTCCATTGTGCTTATCTTGCAAGAACTTCACCGCCAAACTCCCGAAGGATACCCAAGGGGCATAGAGGCCGTTGAGATGATAGGAGCGTCTGGCTGGTTCACCTTTTAGATTGGTTGCCCTCCATTCGCCCTCACGAAGCATCTTGGTTTTCTGTCCATCTGTAATCTTTTCCTTGCACCCCTCGCACTCGTAGTAGGTCGAGGATTTAACCAGCTTAAAATCATAGACCCCATCCTCAATCTTGGCCGCCTCGTCCCACTTCACTTGCCCCCATACTAGCTTCTGCTTATGCCCACAATGAGGGCAAGGCACGAAGTAAAAACGCATATCGCCCTTCTGCCATTCGCTCCAAATGATTGAGTCGGCAGTTGTGGGGGTGCTGGTTGCTATGATGAGATGGTTTGGGTAGGTGCTAACTCTGGCTTCTGCTAATTGAACTGGGTTCGCCTCTCGCCCCGACCCCGCTTGCTCTGGGAACTTGTCCACCTCATCCATACAGAGCAACGCAATCGAGCGACTGGAAAGAGCAGATGGGCTAGTGCCAGCCCACCAGACCGAGCATCGTTTGAAATGTTGCTCTAGGATTTTGATTTTGTCGGTGTTGTCTGGCTTTTCTTTCGCAAGGGCTGGGCAATCGTCAATCATTGGCAACCACCTAGTTTCTGTGAAAGACCTAGCAAGATGCTCGCTCGGCATTACCCACAAGGCGGGGCAAGGTCGCTCCGCTATTCGATACGCTAGGCCAGCTAGAATGGTTGTGGTCTTGCTTGTTTGTGCCCCCCATACCAGCACCACCCTACGAATTGAATCATCGCCAAAAGCCTCTAGCGGTTCACGGACATAGGGCGTTAGTGTTGTTGAATACGCACCGGGTATGTTTGTTACCCTTGCCGAGAGCGTTAGGTTTTTCTCTGCCCACTCTGGAATTGAAAGTTGTTCCCTTGGCTCAAACAAAAGACGAGCGAAGTTCTTGGCCTCATCGATCTGGTTCATCTCTTAACCAGATAATCTTTTGCATATGCCCAAGCTGGGTTCATATGGATTTGATGATGGCACTCGAAGCACACCGCCAAGAAAAACTCTACCTCGTTGAGCCTATCCCCAAATCTTCCTCGCCTATGGTGAACTTGGCTTGCCATCTTGCAACGACACGCTTGGCAGACTGGATTGTTAGTCAAGAACTTTTCACGAACATCTTTATAGATTTCGTTCTGGCCTTTTCTCTTTGCAGAGACTCGGCGTAATTTCCCACCTCGCTTGAGTGGGGTTTTGCGTTTAAGTGGAGAGCGTTTCATCGGTCAAAGAATGGAAGCACTATGCCAAGGATTGCGATTGCTACCAGCAAAACAATGAAGCACTCGTTCATTTGAATGCCCCTTCTGCTTTCTGAATGGTCACAAAGATTTGATCGATGCCCTCTTGAATAGCCCTTTTAGCACACTCTGGATCGCTGGGATTTGCTCTGGCCGCCAAGCTCGAAGGCATAGCGTCCATTAGGTTTCTAATTGCTCCCAACCATTTGCCGAATACTTCTCGAACCTCGTCCATTCTCACTAGCACTCTGGTCACTTCCTCGAATCGGGCGTGTTCCATTTCTGCTTCTGCGACTCGCTTTTTTGCCTCGCCCCATCCTTGAACTGCCGACCTCATCGCTACTGGGTTTTTGTTTGTGGCCGCCGTAGCTACCAACGAGTAAGCAACTACCTCGGCTTGCTTGGCTCGATTCAATCTGCCAAGCGAGCTTGTCGATTTGTATGACTCGGCATCCGATTCCTTCAATGGCTCGGAGGAGGTCGGGGATGGTGCTTGGATTAGAAGTTGCTTTCTGCCTACTCGCTTTTGGTTTGTGATCTTCCAGCTTTGAGCCTCTGCCTCGCTGGTTAGGGGCATACCCGCCTTTACTAGCTTGTTTATCGCCGCCCCAGATATTCCCCATAGTTTCGCTAGTTCTGATTGTCGCATTTCTCACAAGGGCTTTCCACACGCCAAACATTTCTCGCCCCCTCCACCTTCTTCATCTTCTGGGCTTGTTGCCTCCATCATCTTGCCGATCTCATCCAAGCTGAACCCGGTTATGTCGATGTCGATCTCCCCTGCATCAAGCTCCTCTAGGATGTCTTTGAGTTGGGGCATATCGAATTCACCACTCAACTTGTTCAAAGCAAGATTGGCCGCCTTCTCTTGCGTCTCATCCAACCACACCGCCCATACATCGACTTCATCTCTACCAAGTGCCAAATAGCACTTTAGCCTTTGATGGCCTCCAACGATGTTCCCAGTTTTGGCGTTCCAAGTTATCGGCTGAAGATTCCCAAGTTCGCTCAAAGATTTTGTGAGCCTACCCAAAGCCTCGGAAGTAATTTTTCTGGGATTATATTTTGCTGGCGAAAGCTCACTTATTTTCTTTGTTACTAAAGATGGATATTTCATAAGGTCTAAAAAGTTACGCAAGATTGTTTAACAATGTTTAACACAAAAAAATACTAGGTTAATTCGTACAAAAAAGTTGCGGTCGGAACC
>Ga0214917_10008557_pt1 | contig 10011 bp, 8 predicted proteins | sample LL_1208_BB_MetaG_FD_177983 | JGI IMG/M metagenome (GOLD analysis project Ga0214917, IMG submission 177983) | Freshwater microbial communities from Lake Lanier, Atlanta, Georgia, United States - LL_1208_BB | ecosystem: Environmental > Aquatic > Freshwater > Lake | place: USA: Georgia | collected...
CAATTTATTGCCAGCTTTTGCTATTTTATTTTCACTTAAAGTAAAACAAACTTTAATTTTATCGACACGTTTTGCTTTGTTGGTTACCTTTTCTTTATCGCCTTTCACTGGATCTGCTTTTATACCATAGGCTTTCAACAGAGAACCAAGATTAACTTTGCTAGTTAGCTGTGTATTCTCATTAGTTAATTGGTTGTTCGTTTGTTTCTGTTGCTCTACTTCTACCTTTACTTTGGTGTTTTCGTCTTTCAGACCTTGGTTTTCTACTTTAAGCGCAGCAATTTGAGCTTCCAATTCAGCGTACCTGCTCTTCATTCCTTCTAGCTCTTTTTTGAATTTGGCCACTTTAGATCCATCACCTGAGGCTCTTAATTTATCTACTTGCTGTTGAAGAGCCAATACTTTGTCTCTTTCTGCCTGTAATTCTGTACTTAAACTTCCATTTTCCTTTTCTATAGCATCATATTTGCCAAGAAGATCTTGTAATTCAGTCCTTAATGAATCTTTTTCTAATGCCAGTGTATTTCTTTCCAATGTAACCTGGGCAGTTTGTTGTTTCTGAGTAAAAAGCAAAAACCCTAGAACACCTGAAATAAGGAAGAATACAATTGATAAGATTAAAAAAATCAGACTGCTTTTGGATTTTTTTTCTTGTTGGGGAGGTAAATTTTCCATTCGATTTATTGACGATTAGTTTTCTAAGTGCAAATTTAAGTATAAGTAGGAAATGGAGGGTAGTTTTTGATAATTTTTAGTTAATTAAAAAATAAAGCCCGGAAATATTCCCGGGCTTTATTTTTTAAATTCACGAAGTGCTTATTTTACTTTATCAGAAAGTTCAGCACCTGCTTTAAAACGTACTACTTTTTTTGCAGCAATTTTAATTTCTTTACCAGTTTGTGGGTTGCGACCTTTGCGGGCTGCACGTTTAGAAACTGAAAAAGAGCCAAATCCTACTAGAGCAACACGATCACCTTTTTTCAAGGTATTGGTTGTTGCATCAATAAAAGCATCAAGAGCTTTTTTAGAATCAGCTTTTGAAAGACCGCTGCCAGCAGCGATAGCATCAACGAGTTCTGCTTTGTTCATTTTGTTAAGGTTAAATGGTTAAACAATTAATGTTGAGACAAATGTATACACACCCTAATACGATTGGCAAGGAGGTAGCAGAAATGTTAATAAAATTGGGGTTTTGTTGAAAAGTGCCCGTTTAAATTCCTAATTTTCGGTAGTTTTTGGAATTCGTTTCCTTGCAGAGCCCATTATTAGCGAATTTTCGCTTAATTAATTTTTATCAGTTTTCAAAGCTGGTTGTTTTTACTCAGTCCTGCTTGTAAAGCTTTTTTAAGATATGGATCAGCAATACCCTTGTGAAGAGATTGGATATGTTTTTTATTGTGTAAATCGCTTCCTAAAAACTCAAACCAATTTTTGTCTATTAATTTTTCTGCAAATTTTTTACAAGGCGGACCGTAATGACCAACAATGGAAAGTAAATTTATTTGAAAGAGTACGCCCCTTTCTCTTAGGGCTTCCAACTTGTCCATTTTATCTATCCAATATAGATATCGCTCAGGATGGGCCAAAACGGGCACATACCCTTTTGTTTGCATTTCAAAAACGACATTTTCCAGATTATCAGGTGGATTGATGAAAGAAAGTTCAAACAACAGGTAATTTTTTCCGAAGCTTAATATATTGCCAGATTGGAGTTTTTCATTAAACTCAAAATCTAAATAGTATTCGGCAGCCGCATCCAATTGAACTTTTATTTCTCTTTTTACCAATTCCTCCCTTACTAAGTCAAGTTTTGGAAGAATTGTTTCCCGACTATTTTTATAAAAATCACCCATGATATGTGGGGTTGTTATAAACCTGTTATAGCCCAGGGCATTAAGGTCTTGGATCAGTGAAATGCTATCCTCCAGCGTCTCTGCTCCATCATCTAAACCAGGCAGCAAATGCGAGTGAACATCCACTACCAGTTGTCCTAAATCTGCAGGTGTTAAATCTGGTTTTCCAAAAATCTTCTTAAATAGTTCAATCATGTGAGCAAAAGTAAAGAAACTACTGTTCTGGATTGTAAATAAGCCTACAAGAAGGCATGAATAACTTCTTTGGTTAGATAATCGTCGTCTGACCAATTTGTTTGTATCTCAGGCAATGCCAATACTTGTTTCATTATTCTATCTTGGCGCTGTCCTTCCTCCAATGCGAATCGATAAGGAAGATGGCTAAAACTTACCATACTGTATAATGGAAGCCATTTTTCTGGAGCCAGTTCAGATAACCTTGCTTCAATTTTCTTTCTTAAGACAAAATCGGGCCTGGCAACTAAGTCTCTCATTTCTATGTAATTCTGTTGAGCTAGTTCTGCAATGGCATCGGCATTTGGTTTTCTTTCAGTTTCAATTTGTTTAAATAACGTTTCCCAATCTCCGTTGAAAGTATCCATTAAATCATCAAAAATCCGGCAATCTTCGAATCCACAATTCATGCCTTGGCCATAAAATGGCACAATTGCGTGGGCAGCATCTCCTAACAGAAGGAATTTGTCGGAAGAGCTCCAGGGGAAACAACGTATTACCACCAGTGAAGAGGTAGGATTAGTTTTGTATTGTTCCAGCAAGTCTGGAATGAATTCTAAGAGGTCGGGGAAGTAATCCTTGAAGAATTGAAGGATTTTGCTGTCTGTGTTTAAACTGGAAAAATTAAATTCACCTTCCTCATAAGGAAAAAAAAGTGTGCAGGTAAAACTGCCATCCAGATTTGGGAGGGCTATTATCATGAAGCGACCTCTGGGCCAGATATGCAATGCCTTTGGGTCGAGTTGGTGTGTTCCGTCGGCATGGGGTTTTATATGGAGCTCTTTATATCCATCTTTCAGGTAGTTTTGAGAATAATCAAAACGATCGGTGGACTGCATTCTTCGTCTGATCTCTGAATACGCACCATCTGTACCTATCGTTCTGCCAGTTTTTATTTGGATTGTAGTTTGGTTTGCGGTATTGGTGAATTCAACTTCGCCTGATTCTAAGTTTGCATTGGTGCAGCGGTGATTAAAATGGTACCTAACCTCCGGAAATTTTTCTGCCTCATTAATTAGTGTTTTGTTCAATTCGCCTCTGGAAACAGAGTAAATGGCCTGCCCTTCTTTCCCATAGGGATAGTAGCTGGTTTCGCCTTTTTGGTCATGCAATATCCGGCCAAACATGGGAAGAGCAATTTTTCTGATGGCATCAGCCACTCCAGCTTTTTCAAGAGCTAACCATCCTCTATCACTAAGGGCTAAATTAATACTCCTGCCTGCACTGATGGCTTCTTTTCGCATATCAGGACGGCGTTCATAGACGTCGATACTATATCCCTTCTTAGAGAGGAAAATCGTGAGGAGTGACCCGACTAATCCTCCTCCAATCACCGTTATTTTTTTCATAATTGTTTGTTTAATTCGAAAATCTTCCATCTCGCATGATCAATTTCCGATCTGCTAGGTTTGCCAGATTTTCATTGTGAGTGACCACCACAATAGTCTGTTTTGCTTCAATTTTTAATTGCACAAATAAGGTGTGCAGTTCTTCAGCATTTTTACTATCCAGGTTGCCAGAGGGTTCATCTGCAAATAAAATACTCGGTTTATTGATTAAGGCCCTGGCAACTGCTATGCGTTGTTGCTCACCTCCAGAAAGCTCAGCTGGCTTGTGCAAGGCTCTTTCAGATAAATTTAAAAAAGAAAGAAGACGTCTAGCCTCTTTTTCAGAATCTGATTTGTTTTGCCCGGCAATAAAGGCAGGAATACAAATGTTTTCCAATGCCGTAAACTCTGGAAGCAATTGATGAAATTGAAACACAAAACCTATTTTTTGGTTTCTAAAACGCGAAAGTTGCCTGTCATTTAGTGAGCCTACATCCACATTATCCAGCAATAATTGCCCAGAGGTAGGTTTATCTAAGGTGCCCAATAATTGAAGAAGGGTAGACTTGCCTGCTCCCGAAGGCCCTACTATACTCACCAGTTCTCCTTGAGCTACACGAATATCTACTCCTTTGAGTACCTCTAAAGGTCCATATTTTTTGGTAAGGGAATAAGCTTCTATCACAATTCTGACTGCAAATATGGAAAAAACCTGTTAGAAGAACGAAATATTCATGGTATTCGTCTTCTGAAAAGAAATTCATCAATTAAAAAGCACTAGAAAAGGAGCTTAGTGTCCTTTTTGGCAGCATAAGGGCAAGGCTTGGTAGGCTTTAGTGTCTGCTTTAATTTCATCCGCGTCATACCCCGCCAAAGATATAGCCTTTCTCAAGGCTTCAGGATTGGTTTTTTCAGGTATGAAGGTCACACTTACAACAGCTGTTTCCAAATTGATTTTCACATCTTTTACTCCTTTTTCAAAAGCAAGTGATTTCTCTATTCTGTCCTTGCAATCTTCGCATTTCGCTGAAGTTTTTATTTCAATGACTTCCTTTTTCTTATTTTGGGAGAAAGCAGAGAAGCCAACCAGAATCAAGAAAACAAATAAGTAGTTTTTCATAAATATTAATTTTTATTTCTTTTAAAGTGTAATTGAAAAATCAAACTCCGATTAAGCCCCAACCATCCCACTTCTGACTTCCTTAATTTTACCGGATACGGATTCTAGTACTTTTTTATCAATTTGCACATCTCCTCCTTTTTTAATTGTCAATTCCCCTTCTTTCATTATTTTCTGTATACTTATAAGGTCTAGCTGGACTACTTGTATGGCATTGTCGTCTTTAAATGGTTCCATGGATTGAATAATTTTGTCTAAGGGTATTTCTTGTTCAGCAATTTTTAATGCAATATCAGCGTTTAATCCGTTTTCCTGTGCCATGGTGCAAGCTATATGCATACTTTCTATCCATCCGCCTGCCATCATGAGCATAAAGGTTCCATACCGGTCGTTCTCCTTCAGGAATTTACTGGAAGTGGAATAGGCCTCTGTAATTATACCTAATAAGGAATCTCTTTTGTCAATATTTGCCTCTATCCGGTCAAATACACTTTTATCAAATGCGCTTGTTAGGCCTATACCATCCGATAACTTGCGACAATTATTTAAAAAAAACATAGTTTCCTGATTTTGTTTAAAAAGAGTAGAATAGCCCACATCTGCACAATAAATCCCAAGGTTTAAAGCCTTAGCGGCATTGGTGGAGTATTGATCTAAATTTTTAATGTCATTCGGAAGCTCAGGGTTATATTTTGCTCCCGATTGTTTTATCAGTATTGCCATCTCAATTGGAGAGGGGAGTTGTTCGGCTGGAATCACTCCTTCGCTGCTCGCGGTATCTTCAGTCTGAATTTCTCCTTTTTCGGTGCGGTTCGATTGGCAGGAAAAGAAAATAATGACGAAAAGAATTAAACTAATTCCTATTGATACTTGTTTGAGTTGTTTCATTGTTTTGCAAAATTCAGCTTTTAAACTGATATTTTTCTAGTTTGTTATAATTTTTTTAAACCCAGATTGTCAAAAAAACAGACAGGTTGAAAATTTTTCCCTTCCCAGAAAGATTCTCACAAAAATTTTAATTTGGTTTGTATTTTAAAATCTACTACAAAAAGCATGTTGGATAGTTCCGTGGAATTTGTAAAAGGTGTTGGTTCTGAGCGAGCGAAATTGCTTCATTCGGAATTGGGAATTTACACCGTTCAAGATCTGCTTTTTCATTTTCCGTTTCGGTATGTCGACCGTACTCGTTTTTATACTGTCTTGGAAGCAGGGGAGGCTGAGTTGTCCATTCAACTTAAAGGAATGATCCGGAATATTCGAATATCGGGTAGTGGAAGGAAGGAGAGATTAGAGGCTGAATTTTATGACCATACCGGATCACTTGACCTGGTTTGGTTTGCAGGTATTAAATGGGTGAAACCGTTGCTGGTAAATGGACTGACCTATGTAATTTTTGGTAAGCCAACACTATTTAACCGCAAGCTTCAGATTTCTCATCCTGAAATTCAAACAATAGATGATTTTGATGCCCAGCCAGGAGCATTTCAGCCTGTATACAGGAGTACAGAAAAGCTGAAAAGCAGGTTCCTGGATAGCAAAGGGTTGAGCAAAATAATTCAAAATGCGCTAAACCAATTCCTTAGAATCATATCTGAAACACTTTCTGCCGAGCTTTTGCAGGCCGCTAATCTTATTTCTTTGGCAGAATCCTTGTTAAATGTTCATGTTCCCAAAGACCAGCAGATTCTCAATAGGGCAGTTTTTAGACTAAAATTCGAAGAATTGTTTTTTATTCAATTGTTTCTTTGCAGGCAAAATCTCTTACATAAAAAAACGTATCAAGGTTTTGTTTTTCAGAGGGTAGGCGAGGGTTTCAATGACTTTTTTAATCATTATCTGCCTTTCCCTCTAACTGGCGCGCAAAAAAGAGTTATAAAAGAAATTCGTCATGATATAGGAAGTGGCAAACAAATGAATCGCCTTCTTCAAGGTGATGTTGGAAGCGGGAAAACAGTAGTGGCGCTGATGAGTATGTTGTTGGCCAAAGACAATGGTTTTCAAAGTTGTTTGATGGCTCCTACAGAAATCCTTGCCAACCAGCACTTCCTTACTTTGCAAGGTTTGCTCCAGGATATGCCTGTAAACATCGCTCTTCTGACTGGTAGCACCAAAAAGAAACAACGGGCTTTGCTACACCAGCAATTGCAGGCTGGAGAAATTGATATGCTGATTGGAACCCATGCTTTGATAGAAGATGAAGTGAAATTTAAAAATTTGGGTTTCATAGTGATTGACGAACAACATCGCTTTGGGGTAGCCCAAAGGGCGAAATTGTGGAAGAAAAATACCTCGCCTCCGCATGTGTTGATTATGTCGGCTACTCCAATTCCCCGAACACTTGCACTTACTTTATATGGCGACCTGGATGTTTCTGTTATAGATGAACTTCCACCCGGTCGAAAACCGATACAAACAATTCATTATTTTGAAGATAAAAGACTTCGTCTGTTTGGATTTATAAAGGAACAAATCCAGAGTGGGCGACAAGTGTATATCGTTTACCCATTGATTGAGGAGAGTGAAACCTTGGATTTGAATAACTTAATGGAAGGATTTGAAGCCATTCAGCGGGCGTTTCCCCCCCCTCAGTACCGGGTAGGTATAGTTCATGGCCGACAGACTGCTGCGGATAAGGAGTTTGAAATGCAGCGATTTCAAAAGGGAGAAACCAATATTTTGGTTGCAACCACCGTTATCGAAGTTGGTGTGAATGTCCCGAATGCCAGTGTAATGGTAATCGAAAATGCAGAGCGATTTGGTTTGTCTCAATTGCATCAATTAAGAGGAAGAGTAGGGCGCGGAGGCGAGCAGAGTTACTGTATATTAATGACTAGTTTTAAATTAAATACTGAAGGTAAAACCCGAATCGAAACTATGGTTCGAACCAACGATGGTTTTGAAATTGCTGAAGTCGACCTTAAGCTTCGTGGACCAGGCGATATGGCAGGCACCAGGCAAAGCGGTGTGGAAGATTTAAAAATTGCTGATCTGGTCAAAGATAACCAATTGTTACTCCTTGCCAGGCAATATGCGGAGCGTGTCTTATCAAAAGACCCTAACCTTTCTTTACCAGAAAATAGGCTTTTAATAGAAAGGTTGGAGCAACTTCAGAGAGGCAGAGTTGGTTGGAAAAGAATAAGTTAGATTTTAACTTATTTTACTTAGTTTTGCAACAAATTTTAAAAATGAAAAAACTTATACCTTTCTTTCTTGGAATCTTTTTACATTTTCAAGGAATGGCTCAAGTGCCTATTTACACTTACAATTCAACTTCCGATTCTATTTGCGATGGTTCTGCATACCTTGCTGATTCGTCTTATACCGGTCAATATTGGTATGGAATGGGTATTTATCAAACAGGAGGAAATTCTATTTCTAACCTTTGCCCAGGAAATTATACAGTTAATTTAGTAAATACCCTTGGAGATACTGTTGTATTCACCTTTGTAATAGGTTCGAATGGTATAGATACCTGCAATGGATTGTATGCTATTGTACAGAGTCAAACCAATGCTTATAGCGCCAATGTTTGTGATGGCTCTGTAACGGTGGTTGCTGTAGGTGGAGTAGCACCTTACAGTTACACTACCTCCAACGGAATCCCTTCTGGCGGTTTTATTTCTAACCTTTGCCCTGGTGGTTATTATTTTACAGTAACGGATGCCAATGGCTGTGTTTCAACAACGCCTTTGGTTTATATTTATTCTGATTCTACTACCAATCCCAATGTCGGGCCAGGTATTTTTGTAAATCCTTCAGATGCCTCGGCTGCAGGCCTTTGCGATGGTGGATTCACACTTTCTGTTTCAGATTCAACTTGGTTTGGCTTCGTTCAGGTGTTTGATTACAATGGCACACAAGTGGCAAGTGGCGTTGGGCCGTATACTTACTCCGACTCTTTATGTTCAGGATATTATAGCATTAATTTCTCCGATACAAATGGAAATGTTACCTATACCTATACTTTCTTGGTGGGAGATGGTTCTAATATCTATGTTGATTCCACTTCTTATTACAACAACGGAAATCCTAATGGAGCAGATAGTATATATTCCCCTGTCACTCCTGTATGTACCATTGTTTATTCCCAAATTGATTCAGCCAATGTAGGTGGATTAAATTATATTGGAACAGATTCAGTGGCCGTAGATTGGATAGTTTACAGCAATGGGGTTAGTACTTCAGTACTTACTTATTATCAATTTGATGCTGCTGGCAACTACATTGTAGTATTGCAAATGTATTGTGATTCAACTCGCGCTGTCGAAGTTTTTAAAGCCTATGCTTGGTTAAATTTAAATCCAAATGGTCCGGTTGGTATTTCAGCTGTAGCCGCTGCTAATGTGCTTGTTTATCCAAATCCGGCTTCTGAAACAATTTCTTTGGATGCTGGTAACCAAGTCGTTAATGAAGTTAGGCTTTTTGATATTCTTGGAAATAAGGTTTTGGAAATTAATCCTTCCAAAACAGGTGATATCCGACTGGAATCGCTTACCAACGGTATTTATTTTCTTGAGTGCACTACCAATCTAGGGGTTTTCTCAAAGAAAATCGTAAAACAATAAACCTGATTTTATAAAAATTTGTCGAAAGACCTAGGGAAACCTAGGTCTTTTGTTTTTTCTTCTTGGCTGCCGGAAAGAGAATGTTGTTTAAAATGAGCCGGTATCCAGGTGAATTGGGATGCAAATTAAGATCTGTCTGAGGGTCGCCTACCATGTGTTGGTAGTCTTCCGGATCGTGCCCTCCATAAAAGGTCCAAGTTCCTTTTCCAAATTCTCCATGAATGTATCGGGCTTCTGAAGCTGCTTTGTTTTCACCCAAAACAAGAACCTCTGTCTTCAGATATTTCTTATTGAAAGCAGTTGTTTGTCCCATAAAACCTTTAATAATTTGTTCATGATTTTGACAAAGCATGGTTGGCACTGGATCCCACTTGGCTGAAAATTCGAACAAAGTAAAAAAGTCACTGTTTTTAGGTACATTTCTTGTTTCGGTAGCATCAATACTACTGTATTCATAATGATAAGGATCCTTGACCAACTTAAAATCTTTAAAGGCAAATGTTTTGCTAAAATCCAATTTTGAATCTGGATTCTGGTCGGCTCCGTCTCCATCAAACATACTTTCACAAATGTCTGTTCCCTCTGCGCTCAGAGCAATATCATAACTGTCTGTAGCCGAACACATAGTGAACAAAAACCCTCCTCCGGCTGTAAAATCCCGAATTTTTTTTGCAACGCCTAGTTTCAACTGACTCACCTTAGAAAACCCTAAACTTTTGGCCATCTGCTCTGATGCCCTGACTTGTTCCATATACCACGGTGCATTGTGGTATTGAGCATAAAACTTACCATATTGCCCTGTAAAATCCTCATGGTGTAAGTGAAGCCAATCATAGAGTGGTAATTTTCCAGTGATTATTTCCTCATCGTATATAACTTCGTAGGGTACTTCCGAATAGGTTAAAACCATG
>Ga0214917_10008558_pt1 | contig 10008 bp, 12 predicted proteins | sample LL_1208_BB_MetaG_FD_177983 | JGI IMG/M metagenome (GOLD analysis project Ga0214917, IMG submission 177983) | Freshwater microbial communities from Lake Lanier, Atlanta, Georgia, United States - LL_1208_BB | ecosystem: Environmental > Aquatic > Freshwater > Lake | place: USA: Georgia | collected...
TTGCCCAGAGGCTTATGATCTTTATGTTGAGGCTAAGGATCAGTATGGAATTTTCAAAGATATCCTATCTGCCTCCCCTGAAGGCTTAGCTGAACTTGGTAATCTTCAAAAAAGTATGGACTCTTTAGATGTATTAATGAAGACCAAGGTGTGTAAGCGCGGGGCATAGCTTTTTGTAATTTCACTTAATATTCGTGAAAAAAGATCCACAAATTGCAGCAGCTGTTAAAGAGATTTTAGATCTAATAAAAAAGATCTCACCTGGAAATTCTGTTGAGCTTCGCATTCCACCATATGGTGCGATTCAATGTGTAGCAGGCAGTAATCATAAAAGAGGAACCCCACCAAATACTGTTGAGATGAGTGCCCAGGTTTTAATCCAATTGCGTGGTAACCCCAATATGTGGGCAAAGCTTGTGGCAGCAGGCCAGATCTCAGCCTCAGGCGTGGCAAGTGATCTATCTTCGGTATTTGAGCAGCTTTCACAGAAATACCCAGTTGGGTAAGGCCCTTGAAATATTTTGGCTAAAAGTAGGGTTAATTGGATAATCTTTACCTCTACGACAGAAGCGTATTTACTTGTGAAGGAGGCCCACCTATGGGACGTGGCCGATCAAAAGCTAAGCAAACTAAGGTTGCTAGAGATCTTAAGTACTCAAATCAGGATATGGATTTAGAGCGATTGGCACAGGAGCTTCATGGCGAGCTTTCAAATAAGAAATCCTCCCAAGATGATGATAATTATAAGGATGAGGATTACAAGTAATTATAAAAATACTTGTAGTTACACTACAGATAATATGTATTTATCCTCTTAACTTAAGTAGTACGGTTAAGTAATGCGCCCAACCCCATATGTTGCATCTTTAAGAGTTTATGAACCAATTGAATCTTTTGAGCCTGCAGATCAACTACGTTGGTCACAACTTACAATTACCTCACCTACTGGTTGGGATGAGCAGGTCAGATCTTTAAAGCGAAGTATCACTAGTGAGCCAGCAAATTTAAAACCAGATGGAGCTCACCTATTAGAGCATGAGGGAAAAAGATATGTAGCTCCTTGGTCAACAGCAGCTAGATGTTGGGCAGCGTTAGAGGATTTTAAATACACTCTTCCCACTTCTGTAATTAAGTTTTTTATCCCACAAACTATCGAGGATTCAATTAAGAGCACTATTGATATTGTTGAGGATAAGGTCTCACACATTCTCACCTCAACCTGGAGCATTCCACCAAGGTGGTTTGCATTATTTACTCCTGATGAGCGATTACGGGGTGTAAATGAGGATGGACATTTCACAATACTTAGAACCTCGATTTCCAATGCAAAAACTCGCTGTACTTTTACCCACCAAGTAGTTCTTGGTGCATTTGGGCAGGGTGCAGTAGAAGGTGAGGTAGCAGAGCTACTAGCCTGGCTTGAGATCTTTGATCCTAAATCAATTGTGGAGTTAGATTACGGCGGCCTTGCCACATATTTAAATAAGCAGTTAATTGAAAATGGTGAGGTTGGTTTAGATGCTGACACATCGGTTGAGGATGTGACGACCTCAATTTCAGGGCTTACCTCAGGCGATGGAGCTTTAGCTGGGCGTGGGTATGAAAGATTGGTATCGCGCTGGCGGCGTGTATCGGCCTTAGAATCAGCCACCTAAAAGCTTTTTAAGCACTTGTCCTTAAATATAATTAAAGGGATACTTAACCCATAAGGTTTAAATTAGACATTTACAGCCTTTAGAATTAGTTTAGAGCAAGGGAGACATCAATGAATCAAAATAGTTTCTCATTGTTTGCTACCAGGTCTCAAGAGAATCTTCTAACCCCCGCCGAAGTTGCCACATTATTTCGAGTAGATCCAAAGACAGTTACTAGATGGGCAAAAGCGGGCAAGTTAACCGCTATTAGAACCTTAGGTGGACACCGAAGATACAAAGAGTCAGAGGTTAAAGAGTTACTAAAAGCAACTACGCAAAACCAGTCCGGTGGTAATTAACAATGAGTGAAGAGAATAAAAACGCGCAAATAGATCCAAAGGCGAAGATGTTGGAGGCGCTCGCCAAAAAAAAGGGCGGCAATAGCGGTAAATCAATCGGACTAAGCAGTGGTTCAAAGATTGGTGCAGGCCAAACTGGTGGTACTACGCCAAAGATGCACAGAAGAAAAGCCGGATCTGCTTAAACTTAAATCAATTATTTTTTTTGTTATAGACAAAAAATCTTAACGATAAGTAGCTTAATGGGGCAATAAATGGTATAGGAATAAACTTAGCGATCTTTGGATCAACACCTACAGTAATTAAGCCCTTTAAAAGTAATGTGCCCAGTGACCAAAAGATCAGTAAGTTAAGTAAGTACTTGACCCCGGATTTTGAATGGTCAGCCTCACTTCTAAATGACCAAAAGTAATGAGACAGATAGTTGAAAAAGATTGAAAGTAATCCAGCACAAAAGTTTGCGACAAGCACTGATGTAATTTTAGAATACAAATAAATAAAAATAAGGTAATCAATTATTGTTGTGATTATACCAACCAGTGCCCATCGCCACATAGAGCCATACTTACTAATTAAAGTGACTACGGTTTTTTGCACTTGCAACCCCTTGTTAGTAACAAATGATTTGTGGCTGAGGCCGGGGTCGAACCGGCGACCTAACGATTTTCAGTCGTTCGCTCATACCAACTGAGCTACTCAGCCAATCAAACTTATTTATCCCAATGAAGAAATAAATAAATTGCGACCCAGACGGGACTTGAACCCGCGACCTCCGCCGTGACAGGGCGGCGCGCTAACCAACTGCGCTACTGGGCCTTACCTCTCGAAGTAAAAATTTTTTCAAATCCACTGCGTCCCCAACGGGATTTGAACCCGTGTTAACGCCGTGAAAGGGCGACGTCCTAGGCCACTAGACGATGGGGACAGTGGAGAGGAAAGGGTATCGGGTCATTTAAGTTGGGCAAAACTAATAGAAAATAAGCGGAGTTTTCGGCTTTTTCAGGTGCGACAATTACCTATATGAGGATCATTTCAAACTGCTCAGTGTCAGCTTTAGCCGACGCTGCAAAAACGCTAATTCAGGGAAACTTAGTCGCCTTTCCAACTGAGACGGTTTATGGATTAGGAACCGATGCCAGCAATAAAGATGCGGTCACTAGGTTATATGCAGTTAAGGGTAGGCCTTCTGATCATCCACTAATTGTTCATATTTCTAGTGATGCCCAACTTGATAAGTGGGCAAGTGAAATTCCAAAGTATTCAATCAAATTAGCACGCAATTTTTGGCCAGGACCGATGACATTAATTTTGCCAAGAACAAGTTTAGCTCAGGATTTTATTACTGGCGGACAAAATAATGTTGGTCTTCGAGTGCCAGAACACACAGTGGCACTTGCATTACTAAAAGAGTTTGAAAAACAAGGTGGTTTGGGAATAGCCGCACCTAGTGCAAATAGATTTGGCAAAGTATCACCAACCACAGCAGATGCAGTCTGTGACGAGTTATCTGATTACTTAAGCAAGAGAGATCTAATTTTAGACGGCGGTGCCTGCGCAGTTGGGGTTGAATCAACAATTATTGATTGCACAAAAAAAAAGCCAACAATTTTGCGTCCTGGTGCGGTAACGAAGGAGGCGATCGAAGATACTTTAGGAATCTCTATGGACTTTGATTCTTTAACTTCTGTAAGTAATCAAGTTAAAGCATCTGGAGTACTTACATCTCATTATGCGCCTAGGGCAAAGGTGGTGCTATCTGGAGTACCAAATGCGGGTGATGGGTTAATTGCACTTGCTTCTTATGCAACACCGGCTGGGGTAGTAAGACTTGCTGAACCAAGAACTAATGAAGAGTATGCAAAAAATCTTTATGAAGCTTTTAGGTTAGCAGATCACAAAGGACTTCAAAGAGTATTTGTCATACCTCCAGCAGGAAGTGGAATTGCAATCGCAATAAATGACAGATTGGCAAAATCGGCAAATACCAAATCAGATAGTATTTGAAAGTGAAAATTCTAGTATCTGGTGCCTCTGGATTTTTAGGATCTTGGACTTGTAGAGTTTTATCAAAAAGCCATGAAGTTATTGGGTTAGTGAGAGAAGATTCCGATACTTATAGGTTGGAGAATATTCAGGGGTTAACGGTTAAGAAAAGCCAACCGAGAATGTGGAAAAAACTTATCAAAGATATCAACCCAGATGTGATGCTGCTATTGCATTGGGATGGCGTATCTAACTTGGAGCGCAATTCAGAAGGTCAAGAATTAAATGTGGAGAGTTTTAGAGAAATTGTTTCAGCTGCAGTTGCGGCGAATATTCCTAAGATAATTGGTTTTGGCAGCCAGGCTGAATTAGGACCAGTGTCCACGCAGATTTCTGATCATCAAGCCGATAATCCAACAACCCTTTATGGAAAAGCAAAAGTTGAATGCAGATCAGTAGGATTTGATCTAGCTAAAAATTCTAATACAGTTTTTATCTGGGTACGAATTTTCTCAACCTACGGACCTTTAGATGCCGAAAACTGGCTTATTCCATCAGCAATCTTAACCTTAAATGAGTCTAAAAAATTTCAGACAACTTCAGGTGAACAAGAATGGAGCTTTTTACACGCCTACGATTTTGTTTTAGCTGTAAAAACGCTAATAGAAAATAAATCACAGCAAAAAGTTTTCAACTTAGGTAACACTACAACTAACATATTAAAAGGCGCTTTAATTACAATTCAAGATTTAATTGGTAAAGGAGATTTAATCGAGTTTGGATCAATTCCTTACCGATCTGATCAGGTAATGCGATTAGAGCCTCGATGTGAGGGTTTGGTTGGTCTTGGATGGAGACCAGTTGTTCCATTAAAAAATGGACTAATTCAAACAATTAACTGGTTTACCAATCAATCCGAATCTGCTCTGCTAACCGATACAAACTCTTCCCTTTACTTTGATCTACCAAAACGAATTAAACGCATCAACAATTGATTTTTCATCTAGTCCGTTTGTGACTTGTAGATAATCTTGAGATCCGATTTCAGACAAATTCTGTTGAGAAGAGGCAATAATTTTTAATCTATATGGAACATTTAACTGATGAAGTGATTCTAGAATTATTGAGCCAAAGCCTCCACGCGTAGAGTGCTCTTCTACGGTGACAATAGGACCCTTAGCAGCAGCATATTTCAAATAGGCAATATCAATATCAGTTGCAAATGGCACTGATGCGACGGACACATTCAAATTCATTTGATCAAGAATCTCTGCTGCTGCTAGCGCCCGCTTACCGATTGGACCCACAAACAAAATTGTTCCATCATCACCACTTTTAATATCAACGATTCTATTATTTAGAGGCTCAATTGTGTTATTGGTTAAAATAGGTTCGCCGGTTTTACCTAACCGAAGGTAGCTTGGACTTTTATTCTTACACAAGTAGTTTGTTAAAGATTTAGATTCAACTGCATCTGCGGGAATATATACATTCATGTTGGGTAATGCCCGCATTACTGCTATGTCTTCTAATGCATGATGTGTATAGCCTTGACTACCGTATGAGTAGCCTGCGCCAACAGAGACAATTACAACTGGATTATTCATCAAACAAACATCGTTGCGAATTTGCTCTAAACATCTTAGCGTTGGGAAATTTCCAATGCTATAGACAAAGACTCTTTTACCAGTTGATGCAATTCCAGCAGCCATTCCCATCATGGCCTGTTCTGAAACACCAGCGTTTATAAACTGATTAGGAAGTTGTTTTTGAAATTCTTCTATAACTCCAAATCCTAAGTCACCTGTTATGAAAATTATGTTTGGATCTCGCTTTGCATTTTCAAGTAAAGTTTGAATGAATGTATTTCGCATTTAATTATTTTCCACTTGAGATATTGCGCGACTTAGCTCTTCATCATTTGGCGACCTATAGTGCCACAGCACGGTATTTTCCATGAAGTCAACGCCTTTGCCCTTTATTGTATTTGCGACTATACATTTTGGTATTGACGACTTTTTACTCAGTTCTTCTGCTAGTGATAGGTGATCATGCCCATCCATTTCCACTACATTCCAACCAAATGACTTCCATTTATCCATGAATGGCTCAAGTGCAATTGTCGATTCAGTAAAATCTAATGATTGAATTTTATTTCTATCAATAATAACAATGAGATTATCCAGATTATAATGATTAGCAATTAAAGCACTCTCCCAAGTTGTACCTTCATCACACTCACCATCTGACATAATCACAAATACTTTCCCAGGAGATTTAGTTAACTTCCTTGATATCGCAATTCCTAAACCATAAGGTAGGCCATGCCCTAATGACCCAGTTGAAAGCTCTACCCCTGGGACTCCGGTTGAAGTTACATGCCCACCAAGTTGAGCCCCATCTCCGCAATAATTAGATAACCAATTAATATCAAAAAATTTCTTCAACGCAAGTACAGAGTAAATCGCAGCGGCAGCATGGCCTTTTGAAAGTATGACAATATCTCGATCAGTTTTCGCTCGGTTATCTGGAGTTATGTTTGCAATACCTGAATACAAAACTGCTAACAAGTCGATAACGGAAAGTGAAGAAGCAACATGAGCTGCCTTTGCTGAACTAGTCATTTTAAGAATTTCAATCCGCGCACTTTTCGCAAGATCAGCCGCACTCTGTGCTACGACACCCGTGTCTTGTTTGCCGAGATTCACAACATCTGCCCCTTTTAAGCCTTAGGTCAAACTTTATCTAGCGAAGTATTACAGAGTCTTATCTTAAGCGTATTTTAAGGTGAATATGGACTAGGATAACTTCATAAATTGGGGGTCGATCGTGCAGGCTGTAATTCTTGCTGGCGGACTCGGTACAAGGCTTCGTGAAGAGACCGAGTATCGCCCTAAACCAATGGTTGAAATTGCCAATCGTCCAATTCTTTGGCACATTATGAAAAATCTATCCCAACAAGATTTAAATAAATTCATTATTTGCTTGGGGTATAAAGGCGATCAAATCAAAGATTTTTTTCTTAATTACGAAACCAGGGTAAATGATATAACTGTAAATCTTGATGGTAGTAAGGCAATAAAGCACCATACTTTTTCAAAAGAAGAGAAATGGGAAGTTACTCTCGCAAATACTGGACTGTCCACCATGACTGGCGGGCGTATATTTAAAATTCGAGACTACGTAAATAAAGAAAGATTTCTTTGTACCTACGGTGATGGATTAGCAAATATTGATATTAATTTATTAATTAATTTTCATAATCAGCATGGCAAAATTGCAACTGTCACATCGGTGCGTCCTACAACTCGTTTCGGATCACTAAAGATTGATGAAAATAAATTAGTTAGGGATTTTTCTGAAAAACCAAAAGCAGAACAAAGGGTCAATGGCGGATTTTTTATTTTTGAGCCAAAAATTTTTGATTATCTTGATGAAACTTGCGTATTAGAACAAAAACCACTTGAAACTCTGGCTAGCAATGGTCAATTAATGGCTTATCAACACGACGGTTTCTGGCAACCTATGGATACGTTTCGCGAGGTTCAAGAGTTGAATCAGTTATGGGAAGACAATTCTGCGCCATGGAAAAATTGGTAATTAGTGAATGACTTAAAGATCTATTCAGGAAAAAGAGTATTAGTAACAGGCCACACTGGATTTAAGGGCACATGGCTAAGTCAAATATTGATAGAAGCTGGCGCAGATGTCTATGGGATCTCACTAAGGCCTGAGAGAGATTCTTTGTATAGGTTAATTCCTAAATTAGAATTAAAAAAAAGTGTGTATTTAAATATTAATAATGCAAAAAAATTAGGTGAAGAAATTAATAAAATAGATCCACATCTAGTATTTCATTTAGCCGCGCAACCACTGGTTAGAAAATCCTATAAGGACCCGATCGCAACCTTTCACACTAATGTAATGGGCACGGCGAATACACTGGATTCGTCCTTAAAAGGTAAATCAATTTCCGGAATTGTTGCTATAACAACCGATAAAGTTTATAGAAATTCTGAAACTCTTGATGGATACCGAGAAGACGATCCATTAGGTGGAACCGATCCTTACAGTGCAAGTAAATCTGCAAGCGAAATGGTTATTTCTGCGTGGCAAAATATTAGCGAATCGAAGAACGGGGTACCTATAGTTGCTGCGCGATCTGGTAATGTAATTGGTGGAGGCGATCGAGCAGAAGATCGCTTAATTCCTGATCTGATTCGAAGTTTTCGGTCTGGAACTAAAGCGCAAATTAGAAATCCAAATTCAATTAGGCCATGGCAACATGTGCTTGATCCACTTAGTGGTTACTTAATAATTGGTTCGAAATTGTTAAAAAAACAATCAACTTCAAAGTCATATAATTTTGGTCCTAGTTTGAATGCAAAATTAACTGTTGCACAAATGGCCTACGAGGCGTGTTCTCACTGGCCAAATAATAATGGGTGGGAAATAAAAAAACAAGAAGATTCGTTCCCCGAATCCAAACTATTATTATTGAGCAACCAAAGGGCAATTAAAGAGTTAGGCTGGCAAAGTAAGCTAAGCGCAAAAGAAGCCGTTAAATGGACAATCGATTGGGAATCTAACTTGGATAAAAACAATGCATTAGATTTAATTAGCGCTCAAATTCAAGATTTTAAGGCAATAAAATCATGAAGAAAATATCAATTATTACTCCATGTTTTAATGAAGATGACAATGTGGAGAGATGCTACGAAGCAGTAAAAAAGATGATGAAAAATAATTTACCAAATTATGGCTACGAACATATATTTTCTGATAACGCTTCAACTGATTCTACATTTAAGATCTTATCCGCGATTGCCAAAAAAGATAAAAATGTAAAAGTAATTTTGAATAGCAGAAATGTTGGTCCGTTTAGAAATATGTGGAACGCAATGAAAAATGTCTCTGGAGATGCAGTAATTCCACTACTACCGGCAGATCTACAAGATCCTGTAGAAGTAATACCTAAATTTATAAAAAATTGGGAAATGGGTGACCTCGTTGTTTACGGAGTAAGGGCAAATCGTCAAGAGTCCTTAATTATGCGTGCTGCACGCGCAATGTATTACAGAATAATTAGAAAGTTTGCCGATGCTGTAATCCCAATTAATGCTGGCGAGTTTTTGCTTGCGGATATTCGGGTCATTAAGTCGGTTTTAGCAGTTGATGATGAGTATCCGTATATTAGAGGCTTGATTGCTCAAACTGGGGTTAAATCAAGCTCTGTTAAATACACTTGGGTGAGACGAAAAAGAGGAAAATCTAAGAATAGTTTTATTGATTTGGTCGATCAAGCAATCAACGGGTTTGTATCTACAAGTAGAGTACCTGCAAGACTAGCTTTACTTTTTGGATTTATACTGTCTTTACTTGGTTTTATTGGAGCCATGATCACCTTGATTGCTTTTGTAATTAATAGAGACAGTGCCCCGGTAGGAGTCCCAACCATAGTTGTTTCAATATTTTTATTTGGAGGTTTACAGCTTCTGTTCTTCGGAATACTGGGTGAGTATATACTTTCAATCCACGGGCAGGTGAGAAAAATTCCTAAAATGTTTGAAATAAGTAAGATTAATTTTAGTTCTAATCGGAAAAAATTATGAAATTGAATAAAAACAGAAGCATAGTCAAGAACGATAGTCTTAAACTAAATATTATTGTAAATGCTATCGCTAACTCTGCAGTTGCCATTACGGTAGTACAAACACTTAGGGCTGATAAATCAGAAACTTGGGACAGGGCGTTTTTTGGAGTTGCAGTTTTAAGCGGTATATATATTTTATCATCTTTTTTATTTTTGGCGAAAAAAAATATAAATAGATTCTTTGTAACAGTATCTATCTTGATTCTATCAATGGGAATTTACGGAATCGAAAAACATGGTACCGAAACTACACGTGGTGTAGATGTATCAAAGTTACTGTGGCTTGGTTATGGTCCAATAGTTTTGTTGGTAACCCTATCGATTACTCCTTTTATATTTTCTGTTTACGCCTGGAGTGGCTTAAGCCGAAAGGTTAAGG
>Ga0214917_10008559_pt1 | contig 10007 bp, 10 predicted proteins | sample LL_1208_BB_MetaG_FD_177983 | JGI IMG/M metagenome (GOLD analysis project Ga0214917, IMG submission 177983) | Freshwater microbial communities from Lake Lanier, Atlanta, Georgia, United States - LL_1208_BB | ecosystem: Environmental > Aquatic > Freshwater > Lake | place: USA: Georgia | collected...
ATCTATCATTTCCCGGTAATTCTTCCAACCCTTTTTCGAGTAGTCTTATATCACGTTCGAATTTTTCTGCTTTCGCACCACCATCACCAACATCATTTATAAATAATAAATTCCTATCTATATCATGATATCTAGCATAAGGTGGCGTTTGAACGTATTCGTGTGTTACACCCCAATATGAAAATTCAGCGAGGTTTTTTAATATTCTTACATTCTTATAAAAGAATGATGGAGAACCTTGGAATATATGATAAGCCTCTAATTCTAGTGAATTTTTGAATGTTTCTATATCGAGATTTTTATCGATTTCTAATATCATATCCGCATCTAACAACAACAAATAATCAGCGTCTGGTAATTCTAGACATTGTTTCATAGCATATGTTCTGTTATAACCGAAATCTTTGAATGGTTCAAATACAACTTTACCTGGTATATTCTTTCCATTAAAAAAATCGGTTATAATATTTACAGTATCATCTGTACTACCAGTATCACATATACAATAACTATCTATGATTTTGTATGCTGATTCCATAAGACGACGGATAACTCTACTTTCGTTTTTTACAATCATATTTAGACAAATTTTAGGCATAATCGAGAACCTTGATTATTAATAATCATTATCATTATTTATATATATTTTTTTAGAACTATTTTTTCGATATATATATTAACCAATATACAAAATATATAATTATGGCTTTTACTAGATTTCATGATGACCCATATCGTATTAGAAAACAAGTAGAGGAAAGTAGTTTTGTAGGTAGATATATGCTGAATACACCTGGTCAAGGAGTAGATTTACCGTTTATGGAAGACCCACAATTACGCTTACAAAAATGGGGAGCAAATTTAACACAAAATTCTATTAATTTAGAAAGTGATTTATTCGGTTTAACCCGTCCTATAAATCGTGACTATGTAGATAAAAATGATTATAAAAAACATGCTGTATTTGCTTCACCTATAACATATAAAAACGCACAACCTTTTGTAGAAGAAAGTAGGGCTAGTCACCCAGCCTGGATGTATAAAGATTTAGAACAAACTCGATGGGAAAATCCTTTATTAAATCCATTGAATGGATTGGATAAACCATTTCACGAAAATATTCAATCACGTATTTTAGAGAAAGATAATTTTAAACCAACTATTCCAATTATTGAAGGTTCTCAAAATATGGATTTTTATTTAACTGGTAAATCAGTTTGTATTGGTGGTAGAGAAATTGGATGTCCTGGTACTTTATATACAAAATAATCATTATGAATATATTTTAAAAATCAAAACTATTCAATAAAAGATGTATAAATATTATATAAGTCTAATATAATATTAATAATGGAATTAGCTATCCCAGCTTTTGCTCTAGGCGCTATGTATGTTATAAATAATCAATCAAAAAATAAAGAAAACAAAGAATCTTTTAGTAACCGTAATCAATTACCAAATATAGATGTTCCAAATAGAAATTATCCTAGTGAATATCCGGTTACTTTGGCTGAAACCGACCAAACATCAGAACTTTCAACTAATAATCGATTTGATAACGGAGGTAACGTTTATACTGATAAATATTTCAATCCTAACATGACTACTACTAAAACGGATTATGAGGTTCCTTATTTTTCATTAACTGGTGACCGAGTTGGCAGTGATTACTTTCAACATAATAATATGGTTCCTTTCTTTGGAAGTAATGTACGAACACAAATATTAACATCACGAGTAAATGAAAGTATTTTAGATAATTATTCAGGTGCTGGTTCTCAAACTATCATAAAAAAAGAGGTCGCCCCTTTATTTGCTCCTTCTAATAATGTACAATGGGGGTTTGGTACTCCTAATCAAAGTGATTTTATTCAATCTCGTATTAACCCTAGTATGAGAATGGCTAATGTAAAACCTTTTGCCGAAGAATCAGTAGCACCTGGATTGGGTTTAGGTTATACTACACAAGGTTCTGGTGGATTCAATTCTGGTATGATGATGCGTGAAGCATGGACTGATAGAAATGTAGATGAATTACGGGTTGATAACAAACCAAAACCAGGTGGGTTTTCATTATTTGGCCATGAGGGTCCAGCTAATAGTCATATTAAAACCAATGCTACTAGAGAACAAATGGGTATTATGGAAAGACATTTACCTGAAAAAACGAGTGAAATGGGAAAAGAACAATATTTGAATTTAAATGGTGATATGAATGGTAGTTTAATGCAATCCGGTGTTAGAAGAGGTGAAACACTACGTTCTGTACCTATCGAAAAATATGTATCTCGTCCAGAAACATCCGTTAGCTATTCTGGTGTTGCTGGTTACCAAAATTCATCAAATTATATTCCAGGTGAATATATGCCGTCACATAATCAACAATTAGGTGAAGTACCATTTGGTGTTGCTAATGCCCAAGGTCGTAACACAGCTACTGAATCTGATTACGGAATTAAATCGAAAATGGCTTATCCTAATAATCGATCTGTTAATAAACAAGATGCTTATTTTGGAATGGTTGGTGGTGGATTAGGTGCCGCAGTCGCTCCATTATTAGATATGTTAAGACCATCACGTAAGGAAAATGTTGTTGGTAATTTACGCCCTTATCAAAATCCAGGCACAACCGTTCCACAATCTTATATTTTCAATCCAGCCGACCGTCCAGCAACTACTATTCGCGAAACTACTGAAAATTCGAAATTCCATTTGAATGTAAATTCAAATCAATTAGGTGGTGCTTACCAAGTTACTCAACAACAACCATCACATACTTATCGTCAAGAAACTGGCGATTTCTATTATTCTGGTGTTGCCAGTGCTGGTGCTGGAACTCGTCAATTAACATCTTATGAGGCCGGATATAATCAACGTAATAACGATATCAAATCTAGTACTATCAAAGGATATATGGTAAATGGTAATATGTCATTGTTAAATAGTGATATTAATATGCGTCAAGCCCCTCGCGATGAATATTTAAAAAATAATCGCCCAGTAAGTGGCACTATGCCATATTTATCACCAGACGCTTCTACTATGGGTTCTGCCTCTGGCAGCGTTAATAGTTTATATTCAAATATTCAATTAGATAGAAATACTCCTGAAATTGTTGATATGTTAAAAAGTAATCCTTATGTAGTTGATTATAAAAAGGCACTATAATATTTTTTCAATATTTTTCCATGTTTTTGCCCTATTTTTTACAGTAATTATATAATTATAATTATTGTATATGAAAAATTATCTATTCGCTACCAAAAAATGCTCCCTTACCAATCTTGAAATCACTTAATCGATTGATAGTATCCTCATTTTTCTTCATAATTTCTTTTATCAAATCCTTGATTGAAATCATTCCGACGAAATCATTATTATTATCATCAATTACTAGTAAATGACGAATATCCTTATACATCATCTTATTCATACATATTTCTAAAGAATCTTCCTTTTTCGCAATAATAATATTTGGTCCATATGTACATATATCTTTTACTTTTAAGTCTTTCATACCTTTATCCATAACTGCTACTTTCTTTATATAATCGCGCTCACTACATACACCAACTACTTTATCAGCTTTATCTGTAACAGCCAAACAACCGATATTGAAAGCTGTGAAACGCATTACTGCTTCTTTTACATTACTTTCTTCATTGATTTTAAAATCGATTTTATGATAACAACTATTTTCAAATACTTTCGATGCTGAAACACTTGAATAACTTCGTAAAATTGTACGTGATAACATTTTACAATACAATAAATACATTCTATTTTTTATATTTTTTTTTATAATAATATTTTGTTGATAATTATTATTCAGGTAATTGAATAGTTTCTATTTTTGGACTTAATATTATGACTATTCCACTAATAGTTTTATTTTCATTTAAAAATTCTATTTTCATTCCTTTAAAACCCATTTCCACTTTCGCATAAGTATTATTGTTTTTATCTATTACGTCACCTGTAGTAGTAACGCACATAATTTTATTACCTAAATTAACATTTGCCATTTTTATATTTTTATTACCGATTTCATATGTAGATTTATTATGTAGAAACTTAGATGAGAAATCTTTTGATTCTATTATCTCGTTATTATATTGATAATTCGGCATAAAATCACGGTTTTTATCAGAAGTAGATAATCCCCATATATTAATATCGCCACTATATTTAATATCTATTGTAAATAGTGTTGGGAAACTACTATCATTCGCGGGTGATACAACCAATATCGTATTTGTTTTAGAATCATTCGCAATTATAACTGTCTCTGTATTACCAAGTTCTAGGTTAGTTGGATTAGATACAACATCGGGCATGCCAGACATTATAGAATTCATTATAAAACTATCCTTCTTTGGCTTTACAAAACCATCTGGGTAGTTAGTTATATCATTTATTATGATATCAAATGGTTCCGCAATTATTCTTTTCAAAATTTCGATTTCTTTTGACGTTTTATCAATTTTGACATCTATCATTTTTATTTCATTCTGTTTGTCTATCAAAGACTGATTCATATTTTTTATTTGTATAGTATTTTGACCCAATGTTTGAAGCTTCATATTTTGTTGTAATTTAGTGACTATTTCTAATACATTTTTTACGTCATTCTCTAATTGTATTTTTTGTTGATTTAATTTTGCGAGTTGTTCTTCTAATTCTTTTTGTTTCGTTTTTAAATGAGATATCGATGATAAAGTCTCGATTTGTTTATTATATCTTATAAAGAAATATGCTAAAATTATCAACAGGATTAAAACTATGCTCATCCAAAATAGTATTTTCTGTTTCGTTTTCATTATCGTATATATATTGATATATATATGAAATATTTTTATTGTTCTCTAATTATACACTATATTTGGCATATTACGAGTTGAAATGTTTGTATGGTCTAAAACAGAACCCAATTTATTAATGGCATAAACACCGGGCGCTTGTTCAAATAAAGCACCTCCTTTCATTTTTCTACTAGACCTTTTTTTGGAAATTGTTTTTCTTTTGCCATTTTTCTTATTGAGTTTTTTATTATACATTTTAACTGATTTTATGTTGCTCATTATTATTTTTTATCAATTATATATATAAAATGAGAAATTTATATTTTGGAATACTATTACTTTTATTGATAATAATTAGTTTAGCGGTAGGGTTATTTTTAAATGAATTGAACATATTTATAGAAGGATATGAGGACTCCACTAATAAATATGTAGATAAAGCTAAAGCAGAAACAATAGCAAGAGGTTTTGCGACTGGATATGCGGGTTCGGGACAAGTACCTGTATCTCCGGATCAAAATCCTCTATATAATTATAAACCAGATAATTATAACGATGTAAAATATCATGAATCTGCCGATGTTTGGAAAGGTAAAACGGAAACGATGGATTTAAGTTTCGGTAATGTATGGGTCATTGACGCAAGTGGAAATAAAGTAAATATACCATATAGTAGTTTAAGTAATTTTACCACTTTTAATAATCCTGGCACATTTACATATGGCGCATCTAGTTATGTTCCAAGTTACGAAGATAGTATTTATTTAAGTCGTTCTACAGGATTACCAACTGTATCTGCTTATAATAAAAATAATAATACAATCATACCAAACATATATGATAAACAGGACGTATATTTGATATCTAGATTGTTACAACAAGATAGAACTAGTGCGTTAGAAACGGAAGAACAAAATAAAATATTGAAAACTACCAATTCTATTCTAAGTAATATATCTACAAATATTGATAAATATACAAAAAAAACCTACCCAGAAACTGAAGAAACAGTATAATTCACGAATTCATTAATATTATATCTAAAAATAATATATGATTATTATATAAAATAACGATATGATTGATAAAAAAGAAATGAAAAATGGAATTACTGTTTATACGGTTAGTCCAGAATATGATGAAAATAAATTAGAAAAAAAAATGAATAAATTTCTAAAGCGCGATGATATAAAAATGATTATAGACCATGATGCGGATGTTTTTACAAATGATGGTAAATTATTATTAAGATTTAGAAAAAAAGCATTATCAAATAAATACGTAGATGATTTTTATGATAATATAATCGAATTTGCTAAGAATGTTAGTAGTAATCGTGGTAATGCCACTGGTAGTAAAAAGAAAGAGTTAAGAGAAAATCCCAAAGTTATGTCCAATATTTTTGGTTTTTTCGACCGTTGGTCTCCAATACATAAAGCCATTTTCAGAAAAATGGGTAAAACACCCGATGTTACTGTACGTGAATGTAGATTCAATCAAGATTATCCAGAAAAATACAAGAAAACGATTCCTTTGATAAAAGAAATTGATGAACAATATTCCAAATTAACACCAGAACAATATAAATTACAACGTAAAAAGGCTAATGAAACTTATTTTAAAATTCCCGGTACCTCATTTACTACTATCACTACAAATGTGAATTTTCAAACGACAATACACACCGATAAAGGTGATGATGATGAGGGTTTTGGTAATTTAGCAGTTATTGAACGTGGTAAATATACCGGAGGCGAGACTTGTTTTCCTCAATATGGTGTAGGTGTCGATGTAAGAACTGGTGATATTTTATTTATGGATGTACATCAGCCACACGCAAATTTACCAATCGTAAAAGAAACGGATGATACTATTCGTCTTTCTATAGTATGTTATTTAAGAAAAAATGTATGGTTACGTACCAAAAATAGAACACGTAGATTTTACGAAAGACATAATAAAACTATCAAAAATATGCGCAAAATGCCCAAATAAAAAGGTGGGGCGTGGGGGTGGGGGTGGGGGTGTTTTGCACAATTGAACAATAAGTTGTACAAAATGATATAAAAATATATGCTTTTTATATTATTATACGATGGATAATTCAGTAGATAATTCAACAAATAATAATACGACGACATACATAAAAGCGGATAATAATGTAGTAGTGAATGAAAAATATATTAGATGGATAAAAAAAATAGATGAATGTATGAATATATGTTCCAGAATGAATGGATGTGATATAAATGATGGTAGTATTCTTCGAGTATGTAAATTATATAATCCAAGTAGTTATAACAAACTCAACAAATTATTCCAAAATGATGAATAAAGTTGGAAGCACTACTCCACTGTTACCACCTTTGCCAAATTTTTTGGAAAATCTGGATTTATCCCTCGGGCTATCGATAATTTATATGCCAATAATTGTAAAATAATAACAGTAAATATTTCTCCATAATTTCTATTTTCGGGTATTAATATTACATTTTCCTTTTCTTTTATCGCACTTATGTTATCTGTAATAAATAATATTTTCGCATTTCTCGATTTTATTTCATTGTATGCGTTTTCATTTTTTGCGTAAAATTCATCATTCAATGCTATTATAATCACTGGAAAATCGTCTGTTAATAACGCAAACGGACCATGTTTCAAACTAGATGTCGAATAACCCTCACTATGAATATAGGTGATTTCTTTTATTTTTAAAGCACCCTCTTTGGCTATTGCCTCTGATTTACCTTTTCCTAGTAAAAAACAACTACTATTATTAAACATATCTATATGTTTTGTAATCTTTTCTTCTATGCCATCAAATACATCGATTACATCTTTTTGTAAATTATACAAATCCTTTATATATAATAACCTTTTTCCATTATGAATATTTTTGTTCTGTGAAAACCATATGGCAATCATGGATAATAATATACACTGTGATGTAAATGATTTGGTTGATGCTACCGCCACTTCTCTACCAGCATTCAGATAACAACCACAATTTACCTCTCTTGCTATCAAAGAATCTACCACATTCACTACACCTATCGTAAATAATCCCTTTTCTTTTGCGATTTGAATACACCGATATAAATCTTTTGTTTCGCCGGATTGCGATAATAATATTAAACCGGTTGTACCATATAATGGTATATCTTTTTCAGTAAATTCAGCACCATCAAACGATAATACACAATTGAAATTACATAAATCTTTGAAATAATGTAGGCCTAACATACTAGCATAATAAGAAGTACCACAACCTAATAATATCAAATTATCGATTTTTAATAATTCGGTTTTATGTGTTTCTAACCCACCTAATTTCACCTCTGTTAATGACCGTAATCTACCGCCATAACTGATTACGTTATTGATACTATCGATTTGTTCATATATTTCTTTTATCGTCCAATGAGGATAATTACCGATACTATTTTCAACGGCTATTGTTGTGTTTTTCAATTCATAATGTTCGTTTGTTTTTATCGTGAGTTTATCGTCGGTTTTATCTATTATACATATATCGTAATTCTTCAATACAAAAAATCGATTGGTAAATTTGGAAAATCCGGATTGTTCGGATGAAACGATTACGTAGTCATCATTGTTGCTAATCAATAGCGGACTTCCGTGTCTCGTACAATATATTTTGGTTGGAGTATCAATACATAATATCGATAATCCCCATGTACCTTCTAATAATTGGATTGTTTCGTTTATGGATTCAATGACGTCGATATGTTTTTTATAGGTAAATGCTAATAAATTCGCAATAACTTCTGTATCTGTTTGGGATTTGAATGTATATCCCTCTTTTATCAAATAATCTTTTAAATATTTATAATTCTCAATAATACCGTTATGAACTATGGCGAATTTATTATCGGAACTGATATGTGGATGTGAGTTTTCATCGGTTTTTGGTCCATGTGTTGCCCATCTTGTATGACCTATTCCAATACTGGAATCGATGTGTTCAACGATATGATATTCTAGTTTATCCAATGCGGTTGTATTATCCTCTGACGCATATTTATTCAAAATAAACTTGTTATTGTATATACTACATATACCGGCTGAATCATACCCGCGGTTTTGTAATTGTCTCAACCCATCGAACATGATATCCATAAAATTATCATTTCTGGTTATAATTGATATAATTCCACACATTATATCAATTGGGTAGTTTGTTTTTATACATTTTTTTCTGTTTTATTGTTTTTGCGCGTTTTATTTTTTGAGTTTTGATTTTTTTCTGTTTTATTAGTAGAATCTCGTAATCTTACTTCGGTCATACCATTATCCCTATGAAAAACACTTACGTATTGCGGATATTTCTTTTCTAAATATTCAGCAGCCTCTTTGTTTGCTTCGAAACGTTGTTCTATTTTACCTAATCCACCTTCCGCATGAAATTTAGTTTTTATGGTTACATTATTATAACGCAAAACACCTCCATCCATCATATAATATAAAATACTTTGTTCATAATCTTCCTTTTCTTTTATTTTTTTTGATGGTTGTAGTTTGGGATTATGACGATTAATAAAACCATACATTGTTCCAATTATGAATTTCAAATTAGTAGTAACAGTATCTTTCATAAAAAAAGGGTTTCTTACTGGATAAATACCCCATATATACAATTGTTCTTTATGTAATCTTTCAAATGCCTCTTTATAGAATTTATCAATATTTTTGACTTGTACTAGTTTCGTTGTACCTTTTGACTTGTATAGACCTTCTACATCATCATCTATCGATACTATTTCTTGTCCCTCTGGGAAATATTTCAACATAAATTTTCTTTGGTTTGTAATACCTTTTACACCAATAACCAATTCGTGATACATTTCTTTTGGTATATGCTTTTTGTATTCTTCGTGTTCTTCTTTGTTTGCTACAAAAATATATATTTTCGACGCAGGCACTCCGCCATTAATTAATGTTTTCAATGATTTTGTAAGTAATGTTTCTTGTCTTTTATACGATGGAATTGCGACTACATATGATTTTGATGATTTTAATGACATGAAAAAAGTATATATTATTATTATATTTTTATATTTTTACTTTTTTATATTTTTATATTTTTACTTTTTTATATTTTTATATTTTTACTTTTTTATATTTTTATATTTTTACTTTTTTATATTTTTATATTTTTACTTTTTTATATTTTTATATTTTTAC
>Ga0214917_10008560_pt1 | contig 10006 bp, 8 predicted proteins | sample LL_1208_BB_MetaG_FD_177983 | JGI IMG/M metagenome (GOLD analysis project Ga0214917, IMG submission 177983) | Freshwater microbial communities from Lake Lanier, Atlanta, Georgia, United States - LL_1208_BB | ecosystem: Environmental > Aquatic > Freshwater > Lake | place: USA: Georgia | collected...
ACCAGCTTTTCGCCGACATCGAGCTGCGGAGCCATCTCGGCGGTGCGGGCGAGCGTGTCCCCGAATTCCAACGTGGTGGTGACGGCGCTCACAGGCTCCTCTCCTCGGCCGGATGGGCCCGTGGTTCGCGCTCATGGGAGAATGGGGCGGGGCTGGTCACAAAGGGACCGCCTTCCAGCGGGGCTTTGGCGGTGAAGGCGATGTCGGGCATTTCGGTGGGGAGCCCCTCCAAGGGAAAGTCCTTCCGCAGGGGGTGATGGGGATAGCCGTCCCACATGAGGATGCGGCGCAGGTCCGGGTGTCCGGAGAATTTCACACCGACCATGTCCCACGCTTCGCGCTCATGCCAGTCGGCCCCTTTCCAGACGGAGGAGACGGAGGGCACCGATTCTCCTTCCGCTGTGCGGGTCTTCACGCGGAGATGGCGCCGAGCTGCCAAATCGCAAAGTTCGTAAACGACTTCAAAGCGAGGATCCTCGCCTTGGTTGTCCACGGCCGTGATATCCACCAGGTACGTCATCCCCTCTTTTTTGAGGGCGGCCATCAACTCCACGAGTCTCTCCTTGGGTACCTCCCAGGAAGTTTCGCCGTGGAACTCCGGCAGGACTTTGACGGCGGCGATGAGGTCCGCCGAGGCATCGGCCGCGGCTTCGCTCATGCCGCCTGTTTTTGACCTAGAATCACGCCGCGACTGCGGGCGATCTTGTCCTGAAGTTTCATCAGTGCCTCGAGCAGCGCCTCGGGGCGCGGGGGACAACCGGAGACGTAGACATCCACGGGGATGAGATGGTCAATCCCCTGCAAAACGGCGTAACTGCGGTACATCCCGCCCGTGCTGGCGCAGGCACCCATGGCGATGCACCACTTGGGCTCGGCCATCTGGTCCCAGATTCGTTTGGTGGCGAGCGCCATTTTGTAGGTAACAGTTCCCGCAACAATCATCAGGTCCGACTGGCGGGGGGAGAATCGCATCACCTCCGCGCCGAACCGGGCAATGTCGAAACGCGAGGAGGCCGAAGCCATCAGCTCGATAGCGCAACAAGCCAACCCCATGGGCATGGGCCAAAGGGAGTTTTTGCGCATCCAATTCACGGCGGCGTCCAAGGTGGTGAGGACGATATTGCCCTCCACCTTGGAGTTGTAACCCATTGCCCCCGTGACAGTCCCAGCCATGGGTTTGAGGCTAGTCGGACTTCCTCCCACGGCAAGGCTGGGAGAGAAAAATCAGTTCCGCTTGACCCCCTTATTAAGCCACTGCATCCAAGCACGATGCCGTTCGCCATGATGGATCTGGGGGCCGCCCCCCCAGCCTGGATTTTAGCCCCCTTCGTCGTCCTTTTGGGCGCCATCGCGATGGGCCCCCTGCTCACTCCCAAACTCTGGCATGAACGATATCACGTCTTCAGCGTCTGTATGGCCGCAATCGTTTTTGTTTATTACCTGGTCGGGAGGCGGGAGGCCGCACCGCTCGCCCACTCGTTGCAGGAGTATATCAGCTTCATGGCGCTGATCGGATCGCTGTTCGTGGTGACCGGCGGGATCCACCTCGGCGTAGCTGGTGAGGCCACCCCGCTACGTAACGTGGTTTTTTTGGCGGTGGGCGGGCTGCTCGCCAACATTCTGGGAACCACCGGGGCGGCCATGCTGTTGATTCGGCCCTGGATCCGGATGAACCGCTACCGGATCACCAGTTTTCACATCGTCTTCTTCATCTTCATCGTCGCGAACGTGGGAGGATGCCTGACCCCGGTGGGGGATCCCCCCCTGTTTTTGGGCTACCTGCGGGGCGTGCCGTTTTTTTGGACTCTGATTCATCTTTGGCCGGACTGGTTGACAGTGGTCGGGCTTCTTCTCGTGGTTTTTTATGCTCTGGATTCGCTGAATTTCCGCAGGGCACCCCGACCTGTCCGTGAAAAAGAGACCGCCCGGGAGACCTTCCGCCTGGATGGGGCCCGCAACACCTTTTTTGTTGCGGTGATTTTAGGGGCGGTTCTGCTTCGTGGTGCGGGTGCGCCCTGGGGGGTGCCGGAGCTGATTATGGCCGCAGCCGCATGGCTGTCTCATCGGTTTACGGACCAGGCCATCCGGGAACAGAATGAGTTTAGCTTCGATCCTCTCAAGGAGGTGGGATGGTTGTTCCTGGGCATCTTCGCCACCTTGGTGCCGGTCATCCATACGCTGAGTGTGCACGCCGGAAAATTCGGCCACCCCAGTGATCTGCACTACTATTTTATGACCGGGAGCCTTTCAGCATTCCTGGACAACGCACCCACGTATCTAACCTTTCTTACCTTGGCTCTGACCCTACACCAACCTCCCCTTCATCTTCTTGATCCCAAAGATGTGGCCCAGTTCGCGGCCAACGACCCGCACACCTTGGCCGCTATTTCTCTTGGGGCGGTCTTTTTCGGGGCCTGCACCTACATCGGGAACGGCCCCAATTTGTTGGTCAAGTCGATCGCGGACGCGGCCAAAATCCACACTCCATCCTTCTTTGGCTACATCCTGAGCTACACCCTGCCGATTCTGCTTCCGATTCTGATTCTGGCCGGTTGGCTGTTTATCCGCTGATTTCCCCCCTTCCCCGCCCTTGGCTTTCCGTTTTTAATTTCCCGCACGCATGAATTTTCCACGCGCCGCCGGCATTCTCCTTCATCCCACTTCCCTTCCCGGGCGATACGGGATCGGTGAGATTGGGCCGGAGGCCCACCGCTGGGTCGCCCACCTACATGGAATGTCCCAGCGTCTTTGGCAGGTCCTGCCTCTTGGCCCTACCGGATATGCTGATTCCCCTTATCAGACCCTCTCCACCTTCGCTGGAAACCCCCTGCTAATCTCCTTCGAAGCTCTGCGAGAAGAGGGACTGTTGCTGGAGGCAGACCTTAAGAACTTTCCGTCCTTTCCTGAAAATCGCGTGGATTACGGCCCGGTGATTGAGGCACGGATCCCCATTCTGGAAAAAGCGGCCCGGTCCTTTGCCCGACGTGCTTCCGCCCAGTTGAAATCCGGCCTGGCCAAGTTCGAGGAAGAAAATCATTTCTGGCTGGAGGACTACGCCCTCTTCACCACCCTGAAAAAACATTACGGGAATGGTCCTTGGGTAAACTGGCCGGCCCCGCTGGTGCGCCGCGAGGCCAAGGCCCTCCAGGCTGCCCGCAAAGAGCACGGACCCGGCATTCGGCAGGCCAAGATTCTCCAGTTTCTTTTTTTTCACCAGTGGGACGCCCTGCGGCGCGAGGCCAAGGCCCGCGGCGTTTTCATCATCGGAGACGTACCCATCTTTGTGGCCCACGACAGCGCGGACGTCTGGTGCCGGCCCGACCTGTTTTATCTCGAGCCGAACGGCCAACCCACCGTGGTGGCGGGTGTGCCGCCGGACTATTTCAGCGTCACCGGCCAACGCTGGGGAAATCCCCTGTATCGGTGGGATATTCATGAACAGGAGGCCTACGCCTGGTGGACATCCCGCCTCAAAGCCGCGTTCTCGTTGTACGACATTGTACGCATCGATCACTTTCGCGGCTTTGCCGCCTACTGGGAGATTCCCGGCACCGAACCGACCGCGGTCAAGGGCAAGTGGGTTCCGGGTCCGGATCGGAAACTTTTCGACGCCGCCAAGGCCGCCCTCGGCACCATGCCGATCATCGCGGAGGACCTCGGAGTGATCACCCCGGATGTGGAAAAACTCCGCAATGGCCTGGGGTATCCCGGCATGCGCATTCTCCAGTTTGCCTTTGGGGACGACCCCAAAGCCGCCGAGTTCCGGCCTGAAAGCTATCCGGCGGGTTGCGCGGTCTATACCGGCACCCACGATAACGACACCACGGTGGGTTGGTACCGGAGCGAGCCCGGCAAGGACTCCACCCGCACGGCCGAACAAATCGAACGAGAGCGCCACGCCATCCGCACTTACCTGAAGTGTGACGGCTCCCAGATCCATTGGGATCTGATCGCCTTGGCCCTTCGCTCCAACGCTAACACCGCCATCTACCCCCTCCAGGATGTGCTGGGACTGGACTCCTCCGCCCGCATGAACGTGCCGGGGCGGGAAAGCGGAAACTGGGCTTGGCGGTTCCGCTGGGAGCAGTTGACGCCGGAAATCGAACATCGTCTAGGCCGCCTGACCCGAGAGACCCATCGGGCCTAGGATTACTTGATCCAGCTCGGATCCTGAATCACAAACTGAAGTTTTCCTTTAAAGAGGCCGAGTTCCCCAAGAAATCTCATTTTTTTCCCCTTGGGCTCCTTTCTTAGTTCGTCCTTCAGAGCCTTGTCGAAGGAATGGAGCGAGAAGGTTTTACCGTCCACCTCCACCTCCAAGGGCCGGATTTTTGAAAAAATGGCATCTACGATAAAAATTTCTCCCATGGATTTGGCTATATCCTCCGCAGAGGCGTCTTTTAGCGCGCTGGCGTTACGCAGTTTGGAACGATCCACCTTATCGAGGCCAACCTTGAGAGCTTCTTTCGGAGGAACGGGACTCCAGGAGCGCGAGGGAAAGGTTGGCGCAGTGCCGTTGGCAATTTGAAATTCGGCCATGACAGGAAAGTGATCGCTGGCACCCCATCCTGGCCCGTAGTTCGTCCACCTCCAGGGAAGCTCCAGTGGCCCCTGGGCATTCAGACCCGTAACCCGCACTTGGGTAAGCGCGCCGGGCACAAGATCCACCCCCTGCCCATCTGCCATTCCCCGACTGACCAGCAATTGCATGAGCGTGCCCCACTCTCCGCTGTATTCATCCGAAAATCGTTTTTCCGGCGGCAACTCAAACCACAGATTATAGAGATCCGGACCGTCCTTTTTTCCGAAAATGGCCGGGTCGCCCTGTGAGCCCAACACATCCTGCAGCCCCGTTTTGGGCATGAAGGGATATCGCTGCCCCTGGTTGTATTGGGTGTTGAAGTCTCCCCCGATGACTACATCCGCCTGTGGATTTTCCTGGAAAACCTGATTCAAACGTTCCCGCAAAACCTTCGCGTTGCCGAGGCGGACATTCTCCATGGCGGGGTTCCCCGCCCCGCTTTTCCAGTGATTCCCAAAGACGAGAACGGGATGCCCTTGCACGTCGAGTTTGGCCTCCAGAATCCCTCTGGCCTGACTCGTTGGGTGGGTTTTTTTCTCGAGAACCGGAAAACGGGTTAACATTCCCACCTTGATGGCTTCCTCATGCTCCGTTGCACCCGGAGCGACCTCGCCCACTAGGACGCTATAGCCCTTCAAGCCCTCGTCCTCCAAGGCCTTGAGCAGCCAAGCTTCCACTGGAATTCCACGGAGCTCGTCATTTAGTTCCGTGGTCAACATCTTTTCGTACGTGGTGCTCGCATATTTCGCAAGAAACGCCTGCATGTCCGGAACAGCCGTCTCCGGGGTGTGGTCCACTTCCAATTCATTCAGAATCAACACGTCCGGCCCCGCCCCATTCCGGACATTTTTCAGGACCCGAACGATCGTTTTCAGTTTTCCTAGGAGTTTGGTGGGGCCGTAGCTGTTTGGATCGTCAGGGATTTCCGCGTATTCGTCATATGGCGCCACCCGGTCGATATCCATCAGGTTTTCCACGTTGTAGGCCATTACCACAAAGGATTTGGTGGGGGGAGGCGCCTCCTCTGCCCCAACCAACCAGGCAACGAAACTCCAGCATACGACGCCCACGCAGATGAATATTTTTCGCATAAACAGCCACCCTAGCCGACATTTCTGCGGCTAGAAGCAATTCCAGTTCCTTGACGCCCCTTCGACTCTCCTTAATCTAGGAAAAGGTAATGCATAGTATGTTTTTAACTATCTGTTTATCAGTTGTTTATATTATTTTTTCTACACTGAATCCAGCCTGGTCGCAATCAGACCCAGGGATTGATTTGCGCCCGAAAAAAACGTGGTGGGGCAGTTACGGCTACATCAATTCTGCCGGAAAATTTGTTCTCGAACCCCAGTACGAAAATGCTCTCCCCTTTGCCGATTTCCTTGCTCCGGTCAAAAAGAACGGCAAGTGGGGATTTATCAATGGGGAAGGCAAATTCATCATCGAACCACGCTTTGAGGACGCCTTTTTATTCAGTGATCAGGCTGCCGCGGTTAAAGAGGGGGGACTGTGGGGTTTTGTCAACCGAACGGGAAAATTCATCGTGGAACCCAAGTACGAGGACGCCGCCATTTTCCGCCAGGGACTGGCCGCCGTAAAATGGCAGGGGCGATGGGGTTTTATAGATAAAACCGGCGAAATGGTCGTGCCGCCAAGGTTTGAACAGGTCTATTTTTTTCAGGAAGACCGGTGTGGAGCCTATGCCGACGGCAAATGGGGATTTATCGACCGCAAGGGGCAGTTTCTTATTCCCCCAAAGTACGAGGAAGTGCTGGCGTTCTCCGAGGGGCTCGCCGCGGTAAATTTGGGCGGAAAAAGAGATGGCAAGGATTTTCAGGGCGGTGTTTGGAAGTTTGTCAACCCCGAGGGCAAGGAAGTGATCCAGGAGGCCTTCGTCTCTCACACCGCCCCGGCCAGTACAGCCACTTCAAGGGTGGGCACCGAGGGAAGGCAGGACACCACCGCACCGATCCTTGGCGTGGAAAAAGGATTTCAAGGAGGCAAGGCTCGTGTGCTTCTGGGCCCCTACTTGATGGATGGGGAATCCCGAAGTTCCACTTGGGGCTATATCGACGCAAAAGGCAACTGGCTGGCCCAAGGGGCCGTCACCATTCCCTTGAATTTCTCCACATATACCCCGGGAGAGGGTTTTACTTTTGAATCCGATGTTCTTGGCAACAAAGGGTCGCCCACCGATGTCCTACAATCCGCCCGCTCCGCGGAAAGTATCGGTAAGGCCTACGAGCAGGTGGAGGCCATCGAACAGGATGCCGACGCACAGTTCGCGTCCGCCGACCGTGCCGACGAGCTTGGGGATAAGGAAGCCGCCGCCGCCGCGAGGTCGCTTGGAAAAGAGCGGAAGGAGGAGGCTCTAAGGTTGCGGAAGGAAACCGAAAAGCGGGGCGGGGACTCCAATGCCAACTCCCTGAAATATTTCGAACAAGCCCTCAAAATCTACCAAGACTTCGCCAAAGAGAATCCTGATGATTTTCGCAAAAATGAGGCTCAATACAAGGCGGGGGAGATGCTTGAGCACCTCGCCCGCTACTGGGATGCCTACGAAGCCTACAAAAAACTGGTGGAGGAATCCTCCGCCAACCAGTACTGGGATCTGGCCATTGAGCGGATGTTTGCGATTGGGAACGTTTTCTTGGCCGGGCAACCCCAGATGCTCTGGAAAATCCCGATGCCCGCCGATATGAACAAGGTTGTAAAAATTTATGAGAGCATCATCCGGGCGGGTCCGTTTGGTCCTTATGCTCCTCTCGCCACCTTTTCCTGCGGGCTGGCCAGAGAGAATCAAAAGAAGTGGCCCGAGGCCGTGAAGTTTTATGAGGAGGTTTTGGATAAATATCCCAAAAACGACCTCATTGATGATGCCCAGTATCAAATCGGCTTTGTCTGGATGAAAGCCGCCCGGGAGCCGCAATACGACCAGACCGCCGCCCAAAAAGGGATCGAGGCTTTCCAAGACTACCTTGTCCGCTTCAAAAGGAGCGACAAAACGGAGCAGGCCGCAGAAAACATTGAGATGCTTAAACAGCGCCTGAGCGGCGGCTCCCTTTCCGTGGCGCGTTTTTACGACAAGGCCGGCAACTACCAAGCCGCACTGGTTTATTATAACGAGGTTTTAAGCCAGACCCCGGACTCCCCTCAGGGGCAGGAAGCCCGTCAACGCAAGCGCGTGCTTCAAGATCTTCTGATGGAAGCCAAGCAGACATCAACCCCCACAGATCTTTCCAAGATCAAGTTGCGGCATCAGGCCGAACCCCGTAATGTGCCGCCTCAATGAAACATCTGATCTGGCTTCCCCTGCTCCTTTGGATGGTCGGTTGCGCCAACTACAAAATGGGGAGCACCCCCAAAGGGGGCGGAATGCAAGACATCCGGGTCCTCTACGTACCCATGGCGGTAAATGAGACTGATGAGAGCGCCGTGCCGGGCCCAGTCACCAACGCCATCCTGCAGGAAATTGATCAGGATGGAACATTCCGCCATGCTCGGAAGGACGAGAGCGACGCGATTTTGGAGGTCACGGTCAAAAAAATCGAGCGTTCCAATATCCAGCAGTCGGTGGAACAGTATCTCACCACCCTTCAGTATCAACTAACAGTCACCCTCGAATATCGGGTCTACAGCATGAAGAACAAGAAAGAGGTGATCTCGAAGGCCTCCGTCAGGGGGTACACTACTTTCTTTGTGCAGGGGGACCAGACCGAGTCCCAACGTCAGGCCCTTCCCCTTGCGGCCCAGAACGCCGCTCAGAATCTGGTGACCGCTCTTGCCAACCGGGGTTGGTAAAAATTTTAGCGATTGCGACGACGCAGGAGCGCGAGCGCACCCAAACCGGAAACAAGTAGAAAGCCCGAGGAGGGTTCGGGCACGCCTTGAGTCCGGAGACTGTCGACGGAAAAATTATAGGTGGCGTTGGAATAATCACCTCGGATTGCAATTTGGGCGGCTGCTAATCCGGGGACGTAACTATAACCGCCGAAATTGGCAAGATCGATAGACACATCCGTAAACGTGCTCGAGGAAAGTCCCGAAATATCAATGGGGACAAAAATCTCAGTGTCGCGGTTGGTTAAAATATAGAAATTGATGGTGCTGGCGGTGTTGAAATTTTCTTTTCTGAGGGACAAGGAAAACCCGGTGATACCAGCCAAGTCAAAATAGATTCCGCCCTCATAGAACCCGGTCGAGTTGTTCCAGTTTCCAATATCTCCACTAAAAGCATTGATCCCACTAAACCCACCCGTGGAAAAGTTCGGCATATCCCGGTAGTTGACCGTGTAGTATCCCACATCCACCTGACCCGCGTTACCTGTTGCCGTCGGGGAAGCCGAGGGAAATGACATGGCGTAATAGTCCGCAAAAGACGAGGTGAAACCATACCCAACCACTGTACCACTGAAGTCATTAACCAAAGTTGAGGCCTTTCCCACCCCAAGAAGACCGAAAACGAAACTCAAAACAAACGCGTGTATTTTTACCCTCATAAATTAATTCTTAGTTCTTTTTTGCTTTTTTTCAAGGGAGTTGTTTGAGCCTCCTAAAACACTGCAAGCAATTGCATGATAATGCTTTACCACTTTTCCACGGGCCCCTTCGGCACAGGAATTGAGGCGCGCTCTGGTGGTGCCTCCGCATCGCCTGCAAATACCGAAGATAGTCTAGCCGGCCGAAAAGGAATTCGAAGTTTCCCGTTCTCATCCAGAAATTGCCTCCTCCACTCCCGGTAATTATGAAGGGCTTTTTCATAATCATTTCGACTGGAAATCAACACCGCCTCCTTCTTGAATCCGCTGGAAGGACCAAACTGCCGCGCATACCAGGGAATCACCTTCCGAAAAAGCACACATCCCCTTTCCTCGCCAAAGAACTCAATATTCCCTTCCAAATGTCGGGTCATGACACGGATTCTTTCCTCAAAATCCGGCTCCGGCATGAGTTCCCCGGTTTCCAGATACCGAGCGGTGGCCCGAAAAATCCATGGGTTGTAAAATGCCCCCCGACCGACGCTAACCCCTTGGCAACCGGTTTCGGTTATCATCCTCTTGGCGCCCTCCGGCGTGGTCACATCCCCGTTGCCAATTACCGGGATGGTTTTCACCGCCCGAACCACCGCTGCGATACCCTGCAAATTCACAAATCCGGAGAATCCCTGTTCCCTTGTTCTTCCGTGAACAAAGATGGCGGAGACTCCCGCCTCCTCGAGGGCTCGCGCCAGATCCGGGGCGGTCAGATTTTTCTCATCCCAGCCCAGCCGCATCTTCGCCGTCACCGGAATTTTCACGGCCGCCACCATCCCGCGCACCAGGTCGGCGGTCTTCGTCAACTCCGTCATCATCGCCGACCCTCCCCCAACCTTGCAGACCTTGCGTACGGGGCAGCCCATATTGATGTCGATCGCATTAGCCCCCA
>Ga0214917_10008561_pt1 | contig 10006 bp, 9 predicted proteins | sample LL_1208_BB_MetaG_FD_177983 | JGI IMG/M metagenome (GOLD analysis project Ga0214917, IMG submission 177983) | Freshwater microbial communities from Lake Lanier, Atlanta, Georgia, United States - LL_1208_BB | ecosystem: Environmental > Aquatic > Freshwater > Lake | place: USA: Georgia | collected...
AAGCGTGGAAGCAGTCCCAGCCGTGAATGTTGATGGCAGCGCGCCCGTCGTATTGCTGGCGTTACTGACTAGGGCAATGATGTACCCGGCGTTTTGCGCAAGGCTGGTTGGTGTGATCACCGGCCATGTAGTGGGGTACCGGAAGGTCGTGCGGGTTTGCGGTGCGCCTTGTGGCGTCGCGGACAACCAGTACAGGGTTCCAGCGTTGAGCGTTGGGTTTGACGAGAACGATGCTGTGGCGAAAGCGTTTGTGAGTCCAGAGGTGCTTGGTCGGGTGCTGCCTTCGCTGAGGACGGAACCGGGCTTGTTGCCGTCGTCGTTTCGGATTGCCAGTCGGACTACTGGTGTTCCTCCCGTGCCCGCTGATCCGCCCGTGCCTACGAAGACAGAGATGCTTTGGATCGTGATGGTGTGCGGCAGGATGATTGGTTGGCACGTTTCAGTGGATTCGGCGTAAGCGCTGGCGGCGTTTGATGATGAGACTCCAAACGTGAAGTAGTCGCCGCTGGCTGGCTTGACCATTGCGAAGGGCATTGGTGCGGCAGCGTCAACGATCTTGTTGGTGCTGCTGATCGCCGTGCCGCTCACCGTGGTTCCCGCGCTGACAATCAAGCTGGATGCCGTTGACGTATTCGGTCGAGCATTGCCCGTTGTGAGCGCGGCGTTGATCTTGTTGTTGCCCACCGCGTCAGTGGCAAGCTTGCCGGTGTCCACCGCGAGCGCGGCAATCTCCGTATTACCTACTGAGCCGGAAGTCAGTGCCACCGAACCCGTCGTGACCGTTGTGAACTGTGACCCAAGGCCGGCAACATCGACAATCGGGTTGGTGGCCGCCGCAATCGCAGTGTTTGACACTGTGCGCGTTGAGCCCGTCGCCGTAAGGTTTCCAAGGGCCGTCCCCGCGTTTGCAAGGTCACTGAGGTTCGCTGACCTGCGTACCAGACCGTCGTCATAAACCCACGTTGAAGATGAAGTCACGACCAGTCTGCGCCAGCCCCAAGCCACGCCAATCGTGATTGAAGTGCTCGCACCGTTGATCGTGTCAGACCCCGCTCGGGCAATACTGATCGTGTTGGTGCCTGTGACCAATGAGCCAGCCTGAATAATGACCTCTGAGCCAACCGGGAGTGCGTTTGCGCTTGGGAGGGTGATAGTTCCCGGCGCTGTCCAGCTTGAATGTGTTTGACGGACAATCACTGACCTAGTTGCTGAGATCGTGTACGTCGTCCCTGAGGACCAGTTCAACACGTCGTAATCCGGTGGTCGGGGATCACTCAGGCGAGTGTCGCTGGCAACTACCGCCTTGGAAGAACTTGTGTCCGATGAAGAGGCGACATCAAGAGCGACGGTCTTAGTCGTGCTGTTGTAAGTGACCGGGGCTGTGGTGGACACGACACCCGTGTCACCCGTGTCACCCTTCGGTCCTTGAGCGCCAGTCGCGCCGGTGGCACCAGTCGCGCCCGTAGGTCCGGTAGGTCCAGTCGGGCCAGTTGGTCCCGTAGCGCCCGTGTCGCCCTTGTCCCCCTTCGCCCCGGTAGCGCCTGTTGCGCCCGTGGCCCCTGTGTCTCCCTTGACGCCCTGAATGCCCTGAGGTCCTTGAAGTCCGGTATCACCTTTGGCTCCAGTGGCACCCGTAGCGCCCGTGTCGCCCTTGACGCCCTGAATCCCCTGCGGTCCCTGAGGGCCGGTGGCACCCGTGGCACCAGTCGCTCCGGTGTCACCCTTGTCGCCCTTCTGAGCGAGGAGAGTCCAATACGCGCCCTCCGAAGGGGTCTGAGCGGAGTTCTGTGCGAGGCACAGCCAACTCGATCCCCCGTAGGAGACAACATCATTGCGAGCGTAAATCGTCCCTGAGGACCATGCGCCCTTGTTGCTGACTGAAGATGATTGAGGGAATGAAGCGGGGCTCACTTGATGAACGCCTTGGTCTTGACGCCCATGTCCTTGCGGAGAGCGTGAGCGGCTTGTTCCGCTGCGTCACCAAGGGCGTTCTCGCGCTCGCGCCTGCGGTCAGCGTCGTATTCGCGCTTCAGCTTTTCGGCTTCCGCTGAGAAGTCATAGGACGGATGGGTGATCTTCCTGATCCGTTCAACAAGGCGACCGTCAAGACCCGTGTAGGTCCCGAAACTGGTCGGATAAGCCTGGACAGTGGTAACAAGGTGCTGCTCCTTGCGTGACTCGGTGGAGAGGTCCTGGAACACTGCGAAGTACGGTTCGGGGCCGTCAACGAACCTGACCTCCAATGAAGGGTCAATGGCCTTGAGGTCTTTGACAATCGCGCAGGAGTCAGCATCAACAATCACTTGTCGGTTGCGAGTCTCTACAAACTGATCGAAGCGGGCCGGCGAAAGTGTGTCGGTCATGGCAAAAGACCCCCCGACCCAAAGGCCGAGGGGTCAATCACTTGGTTAGACGCGAGCGACCGGAATGTCGTCCGCGACGTTGATGATGCGACCGTTCTGGTTGCGGGCAACGCAAGTCAGAGCGGCGTACCAACCGAGCCACGCCTGCCAGACCGCATTGCGAGTACCGGCGCTTGCGCCCGTCTTCAGGGTCAGGATTGAGCCCTTCCCGTCGGGTGCGCTCAGCCAGTCCGGCTTCTGAAGCTCGCTCCACGCAAAGGAGCTCTTCTGGAGTCCGAACACGAAGCCAGCGGGAGCGTCCACGTCAGCGATGACCGGGACGGGCTTGGCACCCGAAGCGATCATAATGGCCGAGTAGCCCTCCTGCATCTCAAGGCTCTTCGCGTCCTGCCACCGCTTCTGCGAAACGAACTGGTTGGCGAGACGCCTCTGAGCGCCGAGCGTCGTGAGGAACACATCCGGGCTCTTCGAGGACACCTTGCGGATGTTCTGCGCGAGACGGATGTAGAGGTCCTCAAGCGAGTTGGCTGCGGTCGAGTAGTTGGCATCAACCTCCGTACCCTTCCAAAGCGGAACGGCAGGGTTGACACTTGTGGCCGCATCCGGGTTGATCTGATGCAGGGCACCAGATGTCTGCGTGATGTTGCGGAAACCGTCCGACTCCGAGCCAGGGTAGGCATTGGTAGTCGTATTGGTTCCAGCGACCGACGCGGGGTTCGCAAGGCGAATCGTCGCGGTCGTGGGCCAACCACCAGTCGGCGCAGTCACCGAGTTGAACGAAATCACACCGTTCGTCTGGGTTGCGCTGTTCTGAGCTGCGCCGGCTGCCGCTGCAACACCAGTGACCACGATGCCCGCATTGGCGACAGTGCCGTCAGCGCGAACGATGTCAATGGCGTCACCAACCGAGATGTACTGGAAGCTGTCAACGTCAACTGACGTGGCAGCACCAGCCGAGACTGCGGTACGGACGGTCGCAAGAACCGCGTTGCCCGTGCCGTAGACCTGGCGGTTGATGTCCTTGCGAAGGTCAGTCGTAGCGCCCTCGACCTCAGCGGTCATTGCGCGAACAAACGCGCCCTCGTTGGTTTCGGACTGCTTGATGACCTGATCGGACAGTTCAATCCCCTGCGTGAAGTAACGCATGGTGACGTAACCATCCGCGTAGCTCTGAGTACCAGCGGTCGGCAGGACGCCACCATCGGTAATCGAAGCGCGACCACGGTTGCGGCCAGTGTGGATCGGGAAAATGACCTGCTTCCCGGAAAAGCTGCCCATGTCATTCGCCGCAACGCGCTCGAACTGGTCGATAGCGTAGGACTCCTGGTTGAGCTGTTCGACAATCGGCCCTCGGTAAACGTTCTTGAGGATCGCGTCGAAGTTCGTAAGTGTCTGTGTAGCCACTTACATCACCTCTTTCGTTTCAGGATTGGTTATTGGTTCTGAAGCCGTTGAAGAGCGACCTGAGAGGCTTGCTGGAAATCCCTGATCTCCTCAGGGGAACCATCCGCCTTGGAACCCTGCTCCGCTGCCTCGGGCTGACTGAGCTTGCCCTGCACGACTCCCTGCTGAATCTGAGCCATCCACTTCTCCGCAGCCTCATAAGCGAGACTCACGGCGTTCTCAGGGTCACTTTCAGCGAAAGACGCGAGGAACTGCTCTGCCAGTTCGGGGTCAACGTCCGGATGCTTCTGACGTGCCTCTTCGACCTGCTGTTCCACGAACTTCATTGCTTCGGAGATCCGGGCCTCTTCCTCCTGCTGCTCCTTCCATTCCTTGAGCTGTTGAAGCTCGGACTGGAGGGGATTCAGCTTCTCCTCAAGCGGATCGGATTCATCCTCATAAGGATCGGACTCTTCGGCCTGCTGCTCCAACAGACCCCTCTCAAGAGCAGTTGAGATCAACCACTCATTGAACTGATCGGGGTCATCGGCTGCGAGTTCACGAAGCGCGATCAAGTTCTGCAACTCGTCGCGGGGAACGTCCGTCAGGTTCAAGTCCTGAAAGGGCTCCCACTGCTTACGGAACTCCGCTGCCTCTTGGAACTTCTTGGTGACATTGGAATCCCAATCCTTGAAGATCGGCTCCACATCGCCACGGATGTCCTCCGGCAGCCTGTCAAGGTACTCCTGGTACGGAGCTGCGCCCTGGCCCTCCGTTGATTCAACGGTTTCGGGCTGTACGACTTCCTCTGACATTGTGTACTTCCTTCCTGACGCTGTAACGCGGCCCTGGCCGAAGCTGTACCTGTCCCTGGCATCACGACGTTTATCCCCAATGAAGGGGCTGGTTGATACGGGCGTTTGGCCCGCACTAAGCGCCTACTGGCGCAAAGACTGTGTTACTTCTTGCCGCGGAGCATGAGGAGCGCGATCTTCGCGGCTCCCTTCATGTCCTTCGGATCGTCCTCTTCCTTGGGGGACTCGGAGTTCTCCTGCACGGGAGATTCCTTCTTCTCGTCCTCCGGGGACTCCGGCTTGGCCTCATCGTGAACCTGATTGGCGGCCTTCTGGCCCGGTGACTCCGGGGAAGGGCTCTCAACCGACTCGGCGGCCTTCACTGCCTCTTCAGACTTGGAAATCACGTCCGACCACTTCGGGTCGTCACCGTACTCGGCCTTGACCGCATCGACGGCAGCCTTCAGGTCCTCAACACACTTAGCTGCCATTCGGCGGCCCTCCTTGCGGCCCTTGGGCCATCATCTGCATTTGCATTTGTTCCTGCTGTTTCTGATCGAGACGCTGCTGATGCTGCGCGACGTGCGCCTCCATCACCTGCTTCACCTGCGGGGGCAACTGGTCATACGTTGCGGTCTTCATGTAGTCCTGATGACCTGAGACGTGAGCCTGATCGTCGTCATAGGAGTTCACCGGCAACGGTTCACCCCTGGACAACCTTTGGTTCTCACGGTTGACCTGCTGCTCATCCTCGGAGAGTTCATCAACGAGACGTTCCAGTCCACCAACATCCCAATCCTTGAGGAACCGGGCGAGGTTCTTGCCCTGCAAAGGCTGACCGGACTGCACGAAGAACGTCAGAAGCTCTTGTAGTGCCGCCTGCTTCGCTGCCTTGGACTGCGGGAAGGCACTCCCGGTCTGAACGACGACATGGGTGTTGTCACGAAGCATTGAGCCCCGGAAGTCGAAGATCCGCCAAGTCGCGTCCTCACCACCGATACGGATGGTCCTTGAGTCCGTGTAGAACTTCGCAACGAGAGTGAGGATCTTTGAGCCGACCGCCGCCAATCCCTCCTCCATGTCAGATACAGCCGGTCCAAGGCGAGTATCGTCAGACTCCTGAAGAAGATTGATAGCTGATGCGGCTGTAACACCTGAGGGAACACTGCCCGAAGTGATCTCATGCTGTCCACTGATCTCCTGAATAGACGACTCGATACGGTCGATCTCCTGAAGGACATAGCCGGGAAGACCGGGTGACTGAAGGTACGATGGGGCAGCGTTGGGACCGTTGTTGTCGTCGTAGTAGAAGATCCCTCCGGGCTGGCTCATTGCGGACTCAAACGCGCTCGGGTCACTGATCGACTGCTTAGAAGCCAAGACGGTCGGGTTGCCGACACGATTGCGGTTCTCCGCTATCTGACTCTTGACCTTGTTGAGTTCCGTCTGGGGGCCCCTGAGCTGTTCCGCCGTTGAAGTCGGCCACACTCTGCCGGGAACCTCAACACCCTTGAACATGACGTAGGGGCAGTCGTCATACGGGTTCTTGTCCTCGTAGAGCACCTTGTCCTTGATCCAGACACACCTACGCCCATTCGGGAACTCCGAGGTCGGCTTCGCCCAGAACTCGTTGATCTTCACGCCCTTATAGCCCGAGGAAGTCTGAGCCAAACCACCAAGACGAGCCTCGATAAGACCAGGATTGGCGGGAGTGTCAGCCTCAGCTTCAACGCCCCACCTTCTCTTGACGTACTCCACGGACCTCACGGACTGCTCGATCACCCACTCCGCTTCATCGAAGCGTTCGGCAATCGGGTCAATGAACATCTGAAACGGGCTCCTGACCTCAACCGAGACATCGCCCTGATTGAGCTTCTTGGCAGTCACGGGAACGCCGAGTTGCTGACTGATCTTCTCAGGGTCCATGCCAGTCAACGGGGCACCATTCGGGCCGGGGATTGGCTTCCCATCCGGTCCAACAAGGGCCTCAAACCCATCGCCCTGATTCGGGTCCCACGTCACCTTCAGGAACCCAGACCCACACACTCGACTCCAAAGAAGGGCTCGGTTGAGCTTGTCCCTCATTGAGAGGTGAGTCCATTCGTATTCGAGGATCTGCTCCGCGACCTGTGCTGCCTCAACGTCAATCTGATCCCCGGTCCTTGGGGTCACGGTGAAGACGGGGCGCTGCTTCGTCATCTTCGCCACCTCAGTACGGACGGCAGGCTGGATTCTGTTGTCCACGATCATCATGCGATCCCTGCGGAGCTGTGGCCTGTAAAGGCTCCTGCCGTCCCAGGCGACCCACTGCTCACCCTGATAGAACGCAAGGTTCAAGAACCACGCGGCCTCATAACGGCTCTTCGCGGACTTCGCCTTCCTCAGTCGTTCTTCGAGATCCTTCAGGTCACTCATCAACGGCCTCAGAGATCGTGCCGATCATGTTGAACTCGTCCGGCTCAGGCTCGGGCATCTCAAAGCCCTCTGAAGCGACGGGAAGCCACTCCGGGCGCTGAATGCGGTTGAGGAGTTCACGGCGCTCAGAAGTCCACTCACGGCGCTCTGTGGCGAAGCTGTACTCCCTCAGGACAATCAAGAGAGTCAGCAGGACGAACGGAACGAGGCTCATGCCGCGACTTTCTTGCCGGTCTTCTTCACCTCAGGCAGTTCAACGGGACGCAACTCCTGAGTCATCTCAAGGCTCTTCGCGTACCGCTTCCACTTCTCAGCCTCAGCCTCAGCGTCCTTCACCCTTGACTCCGCAAGGGCAATCACATTGACGGACTCGTTGAGATCAAGTGCGTCAGCGGCACTCCTCACGCAGTCCTCGCACAAGATCAAGTCGTCAATCTGCATCCCCGTCTCCAAGACGGGACCATCGAAGGCCGCACCAAGATCAACGAGACGTTTGTTGGTGAAGTTGTAACAGGCAGCGCAGCCGCCACCATTGAAGATTTGCATGGTTCTCCTTAGACGAACTGACCGGGACCGAACCCGGCATCGTGAGTAACACGGTCCAACTTCTTCAAGCTGTTCCTGAACATTTGCTCCTGCACCGACAAAGACTCAAAGCCCTTCTCCTCCATTGGGGCCAAGGGCCGACTCATAACGACGTACCTGAGGGCATCGAGAAGGTGATCGTCCCTCTTGACTGGTGCCTCCTTAGCGTCGTTCTCACTTCTCTTAGGTGACGACCAGCGGTACTTCTTGAACTCCGAGATCAACTCGGGGCAATCAGCGGTCAAGATCAACTTGCCGGCGCGCAGTCGCTCCTTGACCTTGTTGATCCCAGGACGAACCGCGTTCTGACCCGGTGAAGTGAAGATCCCATGATCCGCGAACTCCATCTGATCCGAACGACCAGTCTGATTGTTCTTGTTCCTTGAAGCAGGGTCAATCACCCACCAGCGAGGCTCACAAGACCACCTCAGCTTCTTCAACTCGATCTCCTTGCAGACCTCCGAGATCGTGTGACCCTGAAGTGCCAGCTCATCGAAGACGACAAGGTTGTCCTCAGAGTCCAAATAACAGAACACCACAGCGGCCATATGACGAATGCCGGGGTCAATCCCACCGAACACCTCAACACCATCAGGAAGACTCGTCAGAGAGGGCCTAACGTGCGTCTCAGGGACAAACTCGGGATACACAAGCCCCGCGAAGTGAACGAACAAGCCTGACTTCCTCGCCTGACGCTCCTCATCCGAATACTCGGCAAGGACACGCTGCTTCGTTCGCTCGTCCAAATGAGGGTTGTCATCCATGTCCACCAAGACCACAGTGCAGTTCGTCAATCTCCCCTCATTGAAGGGCGTCCACACATCGTCATACATCCACGACATCCCCATAAGGGGAGTCATCGTGAACACCTCATCCCCGCCATAGTCAATCAACCGGGCAAGGGACTCCTTCCTGATGTCCTGACGGGGCTCCTCGTCGTAATGAACACGGTGAAGGGCCGCACCACCGAACTTGTCAAGATCCTGATCGTTGGACATGAACTGAAACCACGACCCGTTCTCAAACCGAAGAACCCTCAAGCGTTGGTCAAAAGCCTTATCCAGTGAACCGCCCTGCAAAGCCCTCGGAGGACACCACTCACGGATCTTCTGCAAGATCACCTGGTCCAAAGTCTGCCCCAAGTCCGGAGTCACCACACGGCAATAGAACGGGGGACCCCACCTCTTGAAACCCCTCAGATGCTCAGGGATGTCCTCGGGGCTCAAAGCCTGAATCAAATCGTCAACAATCCCAGCCGTGGTCTTACCCGACCTATTCCCGCCCAAGAACACCTTGAGGTCCTCACGGGACTCATGGAACACCACCTGCTTCGAATGCGGCACATACGCCTCAAGGGGATTCGCAGCCCTGACCTCCTCAAGAAGCCTCAGCTCATCCTCAACAAGCTTCCGCTCATCCGCAGACAGGGACTCCAGAAGCGCAGTGTTGATACGAAATGACATTCGGTAGGGACTCCGCCTTCGATTCGGGAGGGGGTGGGTTTGTGCAGGGTACTCCGGGACTCCGGACGACGCGGCGTGTCGAGCCGGCCCTCCCCCCCCTGCCGTCGCTGGACGCTGCCGCTCCGAGAGGGTAGGTAGGTGGGTTTATCCTCCGCCATTGGAGGGCGGTCCCCGCTGCCGTTCCCCCGTAGGGAAGGGGTCATCCCTGCCGCATCGCTTGGGACTGCGGGGGATCGCTGCCGCTGGTGCTGGTGCTGTACACATTCGGTACGCACTCTCCCCTAGTGGATCGCTGCTGGTGCTGGTGCCGATGATGGACCGCTCCGGGGGACTTACACGGGCGCGGGACGGACTGCGCACGACTGACGGACGCGGGGCGATAAACCCTCCCCCTGAAATCTTTATGTTGCTAAGCCCTTGACAGTCTGCCGCTCATGCTTTACAGTCGCCCTATCGGTGGATAAACCACTGATGATCTAAGGAGGATCGCAATGGTATGGAATGAACGCTTTACCCAATCCGTCAACTATGTTGCCCTAGACATTCAGGAGGAAGCGAAGCTGGCTGGCGTCAATGTTGTGGAGTGTGGCGCGGAGGACTTGGCTGGCGGTTTTTGGGCCTTCCGGTTGGAATGGCTGACGCCTAGCGGGGAACGGTTGACGCTGTGGACCGGACCGGATGAGGATCCGGAGAATGAGGACGGGTTCTACTGGCAGTATGGCGACGGGTCGGAAACCGGACCGGATCCGACATTCGGCGCGGCTGATGGTGCGCAAGGTGAGTTTGGAACCGTCCCCGATTGGGCGGAGGTGGACCGCGTTCTCACGGTTGGTTCTGAGTCAACACGATTTGCCCGCTGGATCGCTCGCAAGGCGCTGGAGGGGAACCGATGAACGCTACCGATTGGGAACGGTTCGCAGACTGCCTCCGGGCGGCGGTGGAGGCGGAAGGCCTCAAGGCAACGGTGACGGCGGAGGCGTCCGGGGTTCGCGTGGAGGTGATC
>Ga0214917_10008562_pt1 | contig 10006 bp, 22 predicted proteins | sample LL_1208_BB_MetaG_FD_177983 | JGI IMG/M metagenome (GOLD analysis project Ga0214917, IMG submission 177983) | Freshwater microbial communities from Lake Lanier, Atlanta, Georgia, United States - LL_1208_BB | ecosystem: Environmental > Aquatic > Freshwater > Lake | place: USA: Georgia | collected...
TGGAGCCGTCCCGGTTGCGAGTGCGCAAGCCATGAGGACGACGACCGTTGTGAGGTGAAGGCGTGATCGAACTAGCCGTCGAGATCCACTACAACCGCCAGGGCGTCACGGTCAGGGCAACCGATGGAAGCGGGCAACTCATTCGAGTCACGGGCTCGAGCCCTAAGCAGGCGCTCGGTAACCTCGGGGCGCTCATTCAGATGCGAACGGTGCTGGCGACGGGACAGGAGGCGTAAGCGGTGGCTACCGAAGAACAAGTTGAGCACTACCTCAAAAACGGGCTGCTTGTCGAGGGCTGCGGAACGTGCGAGCAGAGCTTGGAAACGTGGCGAAAGACGGGCCGGCTACCCGTAGCACCCTGGCACCGGGCGCTGCGTAGCTGCGAATCCGGAGGTCACCCCCACTGTACCTGCGATGCTTGTTTCTAAGGAGGCGTGAGCGATGGAAGCGTTTCAGCGAATACAACTACTCGGCGTCAAACGGATGGAAGCCCTGGACGTTGCGGAGACTGCCTTCCAAGAAGCCCTGCCCCTGGTGAATCAAGCTCGGGAAGAGGGCTACTCGATGGAAGCTATTGCTCAAGCTCTTGGTTCGACTCGGGTGACTCTTTACGCTCATTTGCGGGAGCCCACCACCGAACCTCACTGAGCGCGACAGTCTTGCCGGCAAGGGAGGTCGTGATCTCTTCGAGACTCGCGGCCTCCTCGATTGCCTCATGGTGATACCGGATGAGGTGTTCCGTTCCATCATTGAGGATGACCTTCGTGAGAGTCACTTCCCCATCCCCAGATTTGCCCTGCGGCGGAGGGCTTCACGGTGAACGGCACGAACATCCTCAGGGCTCTTCGGGATCGGCTTCCCCCATGCCTGAAACATCAGCGCGTACCTGGTCGGCTTCCCAGACGGCATCGTGAGGGGCCGGGGAGTCTTGGTGAACCTGAGCGCCCACCTGACCCAACGCTTCCTATCCTCATCAGAGGCGGAGGCGTAAGCGGTCACACCGGGCTTGAGGTTCGCACCCTCGGTTCGCTTGTAATGAGCCCTGCCAGCGGCAGTAAGGCCACCCTGAGGGTCCTTGTACCTACTCATTGGTCATCTTCCAAGCTGTCTGCCGGACCCTGCCAAAGGAGGCGAGAGCGGAGGCGTAAGCAGTCCTGTCGTCGTCACGCAAAGCGTTTATCGCCCTAGAAAGGGACGCCTGTGCTTCTTCCAGCGTTGCCAAGATCAGTGTCCGGCACCAATCGTCCTCCCACCAATCTTCGGTAGGCGCGTTCGATCCCGATGAGTTCGACGGCATAGGCTTGTTCTTCACTTGTGAGGTAGGGGATGATGTCCAGGGTGCGACCGCTTCTGGCGTCGGCTCTGTCGTAGAGATCGTGGTGAAGCCGGCATAAGACGACGCAGTTACGGGGGTCCTCACCCTTCGGGGGTGAGACTTGAGATCGAGCGATGATGTGCGCAGCGTCAGCGGGCGACTGCCCGCACACTCGACACCTGTTCATTTCGGATTCGACCTTCTCGCGGAAGGCGCGCCAATCACGCTTCATAGGAAAGAGGGGTGCCCCCGCCGAAGCACAACGATCTAGGAGGATCTGTGAATGAACGCTCGGCGGGGGCGGTCGGCCTAAGCCGACACTTGGGAGCGGGCAGGGGTAGCCCACTGCGTAGGGACAACTATGTCAAAGGGGTCGGACGGAACGTATGTTCGTATCGGGCGGCAGCACGAAGTCTCCCGACAACCGACTTGCTGATCCCGAAGTCATCGGCCACCTTGCGAACCGTCGCTTCCTCAGAGTCGAGGGCGGCAATGATGCGCTCGCGGATCTCAGCCTTCACTTCCCTGACTGTCTTGACCGAGCACTTGTGAGCGTAGGCGACCGTGTGATCCGAACGCCCGTCCCTGGCGATAGCCACCTTCCACTCCAGAGTCCCAGGATGAAGGCCCACCATTGGCTTGACGGTCATCTGGCGCAGCTCGTCCTGCATCTCCCTGAGGATCTTCAACCGGATTGTGTTCGACGGGGCCTTGTCCCACCGAGCACGGAACTCGTAGACGCGGTTGCCGTAGGACTTGGGAATGTTCGATCTCTCCCCACCCTTGACGGGCTCACGGTCGAAGACGATTGCCGGCCCCTCAGCGCAAAGCATCATCTCGGTCAGCTTCTCCTCAAAGAGGTCTTGGATAGTCACCCTGTACACCTCCTGTACACATCAAGGCACATAAGGACCCCCAAAGAGTCGTAGAAGCAAGAGGCCGACGATCAGCCAGAACAGCCCTAGCCACAAGGCGATAAGCCACATTGCGGCCTTGAGTCTCGTCTGAATGGTAAGGAAGGGGTCACCGGTTCGAGTCCGGTGGAGGGCTCTAGGCGCAACGCCTATCAAGTCAAGGGTTTCGGGTGACCCCCCTTTGCTCTGTACACATCGGCCTGTACGCTTCCTGTACACCGTCAAGTCCCTCAGACGTGAGCGTAGGCGACTCATGCGAGTCCTTCTCTCGGGTGTACGCAGGGCTCTCGCAAGCTCCTCCATGTACCGCTCGTCGTAATCGAAGTACATCAGTAGCGCTCGTTCACCCTCGGGGTTGACCGCTCGACTTCATCAGCCGCAAGCCTGAGCACACGGGGAAGTTCGCTCCACTCACCGCCGAACATGGACAGGCTTACGCCGTCCTCTTCCTTCACGACGAGGGGATCGACGCCGCATCCACTGATCGTCAGGGTGCCGGTAGTTCCACCATCACCAGGTTCCGCGCTGACTCGGATTCTCCAGCCGCCCCAATCGCCGCGCACTCCAACCACGCTTTCGGTCCTGCGGTGATCGACTTCCCCAACCTCGGGGGTCCAGTTGAACCTTCGTAGTTCGGTCATGCTGCCTTCCTCCCTTGTCGTGCTTTACGGATCTCGTCCGCAGCGTTGATGTTCCTTCCCTGAAACTCAGCGATGATCCCGGCGTAGTGCCTGCTCATCACGTCGAGGCTGTGACCGGCGTACATCGCTACCTCTGTGAGGCTGTATGACGAATCCGCGAGTAGCAAGCTGACGAATGAACTACGAAGGCGATAGGGCCGGTTGTCCTTGCCCCACAACTTCGTCTTCCTGAGAGCGGGATGCCACGTCCTCGTCCTCCAGTTGCTCCATTGTTCCTTCGACCACTCCGTACCGAGCGTGTCAGGGAAGACCAGGTTGTCTTCGGTCGGAGGACATTGGAGCTTCCAGACCTTGAGGTCCTGAGCGAGAGGGGGGAGGATCAGACCGGGCCGTTGTCGCCGGCGCTTGCGGTCCCTGATCGTCGCGGTCGTCTCATGTACGTCGTCCCAGCGCAATCTAAGCGCTTCTGCGGGCCTCAGCCCCATGTACCCGAGGACTGACACGATGGTCGCGTCACGGGGCTTTAGAACGCCTCTGATCGTCTCGATCTCCGAGGGGCTGTAAAGCCACGGCGCGGTCTTCTGTTCCTTCTTGGGCTTCTCGACCTCACGGACGGGGTTGTAGTCGATCAAGTCATTGAGGACCGCGTACTTCATCATCCCTGAAAGGACCGCCATGATCTTCTTCACGGTGTCCGCTCCACGATCACGCTTGAGCCTGGCCGCCCACTGATCCACAAGACCGGGAGTGATCTGCCTCAGCTCATACGAACCCAAGGGCTTGAGGATGTCGTTGGTCAGGTAGCCCCGGTAGTTCGATCTCGTCTGCTCTGACCAGTCGCCACGCTTGGCTTCCCACCACTGATCCGCGAAGTCGTTGAGTGTCCTGGAACCCCGGTCGATCAAGACCATGCCCCGGCGTTGCTTCTCCATCTTCACCTGAAGCTCGAAGGCTTCGGCGTCACGCCTTGACGTGAAGGTCCGGCTCCGCTGTTTCCCCGCGCTGCGATAGCGCACCCAATAGCGGCCATTGCGTTCGTGAATACTCATGCTGCCCCCTAGTGCTGTTGTGTCTTAGAGGCTATCAGCATTATGCGACGGCCAATCCATTCCGCAACCGTCGCTGTCACCCCATCCCCACACGCAGCGTACCTCCGACCATCAGGGGCGGGCATCGCTTCATTGGGCTCGTAGCCTTCCTCGAACCAACGGGGCTCATCCACAAGGCTTGGGCCTTCCACAAGAGTCCAGCCGTCCGGCCACCCTTGAAGGCGCTCGCACTCGACCGGGGTAAGACGCCTGACCGTGGATTCGCTGCGGTCCGCAGCGAATCCCTCACCGGGCTTTCCCCCTCCATGCGTAAGTGCGGGCTGGACCTCGGCTTCCCTGAGTTCCCCACGTTGGTTCTGAGCGATGGACATGACCCCCATCCCGTCAGCGTTCTTGCTCAAAGCCGGTGACACCCCCCCCCGAAATCGGAGTCTGCGTGTGGTGGAACGCAACCGGGTCACTCATCGTCCACCAAGATCATGTTGAACCCGTCCGCTCTGGAGTAGTCGTGGCAGGTGGTTTCAAGACAGTGAGCAAGTTCTGGCACTCGTCCCCCGCTGGACCGCCGGAACCCTTCGCCCACTTCCTCGTCACTGCCGGCACCACCATCGCCCCGTCGTCCATCGTCGTATTGATCCCCTTCGCCTGTCGTTTCGTGATCGGACCCGACACGGGGGGGGCGTACTCAACGGGGACTATGTGATTAGCTTGCGCTGAGTTGTCGTCTACGCCGCCTCTGGCTCGGTCGAGAGCATTAGCAACGCTTGATTCAACTTCTCCGGTATCGCCCTCCCGCGCTTCTCCGCCCTCCTCAATATTCCCCGAGCTGCCTTCGGTGAGAGCAAGAACCTCCTCGGGAACGTCGGACTCAGCACGGCAGCCAACGATGAAGACCCTCCTGCGTCGTTGGGGCACACGGAAGAACTGGCTGTCCAAAGTTCGGTACGCGAGCGAAGAGAACCCGAGGTCGGCCAGCGTGCGGACCACGACTGCCATGTCCCGTCCAGAGTTGGAACTGAGAAGACCGGGGACATTCTCAACGAGGAGAAATCCTCCTGGTCGAACAACGCTGTCTGCGATTCGTGCGTACTCATGGAAGAGCCCGCTCCTTTCTCCTGCTAGGCCGGCTCGCTTGCCGGCGACTGATAGGTCCTGGCACGGGAAGCCCCCGGCGAGGAGATCGACTTGACCTTCGTAGTTGAAAGTCCTCACGTCGTCATGGACGGGAACACCGGGCCAATGGCGGGCCAGCACTTCACGGCGGTAGGGGTCCGCTTCGCAGAACGCGACGTGCTCAAACCCGGCACGGTGAAGTCCCAAGTCCATTCCACCCACACCCGAGAAGAGGCTTATGGCTTTCATACCGCCGCCTTCCTAATCCAGTCCGCCACGCGATCACAAGCGTCTTCCATCCCCGGACCCTGGAAGGCATGGAACTCCGTCTTGAAGACCACCTCATCGGGGTCCCCTTTGCGGTAGACGACGATCATGTCCGGTTCGCTCACGCGCAGCCTTGCCCTAGGAACGGTCTTGACTGTCAAGCCGAGCCTCATGCCGTGCTCTTTGGCGAGGTCGTGCAGTTCGTGGTACTTCATCGGCCCAACATCCGGTCAATGAGTTCCGTGGTCCCGGCCCCAACACGCCTGCCCTGTCTCATGTTGCGCAACGCGGTACTGACTTCTCCGTCAAGGAGCCTGCCGCTCGGGGAGTAGGGCATCAGCTTGACGTAGCACTTCACACAGATCAGGTTGCCGTCCACGGGGCGCTCGTCATCGGACAAGGGGAGGCAGTCCGTGATCTTCAGATCGCAGGTCACTGTTCCCCCTTCGGCTGCATGAACGCGGGGTGCATGGTGCGGGCGATAAACGCATAGTCCTTATGCCCCCTGTTCACCTTCATTGCCCGTTCGGTGATGTAGACGACTGAGCCCATGTAGACCACCTCGCCTGACCTTCTCGCCATGTCGAGGGCTTCGTCCCACCTATTGAGGAAGTCGCTCACTTGCGGTCCCTCACTTTGCAGTCGCACCACAGGCACTCCATCCTGCGATTCCAGACCGAGCACCACTCCTTGCACTTCGGGCACCACTTCCAGTCCTTCATCGGAACCGTCCGATCACGCTTGCGTTCACGAACTGCTCCAGGTCGCTCTCCTTGAAGAACCATTTGGTGTTCTTGCCTCCCGGTTGGTAGGCGACGAGTCGCCCCTTGTTCACATGGCCGAGCAGCGTGTCCCGCGAGACGCGCAGGTAGTCGCAGGTTTCCTTGATGTCCATCAGGCGCATCGTGCGGTCAGCTCCTTGATGTCGTAGAGGGCGTTCATGCGCCACTCCTGGCGGTAACCCTTGATGTTCAAGCGGTAGTCCAAGGGGTTCGCGTCCTTGATTCGACCACCGAACAACCGTGCGAACTGCTCATTGGCGCTCCAGACCATCGCTGGGCGAACGGCCCACAATGCGACGGCCTTGGCTCCCTTCGTGAACAGGACTGTCGGCGGGTAGTAGAAGTTCCTGATCGCCTCGATCCTTCTTGACCCCTGCACCTGAGTCCAAACGACACCCCCCTCGCAAAGGCGAGTTCCGTTGACTGCGTTGAGCCCGAACGAATACTTGCCCGCGAGACGATCAAACCTCGCTTCGTCCAAGGCGTTGACCTTCACCTCATCCCCCTCCACCTCGAAGGGGTAGGTGCCTTCATTGGTCGCCAGAAGTGCGGCCCACAGGTTGCTCAAAACGGAACCTCCCCGGCCTCAACCACCTTCGGGGTAAACGCGGGGGCTGGCTGTGCTGCGATGGTCTGCGCTGCGACCGTTGCCGGCGGGACGGGACTTCCTTCAAGTGCGCTGACGCGCTTCTTCAGGTCCTCGATGTCGAGCTGAACCTGGCTGGGCTGCTTGATCGTGTACTGCGTCCCGAACTGCGACTCCTTGACCTCGATCCAATACGTTCCCGTGCCCTGCGGGATCTCCGAGAATGAGACAAGCTCATGCTGGATCGGCTGGCCCTGCTCGTCATTGGCGTGAACGTTGTAGAGCACCCACTGGCGACCGTTCTTCTCGCCGCGCTTCTTCTCCACACAACCGAGGACAGTGATTGTCCGCTGCTGCATACTGACTCCCTTCATTGAGTCCCGGAGAGTGCGGGCGAAGAACCCGACCTCCCTTATGGGACAGTTGGATTCACAAGACGCCCCACCGGGACCGGCACTGAGCCACCCCCCGCAGGACGGGCACTGACCTACAAAGACCCCTTGGCCCGAAGGCTTGAGGTCCGCTCCGAACCCAATCGCGTCCTCGACGGGATCAACCCACCGGGGCTCGACTGGATCAAGACTGATCTGGCAGCCCTTGGAGCACGCGGCCCCAGCCCTGCCTACATAAAGCTCCCCACCGCAGGAACAGACGCCGGAGTAGACACCGTTGCCCTCCCATTTCGGAACAGCCCCGTGACGGACTGCTGCCTCCAGGTGTCGCTCCCAAGGTTCCCTGCGCCGTTGGATTGGCTGGTCGCTCTCACCCAACAGGTCCTTCCATCCAAGACCGAGGGAGAAGAGGATGTCTTCCTTCAGGCACCCGGCGAAGCACTGGAAGAGAACCGTGTCCCCATCAGCCTTCACGCCGAGCTTGCGACCCTTGGAATCGTGCGACGGACACTTCGCCGTCCACTGACCCTTCCACTCGCGGGGATCGCAGTCGTGCGCTTCAAGCGCTCCTATGAGAATGTCGAGTCCGGGCATAGGTATGACTCGGTGTTGACGACAAGGGCTTTTCCTTTCATTGAGGAAGGTGAGGTTTGATTGAAGGCGCAGTACGCCCTCCCCCCTCCCCTTGGAAGGTGTGTCGAATCCGAGCGACGGCCCCCCTACTCGGCCCCTTTCAATCCAGTTGGATCTCCGGTTCCAGAGGTTCCCCAGGGTTTCCCCCGAGTCCCGGTGATGACTAATCACCAGCCCGCCTTGCCTGTGTCAGAGGAGGTCAGTCCTCGTTAGCTCGGCTTCACTTCGCCCCCGTATGTTGATAAGGCGGAACGGCCCCGCCAGCTATCAGGTCGCCAACCCAAAGGGGCTAGTCCATAGCCCTCCCCGTATTGACTGCCATTGAGTAATCAACGATCCGCTGCGTGTCCCTGCGGTCGGCGGTGTGCCTCCACAGGGCTTGCGTTGCGGCTTCTTGAAGTGTCTTCGCTGAGTCCCGTTCCATCTTCAGGAGGGCAATGCGCTCATCACCCTTCGCAAGGTCAGGAATCAACGTGGCCGGCATCCCGTCCGCACGAAGGACAGTCATGCGCTTCGCCAGCTCAACCCGGTAAGTCCTCTCAGCATCGGCGTACTGCTCGCCCGCGATCTGAAAGTCCTTCTCAGCCTCGGCCTGAGCGAGGGAGACAGCGCGCATCTTCAGGACGCAAGTGTCGAAGTCCCAAACCACTAGACGAGCCTCACCCTCAGGTCACAGACAACACGACCGTCTCTCTCCAATGTCCTGAGAACATCGAGGAGTTCCGAGCCCGTCAGGTTCAGGTTCTTCTTCTCGACCTGGTAGAGCAGTTCGTCAAACGTGACGGTCCCGCCAATGCGGTCAATGAGTGCTGTCACTTGGTCAACCAAGGTCAACCGCCTTCTGCTCCTTGTTGAGCGCATCAAGCGCCTTCACGCAGACCGGAATGGCCGCGACGTGTTCGTCCCTTACCTGACTCTCAACGAACAGCCACTCCCCATCCGGCAATGCGTGAAGGAGTGCGAGACGATCAGGCCGTCCGATACCGCAGGCGTCCATTGCCATTGCGTAGAGGCCCATCTGCTGATGGAACTTCGGGGAGAGCTTGTTACTGGTCTTGAGATCCACCAGCCACTTCTCACCCTTGATTTCCACCAGCAAGTCAACTCGTCCGGCATAGTCGAGATCAGGGTGAGCGACAATGAACTCCTGATCGACTGGTTCGGGCTGATCGTCCAGCCACCAACCACACACCGCTTGGATGTAGCCGCGTTGTTCCTCAGGGAAGTCCCCCAAGTCAGGGACGGCACCCTGGACGAGGGCTTCAAGAACGGCGTGAACCGAGGTACCGATCCCGGCCTTCCTGTCTCGCTCCTCCTTCCAAGGCTTCCCCTCGACACCGAGGTTCCACGCCCATTGAACGAGTCCGTCAGAATGGCCGCCGTCAACGCGACTGACCAACGATGAAACGGACTTCAGGGGGGTCGAGCCGTCCTCGTTCACGCGACGGTAGGTGTGGTTCTTGTCCCGATAGAGGACCTTCTGGCCGTCAGGGAGGGTTACGAACGCATCGTCCTCACCCAACGGCTTCATTCCCTTTGGAAGAGTCACGACAGCTTCTCCTTGAGGACCGCGATCTGCTCGTCGCTCATGGAGGTCAGGACGGTCTTGAGGCGCTTGTTGCCGACCGACACTCCGAGGGACCCCAACGTCAACTTGATCTTGTCGGCGGGGATCTTCTCCGCGGACACCCAAGCGATGAACTCGTTGGCGGCGACAGAGAGCGCGTCAGGCTTCTTGTCCGGCGTTACAGCGTCAACCTCATCCTTCGTTGCGATCTGCTGGCCCGAGTACCCAAGCGAAGCCAACGCACGTCCCCAGGCGCTCGTCTCAGCGGTTTCGAGGAAGGCGTACTGAGTGAAGCGATTGAGCCCCGGTGCCGGATCAAGGGCATGGCCCACTCCGGGCAGGCAGTCCTCAGGGTCACGGAAGGCAAATGCCCGGACAAGTACATACTCCCGTCCACCGACCTCAACGAAGTCAACGCTCTCAGTCCTGATCGACCCCTGAGGGTGATCGGCGTAGAAGCGCCTGACTCGCTCAGCGACCGTTTCGTAGCCCTGAAGTTCACTCATCGTCCGACCTCAGATCGAGGTACAGAACGACCGCAAGTAGTAGATTCACAAGCGCAAATGCGCCGAGGACAAAGTTCACCGCAACCCCCCTTAGACGTGTACCGTTCATTCATGAGACAGAATCTACTATCAAGTTCGGATGGAAAGTCCAAAGTCCTTCCGATGAAATCATCGCAACTTGCGGGAATCTCCTATGGACCCTGAGGGAATACCCGAACGACTCAGGCGCGCAAGACGCCTC
>Ga0214917_10008563_pt1 | contig 10005 bp, 11 predicted proteins | sample LL_1208_BB_MetaG_FD_177983 | JGI IMG/M metagenome (GOLD analysis project Ga0214917, IMG submission 177983) | Freshwater microbial communities from Lake Lanier, Atlanta, Georgia, United States - LL_1208_BB | ecosystem: Environmental > Aquatic > Freshwater > Lake | place: USA: Georgia | collected...
ATTTCTGCAGGCGATTCAGGAGCAGCTGGGGCTGGAGGTGGACCTGGTGAGCGGCCCGGAGGAGGCGCGCCTGATCTACCTGGGGGTGCTCTCGGGCATGGCCTTCGGGGATCAGCCCCACCTGATTCTCGACATCGGTGGCGGCTCCACCGAACTGGTGCTGGCGGATGGCCGCGACGCCCGCGCCCTCACCAGCACCCGCGTGGGGGCGGTGCGCCTGCAGCGGGAATTCGTGCACGACGACCCGCTGCCCCCCCAGCGGGTGGAGTTTCTGCGGGCCTTCATTCAGGGGTCGCTGGAGCCGGCGGTGCTCAAGGTGCGGCAACGCCTCGAGGCCGGCGAGCGGCCGGTGCTGGTGGCCACCAGCGGCACCGCCATGGCGATTGCGGCGATGGCCGCCGCCGAAGATCCCCGCCCACCGCTGCGGCTGCAGGGCTACCGGGTGAGCCGTGAGCGGCTCGACCAGCTGCTGGATCGCTTGCTGGCCTTGAGCCCTGCCCAGCGGCGCGCCGTGCCGGGCCTCAATGAGCGCCGGGCCGAGATCATCGTGCCCGGTGCCCTGATCCTGCAGACCGCCATGGCGATGCTGGGGGCCAAGGAGCTGGTGATCTGCGAGCGGGCCCTGCGGGAGGGCCTGATCGTGGATTGGATGCTGCGCAACGATCTGATCGTGGATCGCTTTGCGTTCCAGAGCAGCATCCGCCAACGCACGGTGCTGCACCAGGCCCAGCGCTACGGCGTGGATCTGCCGCGGGCGGAGCGGGTGGCGAGCTACGCCCTCAGCCTCTATGGCCAAACCCAGGGGCTGCTGCACAGCGACGACGGCACCGGCCGCCAGCTGCTCTGGGCGGCGGCGATGCTGCACAGCTGCGGCCAGCACATCAACACCGGTGCCTACCACAAGCACAGCTGGTATTTGATCCACCACGGCGAGCTGCTGGGCTACTCCGACAGCGAGCAGCTGATGGTGGCCGCCATCGCTCGCTACCACCGCCGCTCCCTGCCCAAGAAGCGCCACGAGGCCTGGCAGTTGCTGGAGGGCCGAGACCAACGGCGCCTGGTGGCATCCATGGCGCTGCTGCTGCGCATGGCGGTGGCCCTCGACCGGCGCCCCCAGCCCGTGGTGGCCGGCATTCAGCTGCGCCGCGATGGCGACAGCGCCTGCTCGATCCGCCTGGAGCCGATGGCCTCGGACCTCGACCTCAGCCTCGAGCGCTGGAGTCTGGCCGCCTGTGCGGCGGCGGTGGAGGAGGCGGTGGGGGTGCGGCTCAGGGTGTTGGAGCCGTCGGAGTAGGGGGAGCCGGCTTGGTGGTCGGCGGCTTGAAGCTGATCCAGTTGATCTGATCGATGGGCCCCAGCGGTTTCGCCGGCGCCGTGCCCAGGCTGGCCAGCACCAGGTCAGGGCGACCAGCCAGCACCCGCAGGCCCTGGCCCAGGGGGAAGACGCGGCGCCCCTCCAGGTTGCCTTCAAACAGTTGCTTGTTGCCGGCGATGCTGCGCACCTCGATCCAGCTGGGCTGGGGGCTGCTGAGGGTGAGGCTGGTGGGCGTCGCCGCCGGTTTGATGGCGGGCTTGGGGGTGGGTTTGCGGGCCGGTTTGGCCGGGGGCAGGGGCGTGCTGGGTTTCGCCGGAGCGGCGCCGCTGAGGGCCCGCAGGCGCCCCTCAAGCCAGCTGGGCTCGTTGGGCAGGCCCTGGCGGTTCTGCCAGCCCCAGGTGCCGGCGCTGATCAGGCCCGCCAGCAGCGCCAGCTGGGCCAGGCGCTGGAGCGGGCCGGGCCGCTGCCGCTGCGAGGCCTTGGCCTCGGTGTATTGGCTGGCGGTGAGGCGGCTGGGGCGGCGTTCATCGGCCTGGCCTTCGGCGATGGCCAGGGGTGCCGGCGCCGGCTTGATCGTGAAACCACCCTTCTTGAGGGGGGTCACCAGTGGGTCGATGTCCAGGTCGAGAAGGCTGGCCACCCGGCGCGCCTGGGCGATCACGAACACCAGTTCGGGCAGGCGGGCTTGGTCAGCCTGCTCGAGGGCCTGCAGTTGCTCTTCGCCCATGCGCAGCTGGGCCGCCAGCTGGGCCAGTTCGAGGCCGCGGCTGAGGCGGGCCTCCCGCAGGCTGCTGCCCAGGCTTTCCAAGGCTGGGGTGAGGCCGTTCTCCAACGTGGTCACCGCCGCAGGGCCGGGAAACAGTGGCGGCATTGTGCCTTGAATCGTCAGCTTTTGCCCACAACCGTGTCGCAAAACCAGTGCTGGACCTGGATTTGCCCTGAATTCAAATGGGCGATACTGGATTCGAACCAGTGACCCCTTCCGTGTGAAGGAAGTGCGCTACCGCTGTGCTAATCGCCCTCGTGCGCTGATCGCTCGAGCTTGATGAGCTTAAAACATGGCCCCTCCACGGCCCCTCGTCCTCAGCTGGCGCCGGGGCGGAACAGGTGGTCATGGCTGGCGGAGTAGAGCAGTGAGCGGGCCGTCTCCGGTGCCCGCAGGGCCGGGCTCACCAGGTAGAGGGTGGTGCGGATCAGTTGGCGCTCCTCGCTGGCCTGGGCCATGGCGCTGAGGGGCACCACCTGCAGCCACTGGTCGGGCCAGCTAACGCGGTAGCCGATGGCCACCGGTGTGTCCGCCGGGTAGTGCTGCAGCAGCTCCCGCTGCACCTCGGCCACGTGGCGGGCGCTCAGATACAGGCAGAGGGAGGCCCCCAGGGCCGCCAGGTGCGGCAGGGATTCGCGTTCGGGCACGCCGGTGCGGCCGCCGGCCCGGCTGAGCACGATCGTTTGCACCAGGCCGGGGATGGTGAGTTCAGCCCGCAGGGCCGCGGCGGTGGCCTGGTAGGCACTGAGGCCGGGCACCACCTCCACCTCCACCTCGGCATCCAGCAGGCGGCAGAGCTGTTCGTTGAGGGCGCTGTAGAGGCAGGTGTCGCCGTCGTGCAGGCGCACCACGCGCCGGCCCGCCGCCACCCGATCGAGCATCAGCTCCATCACCTGCTCAAGGGTGAGGGTGCTGGTGCGAATCCGCTCGCAGCCCGGCGGGGCCATGGCCGCCAGCTGGGGGTTCACCAATGAGTCGGTCCAGATCAGCACCTCCGCCTGCTCAATGGCCCGGGCGGCCCGCAGGGTGAGCAGGTCGGGGGCGCCGGGGCCGGCCCCCACGATCCACACCTTGCCGGCGGTGCCGGTTGCGGCGCTCATGGCTGCCCCTGGCGGCTGGGGTCCGGCAGGGGCTGGTGGCGGCCGTAGAGCCAGTAGAGGCCCAAGCTGCCCAGGCCGATCAACAGCAGGCTCATCAGCTGGGCCATGCGCAGGCCACCGGCGCAGTCCGGCGGGGTGCCCATCAGGCAGAGGGGATCGATGCGCAGGCCCTCAATCCAGAGGCGCCCGGCGCTGTAGGCGATCAGATACACGCAGCTGAGGGCGCCGGGCGGCAGCGGCATGGTGCCGCGGATCCCCCGGCGGAACAGCACCAGCAGCAGGGCCAGCACCCCCAGGTTCCACAGGGATTCGTAGAGGAAGGTGGGGTGGAAGGTGGCCTGGTCGAGGAACTCCAGGGGCCGATTGGCCATGGGGATGGTGAGCTTCCAGGGCAGGTCGGTGGGCAGGCCGAAGGCTTCGGAGTTGAAGAAGTTGCCCCAGCGGCCGATGGCCTGGCCCAGGGCCACGGAGGGGAGCAGCACGTCGAGCAGGTTCCAGAAGGCCAGCCGCCGCCAGCGGGCGTAGACGATCACGGCGGCGGTGCCCCCCAGCAGGGCGCCGTGGATGGCGATGCCGCCGCGCCACACCGCCAGGGCATCCAGCCAGTTGAGTTGGTACTGCCGCCACTCGAACAGCACGTAGTAGAGCCGTGCCCCCACCACCGCCGCCAGCACCAGGATCGGCAGCAGGTCGGCGATCAGCGCCGGATCGAGGCCCCGCTGTTTGCCCAGCCGCGTGGCCAGGGCCAGGCCCAGCAGCACGGCGATGGCGATCAGCAGGCCATACCAGCGCAGAGAAAAGGGGCCCAGCTGAAACAGCAGGGGCCCCGGCGAGGTGAACACGGCGAGTGGCATCAGACGCCTTCGGCGGCCTGCACCTTCTCCACCTGCTTCTTCTTGAGCACCAGCATGATCTGGGCCAGGGCCACGGCGGCGAAGAAGGCCAGCAGGCCGTAGATGCGGTTGGGGTTCTGCAGCACCACCTCGGCATCCAGTTGGCCGAAGCCGCCCACGTTGGGGTCGTTGGTGAGGGCGGCGCCGGCGGCCACCGCATCACCCACCTGGGCGGTGATGGTGGGGCCGGCGGGGATGGCGTCGTTGACGGTGTTGCCATCGGCGGCCTGGATCACCACCACGGAGCCGCCGTTGTCGCCGGGGTTGATGGCCTGCACGGTGCCGGCCACGGAGGCGGTGAACACGCCGTTGTTGCTCTTCTCACCGGTGGGATACACCTGGCCGCGGCCGCGGTTGCCGCCCACGTGCAGCTGGTATTTGCCGAAGTGAATGGCGCTGTCGGCGGCGGGGTCGGGGGAGAGGATCGGGAAGACGATCTTCTGATGGTCATCGCCCGGCAGGGGGCCCACCAGCAGGATGTTGGGGTTCTCCTCGTTCCAGGTGGTCACGTACACCCCGGCGGTCTCCTCCTTGAGCTCGTCGCTGAGGCGGTCCGCCGGAGCCAGGGTGAAGCCATCGGGGAGCATCACCACGGCGCCCACGTTGAGGCCGGTGGGGCTGCCGTCGCCAGCCACCTGCTGCACGCTGGTGTCGTAGGGGATCTCCACTTCCACCTTGAACACCTCATCGGGGAACACCGCCTGGGGCAGTTCCACGTGGGTGGGCTTCTTGGCCAGGTGGCAGTTGGCGCAGGCCAGCTTGCCGGTGGCTTCCCGGGGGTAGTCGTAGTTCTGCTGGGCCCAGAAGGGGTAAGCCCAGCTGGCCTGGGGGGCGAACAGCAGGGCGCTGAGGGCCAGCAGCGAGCTCAGCAGCAGGGAGACGGGGCGACGCATGGGGCGGAACGGCGAGGGGGGAACGGTCGGGGAGCTGATCAGACCCACCAGGGCTTCTCGCCGGTGCGGAAATCGGTTTCGGTCCACTGGCTGAGGAACACGTTGTCGCTCTCGACGCTCACGTGGGCCAGGGCCAGGGAGAGGGGGGCGGGGCCGCGCACCACCTTGCCGGTGGCGTCGTACTGCGAGCCGTGGCAGGGGCACATGAACTTGTTGGCGGCGGCGTTCCAGGGCACCACGCAACCCAGGTGGGTGCAGATGGCGTTGATGCCGTAGCTGCCGATGGCATCGCTGCCCTCAACAATCAGATAGGTGGGGTCGCCCTTGAGGCCCTGCACGAGGTTGCGGTCGCCCTCGCGGTGGCTGCTGAGCCAGCCGCTGGCGGTCACGGCATTGCCGAGCTCATCCTTGGCGGAGGTGCCACCGCCGCCACCGGCGGCGCGGGGGGGGATGAAGTAGTTCACCACCGGGTAGAGGGCCCCGAGCGCAACGCCCGTCACCGACCCGAAGGTCAGCAGGTTCATGAACTGGCGACGGCCCATTCCGGGGACGTCACCACCTGAGGCGCTGGCTGGAACCTGGCTCATACGGCGCGGTGTGGTGACCACATCAACGTGACGGCCATTATGAACCTTGCCTCCACCGTTCCCGTGGCTGATCCCAGCCCGCTGCCGGAAGCCTGCAACATGCTGTTGCTGTTGCTGCTGCCCCGCCATCGCGGCGCGTTGTTGTGAGCACCCCCGCCGCTGCGCCCCTGGCCGCCGCCGAAATCCTGCAGATCCTGCGGCAACGCTGGCAGGCCTCCTACGACCTGCAGTTGATCGTGCGCCGGGGCCGGCTGTATTTGCAGGTGATGTGGGGCTATCTCGAGCAGCAATCCTTCCCGATGACCGCCGAGCAGTACGGCGCCAAGTTGGAGGAGCTGGCGGCCAACCTCAACGGCCTGGGGGTGGCGGGCCAGGTGCGCCATTGGCTCAGCACCACCAAGGACAAACCGCGGCTGGGCAAGGCGATGACCCTGCCGCTGGAGCTGCCGGAGGGGCGGGCCAGCGAGTTTTTGCTGTGAGGGGACGGCGGCGTCAGGCGCGCTGCACCAGCCGCGCCAGGCCCACCCCCACCAGGTAGAGGGCCGTGATCGCGCCGCTCAGCAGCAGCATCGTGATCGGATCGGTGGAGGGGGTGAGCACCGCCCCGGCCAGGGCGGAGGCCACCACCACAAACCGCCAGGCGGAGAGCATGGTCTGGGCCCGCACCAGCCCGAGGGCCGCCAGCAGCATCTGCAGCACCGGCAGTTGGAAGGCCAGGGCGGTGGCCACCATCAGCAGCAGCACGAAATCGAGGTAGCGCTCGATCGACCACAGCGGTTCCACCACATCGGCGCCGTAGCTCACCAGGAAGTTGAGGGCCGCCGGCACCAGGGCCCACCAGGCGAAGGCCAGGCCCGCCAGGAACAGCACCGCCGACCCCCCCACCGCCGGCGCCACCAGCCGTTGCTCCCGGCGGCTGAGGCCCGGCAGCACGAAGGCCAGGGCCTCGTAGAGCACGTAGGGCAGGGCCAGGGTGAGGCCCGCGTAGCCCGCCACCTTCAGCGACACAAACAGGAATTCGCCGGGGGCCAGCTGCAGGAAGTGGATGCCGCGGGCGGGCACCTCCAGCAGCCGCACCAGCGGCCGCACCAGCAGCAGGCAGCCCGCCGCCGCCACCACCACCGCCAGCAGGCTGCGCAGGATGCGCCGGCGCAATTCCTCCAGGTGGTCCACCAGGGGCATCTCCACCTCCCCGGGGAACTGGTCGTCGGTGGGGGGGTGGGGTTGCACCCGGATCGGGGCGGGGGGCGGCAGCGGCGTGCCGGCGGGCAGGGTGTCGGGCTCGCTCATGGCTGTGGTTCCCCGCCGAGGCTAGGGGCGGCCGCCTGCAACAGCGCCGCGGCCCGTTGCGGTTCAGCCCAGAGCAGCTCCCCGCCGCGGTGGCGCACGGTGCCGGGGCCGGCACCGGCAATGCGCTGCAGGCTGTCGGTGTCCACCATCAGCACCGCCACGCGGCCGTTGCTGCGGGCCCGGCTGAAGTGGGCCGCCAAGTCGGCGGCGGCCTGCAGATCGGCTTCGGCGGCCAGCCCCTCCGAGCTCTTGAGCACCACATGGCTGCCCGGGCATTCCTGGGCGTGGAACCAGAGGTCGCCGCGGCGGGCCTGGCGCAGGCTGATCCAATCATTCTGGCGGTGGTTGCGGCCCACCTGCAGCCGCAGGCCGCTGGGGCTGCGCAGCTCCAGGGGGCTGGGGCTGGCATCCGGCCGGCCCCGCTCCCGCCGTGAGCGGTGGCGTTGCAGCAGCAGCTCCTGGCAGTCCTGCTCGAGGGCCTCCAGCTGGCTGAGGCCACCGGCGGGGCCCTCCGGCCCGCACAGCTCCACATAGGTGAGGCTGGCCTCCAGCTGCTCGATGCGCTGCTGGTGCAGGGCCAGCCGGGTTTCGATGGCGGCCACGGAGCGGCGCAGCCTGCGGGCGCGTTTGTAGAGGCTCTGGGCCTCGGCCACCTGCTCGCGGCTGGGCTGGGCCAGGCAGAGCAGGGCATCGGCCTGGCGCTGCAGCCCATCGCTCTGCTCCACCTGGGCCAGCAGCAGCTGTTGCTGCTGCCTCTGCAGGTGCTCCCGCTCCAGGGCCCGCTCGAGCCGTTGCTGCAGCTGCTGCTGCCGTTGGATGAGGGCGCGGCTGTCCAGCACCCGCCGGTGGTAGGCGGCCAGGGCCGCGTTCACGGGCTGGCCCGCAACCCCGGGGGGCTGCCAGCAGCGGTAGGGGGTGACGCCCCCCGCCGTGAAGCCGAACTGGTTGGTCTCCAGGGCCGCCAGCCAGCCCTGCCAGCGCTGCCAGAGCCCTTGCCACTGGTGGCTGGTGAGCGCAGTCACCGGGGTGCGCAGCAGCGCCTGGGCGTCGGAGGCCGCCTCACCGGCCAGCTGCAGGGCCAGGGCGGGGCTGATGGCTTGAAAGCTGCTCTGCAGGGCCTGCTGCAGGGGCAGCGGCACCAGCAGCAGCTCCCGCCGCCAGGCTTCAAAGCTGTCGGTGCTGTCGGGCGGACGGCCCGCCTGCGGCGGCGGCGGGCTGTACCGGTCGCCGGTGCCGATGGGCCGCCAGCGGGATTGCTGGTCGCGCACCTGGCGGGCCGCCGCCACCACCCGGCGCTCCCCATCCAGCAGAAACAGGTTGCTGTGGCGGCCCATCAGCTCCAACACCAGGCTGCGCTGGATGGCGTCGCCGGGCCGTGGCGCAAAGCCCAGCTCCACACAGCGCTCCCAGGGCGGTTGCTGGATCGCCACCAGGGCCAGACCGCTGAGGCCATGCTGCAGTTGCTGGGCCAGGGTGCTGCCCTCGCCGCCGCGGGGCGGGGGGGCGATGGCCAGCAGCCGTGGGGCCTCGGCGAGCCAGCTGAGTTCGAGCCACAGGCGCCGCTCCAGGGTGCGCAGCCCCAGCTGCAGGCTGTGGCCATCGGGCTGCTGGGCCTTTTCAAAGCGGCTGGGCACGGCATGGGGGCGCAGCTCCGCCAGCACCGCCCGCAGGCTCGTGTAGTCCATGGCCTGGAGCGGCAGCGGGGCCATGGGGGCTGGGGGCTGCGGCGGCGCTCCTACTCTGCAGGGCCGCGACCAGGCCCCATGGCTGCAGTGCTCCCCGACGGCCGGCTGTTCCTGATCACCGGCCCCAGTGGCGTGGGCAAGGGCACCTTGGTGGCGGCCCTGCTGGCCCGCCATCCCCAGGTCTGGCTGTCCATCTCCGCCACCACCCGTGCCCCCCGCAGCGGCGAGATTGACGGCCAGCACTATTTCTTTCTGGGGCGGGATGCCTTTGAGGCCAAGGTGGCCCAAGGGGGATTGTTGGAGTGGGCTGAATTCGCGGGCAACTGCTACGGCACGCCGCGCGATCCGGTGGAGCTGCAGCTGGCGGCGGGTCGGCCGGTGTTGTTGGAGATCGAGCTGGAGGGGGCCCGCCAGGTGCGCCGCAGCTTCCCCAGCGGCTTTCAGATTTTCATCAAGCCCCCCAGCTTCGCGGAGCTGGAGCGCCGCATCCGCGGCCGTGGCACCGACAGCGAGGAGGCCATCGGCCGGCGGCTGAAGCGGGCCGAGGTGGAGCTGGCGGCTGAGGGGGAGTTTGATGCCGTGCTGGTGAATGGCGATCTGGACCAGGCCCTGGCGGAGCTGGAACGGCTGATGGGCCTGGCTTGAGGGGGGCAACAAAAAAGCGGCCCCTGGGGGCCGCTGGAGCAAGGGTGATCAGGGGCATCCGTGCTGCCCCTGGTCGGGCTCACATCGGGTGGAAGAGCAGGTCGGGGTAGAAGCGGTTGAACTCGATCAGGATCCCGGCCGTCACGGTGAACCAGATGGCGGCGAACACGGGGGCGGTAGTGAGGAACTTCTTCATGGGTGTGCCGAAGGATGGATCGGATGTTCAGGCGGTGCCGGGTTCAGCGGGGGGAGACGGTGACCTTGTCGTCCGACTCCAGCAGCTTGCCGCTGGTGAATTCACCCAGGGCGGCGATCGGCCAGGTGGCGGCGGCCAGGGTGCTCTTGAAGGCCAGGGGCAGATCGATCTGGATCTCCTTCATGGCCGCGTCTTTGTCGTTGCGGATGGCCTTGAGGTAGTTGCGACCAGCCCAGCCGATGCAGCCGGCGATGTAGAGGAAGGCGATGCCGGGGATGATGAAGTCACCGGCGTGGCTGAGGCGGCCATCCACGATCAGGTGGGGCAGGCCATCGGCGCCACAGGAGGCCTGGCTGTACATGGCGAAGCGGGCCTTGGCCTGGTCGGTGCTGGCGGCGGCGGCGCGCTGCTGGAAGCGGGCGCTCTCGGAGCAGGGGGTCAGGCCGGCCACATCAGCCTTGGCCACGGGGGCAAAGCCGAAGATCAGCAGGGCGGAAAGAAGAACAGCAAAGAGGCGGCGCATCGGGTCCAGCTGCTGCACGGCAGGATGTCACTTGCGGACAGTAGGGGAGCCTTTTTGCACCGATGCCCACGCTGCTGGCCCTCGAAACAAGTTGTGACGAGTCCGCGGCAGC
>Ga0214917_10008564_pt1 | contig 10005 bp, 8 predicted proteins | sample LL_1208_BB_MetaG_FD_177983 | JGI IMG/M metagenome (GOLD analysis project Ga0214917, IMG submission 177983) | Freshwater microbial communities from Lake Lanier, Atlanta, Georgia, United States - LL_1208_BB | ecosystem: Environmental > Aquatic > Freshwater > Lake | place: USA: Georgia | collected...
CTCAATAAGCCGATATAGATTCTTCTCGGATTGAGTGAGGGTGCGCATAGAAACGGCATGATCGCTAGCACAACAAAATGTTCGCACAAACGCAATCTCTGCGCGCGATTCTACGCACAACACGTGAAGTTTCGCGATATACTTTTGCAAAGACCGGAGAGCAGTTTCCCCGGCTCCTCGAAAACTATCCACAGATGTTGTTGCTGAGAGTCGATTGAGACCATCTTCTTGAAACGGAGTACCGGCAACAACTCCCCGGATCCCATCAGTGACTAGCTGAGTGCAGATAGTGACCGATTTACTAAAGGAGCTTCTCATCTCGGAAGAGGAAAAGGACGGGAACATTAGTCCCGATATGAGTAGGGATGCCACCACACCACCGATAGTTAACACGAGTCTGTAAAAGACTCGCTGTAACATCAAGGTCGTGTCAGTGACGGCAATCGATGGTAACGTTATAATGATCCAGGTGATACCACCCACAGTGGAAGCATAACCACATGATGGATGATATGAAAACAAATTTGCTATAAATGAAATAATCATCATTTCTAAAAAATATGACGATGGTGAATTGGCATTCGTTAATGCCGTAATACATCCGATTCCTCCCCCAACGAGAGTTCCGAGTACTCGTTTTGATCCCTTAATGACAGTGCCACCAACTGTACTCAAAAACGTGAATAGAATCGGAAGCATGCTCCACAAGACATACGGACCAAATTCTCTATTGTCCACTCGCGATACAAAGAGGGCAATCTGAGCAACAATCTGTTGACCAAGAACTGCGCGGTACATGTGGGCGAAATTGGTGGTCTTTTTCCACTGATCTTTTTTTCTCAGTTTCGTAAATTTGTCCGAATAAAACAACACGATTGATCTCCACCAACTATTCATCCTAGTCGCTGTTTCAACTTCTTCGAGGTAGTGGTCCACTAGAAGGGTGAATATAATGAGAGAAAAAACCGCGGAATGCAGTCGGACAACTTGACGACCTATAGGGAGATCGGCATGACGAGTCTGGGCAGTTTGTGCCGCATTATGAATCAATGCATTATACAAATTGATTGCTTCATCCTTGAGTGAGATATGAGCGCTCCGTCGGATCTTTTCAGATGTAGTTGGACGCAAAGCCAACACTACTGCCATCCTCGTCCGGTTGAATGATTCATAAACTGCGGGCGGAAACGCCGCCCGCATTGTGTCTTCCGAATACGATTCCTGCGAGATAGTTTCATTGAATGCCAGAAGCTGACTGTGCATGAGCACTACCGTTACAATTATACCTGAGCAAGCAGAGGGGCATTCAAACACAGACAATGGATCAGATTGACGAGCAATCGACAGTGCGTGTTGAAAGTCCGCTAAACTTGAAGTTGCCAGTTCCTGCCGAGACTTGAGTTCATCAACATGTTCATCGCTAGCAGACGTCATAAACGCCGTTAATCCTTCAAGCCAATGAGTTTGAGATGCTTGAAATTTCCTTCTTGCTTCCAATAATTGCCGGTTTGTTGATCCAACATCTGAAAACAATCGGAAGCTAGATATGATAATGATAGCTGATACGGATCCATAACAGAGCGCGATTATGGCATTGATGCATGACTGATAACCCGTTAGGTACGAGAATGTGGTTACTATATACATGGTGAGTAGGGCAACGTCTGATTGTATCAATGCAGACAATGGTGAAGCGACGACATTGTCAGCAAACATTAGGAGAAAAGCAGATGGGATGGCAATGACTGTTGCCAGGATATGCTGATTGTCCACACTCGTGGGGAAGAGATCGGATATGGCATAGGCAGCCACCCCAAATCCAGCACCTATACATGATCCAATGATGGACCGTATTGCGGCTGCGAATACAGTACCTGCATGATAGCTTGTTAGGATCAATGCCCATGTTGGAGCCAAGACGGCTGTCCCCGGATTAACAGTAGCTCGAATAGTTGGCTCAAAGACCAATACTGATGCAAGCGCTACCGAAAAAACTGAAAGCGTTGCTGAGGTAAGGGAGAAGGTATCCGGAAACATTCACAGCTAGTAGGGGGGCGTATAATGTCCAACAAGCGGATTAGGTCACTGTCTAAATGTTCAATTATACATCACTCACTTAAGCTTGAGAAGAACTTGTCTCAGAGCTGCTTCGGAATCGGCATCCAACACTTGGCTTGAATAGATCCAGTCTGTGTCCCGACCAGCATTGTATCGAACTGAAAGCATTGGATTCTTTGTTGCTTTATCAAGACGCACATCCATCACTTCGTATATGACACGAGTCTGGCGATTACTTGTTGGGGTTGTTACCGCCATGGCGGTTAGTGGAGCTGGCTGGGACGCGGACGACTTGGAAGACGAAAGCCGATCTGTATTCGGCTTCGATTTCTTCGGTGGTGACCGGGATACATCAACTGGTTGTGTAGATTGTACCGCTGGTTGGGGGCGCAATACCGATACAGGTGCCTTATATCCGAACTTCTCGAAATGTTCTACCAGCATTCGTCGACGCGTTGCATAGTCTGGCTTGGCTGCCATCACAGCACTCTCGTGTTGGTTGTAAAGAAAAGTTCTCTGCTCGCTGTCAAGCTTTTTCCAATGAGCTTCGATTGATTTATCAAAGTCATGAAGAAGCCACTGTTGGGGAAAGCTCGCTGGTACAGGTGATGTCAGGATCGCGGGAATGCAACCCATGTAAATGTTCTCAGTTCTCAGTCTTCGATCCACTTTGTCGAATGAACCCAGCAGCTGCCTTGTGGAAGTGCTCAACATTTTTTACTGAATGGAAATTTTGCGACGTTATTCATGAGTTATATACACCTATGATAATAGAAGGGTATCTAAAACAGCGAAACCAGCGTTGACTCCGCCCTCTTTGATTTCCCTCGATTTGGTCCTCAGCAAATGACCTGTAATTTCGTTTCTGTTAATGGATGGAATGTAATATGAATACACGCCTAATTCAGAAACTGCCTCTTCGATAATACGAGGCACAACCCTCCGGACTTTCACGGAAGCTTCTCCATCAACCACTAGCGCAGGCGCGGGGACAGGATTCATTCGCTCCATGAGTACATATTGTGACAATTCATCTTGCGAACTCGATTTGAGCACTTGAACGAGATCGCTCCCATACAAGTTGTGACCTCCGCCCTCCCGTTGGGGTTTGAGGACCCAATTTTCAGGGTTCGCTATTGCTTCTGCCGTTAGATCAGACCCTTCACATGGGACGCACTGTCTCGCGAAAACACTCATTAAACCAGTTACCTCTGAATCCTCGAAACCGAATCGGTCTCGGAGCAGATTCCCATTGTTCTCGTACCACGACTGTTGTACTTTCTTAGTGCCAGCGAGCTGAGCAAGAACAGAAGGACACTTAACGGCATTAGATTTTTCAACAAGTTTCCGAGCATCCCACTCCTTCTCTGTTGGATAATGCTTCGGGTCATACCCAGATCGGTAGTACACCAATGCTACTTGAATGTTATCAACATACAAGTGACCATCTTTACATACGAACGCGTTTGCAGATATATGTGATAGGGTTCGCCTCAGGACGGTCATGCGAAACTGACCCACTAAGCACCGTTCCATGGTGTACTGATCTATAATGTTCCTCTCGCCATCCTCGACAACAAACACAACACACATAGACGACGTACCCCATTTTCGGTTATGTTCTTCCACTGCTACCGCGATAGCATTGGCGAAGCCGCTGCAAGGCCGATTAATGGGTAACTCTCCCACCAAGTTTGGGTAGTACACTGAACGATGAGTGAAATGAATCATAGATAGACTCTCAAGTATTCCTGCGAATCCCGCGGAAATCGTGTTTATTTCAACTTGGAGTATTCGCGAGTCACCAGCAGTCGGAAGAAAATCATTCCGTAGAAGGTATAGTCGAATATCTCGATCAACCGGTTTCCCTTCAATTTCATATGTATCTTGAGCAAGCCTCATAAGGTTCGCGGTGAATTTATCTGTCTTGGCAACATCTAGGAAAGATAAGCATCGATACAGTCATGCGACTTACCTCTGTGTACTTCCACAAGGTATTCAATATCACTGGCTATCCGGTCAATGAGTGTGTTGAAAAGGGGGTTAAGATTACAGACAATATAGTACAATTCTTTTCGGAAAGCCCGCGGAATCATTGACGATCGGAGGACTTTTGTGTCAAACGGGGTCTCGGGAGTAGGGACCGATGCAATTCCAAGAGCCACGCATCGTTCACCGTATTCTTGGAGGAATTGCTTGTTGGTAGAAAGGTTGTGTATTATTTCTGCGTCGTGCTCCATGGAAAATCAGAAAATGAATTCCTCTGCTGCGGATCCCTATTATGTTGCGAGGGATGCCGTGAACCAGGCAGTGGCACAGATTCGTTCATCATTCCAGAACTGGGAGAGATGTTCAATGGAGCCACCTTCCGGTACCGGATCTTTTGCAGAGACCACCAGAAGACTTATTGATGACATTGATCATCTTGAAGAGGATCTTTCCGTTATTGACGGCAGTATCAAGGCAGTTGAAGCAAACCCTCAGCGATATCCCTTACGACCGGGTGAGCTTGATCTCCGAAAGCAATGGGCTAGTACTCAGCGTCGACTTTGCGCGGAAATACGCGCGAAAGCTACAGGTGCGGAGGCGAAAGCGAGGATTGAGGCGGATAGAAGGAAGTCTACAGCGATTGCCGATGAACAATCCCGTCAGAGGCGCGTCGCTGAGGAAACTAATAGCACATCAATCGGTAAATCGAAAGAAATGCATCAGCAAATTATAGCTCAACAGGACGACACTCTCAACGAGCTTGCTCGAGTTACCGATCGTCTCGGCCAAACTGCTGTGGTAATCAATACGGAATTGCAAGATCAACAGAGGTTGCTGCATGAGCTTGATCAGGATATCGATCGCCAACAGGAAAAGATGAATTACGTTATGGGAAAGATGGCCAAACTATTGAAAACAAGCGATACCAAACAGCTTGTATTCGTTCTGATATTGTTAGTAATTGCAGTGGTTCTCTTCATGATGAACCTCTCCGTTTAAATTAGAATAACACATTCATTGGTTAATGTTCACTAACTATACGATAAAACTAACTTTCCTCATCACTATTGTGAGTGTCTTCGTTATCGAGGCCATCGTAATCCGTGGTCTCATCGGTCTGATCAGTACTTACTACGTCCTCATTGAATCGTGAGCTTCCCAGCACAAAATCAGGACGTTTCAATTTCATCGCTTCTCGGAGCTCCGCCTCCCTTCTCTCAGCCGCGACTACTTCAGCCTTGTCTTTAACATCAACCCTAATTGAGTAAGTGTGTGTTGAGTTCGCGAGCGTCAAATGCACGGGTATTTCATGGAGACCAACCCTATCGATACCGGTAGTTGGTAAAGACAAATGCGAAGGTAGGAAGTCGACGTTGTGAATTGAGCTCAGCGAATTGAGTATATCACTCATAGTTACAGGTTCTGTCAGGATACCAGCCCCACCTTTCCCCTGATCGATGGTTGTCTCGCGGAGGAATTCAAGTCTCAAATTATTAATCCAGTTCAAAGGCACGACTTTAACGCTTGATTCATAACGATCCTCGAGTTTTTGTTCTTTTAACAGGCGTGGGTCAGCGAAAGTATCGATGTTCTCCCATAATGTACCATATATAGCCGAACCTTCAGGAACAAGTACATTTCGAGCGAATCCACGTTTAACTTGTATTATTTCTCCCTTCGATCCTAGCCCTGGTATATCCCTCACTAGAACCACGGGTATCATTGCCGAAACATAGACTGATTGAGTCCCCGTGATCGCTGGCTTACCCTCCTTGCGACCGACACGAGGGTCCCAATCGAACCATCGTTTTGTCACAAGCAAAGATTGCGTCGATGGGCACCTGCGGTAGATGTTGCCGGAGAGTCGATTCATGGAGCGAGCGAAAACAAAAATTCCGAAAAATGATGAATATGATGCTCAGAGACCGGCTGCTCCCACGAATTACAAAATGTCAAAGTGGTAGGCGATTGTTTTCTAGTGTACAGAACGATTCCTGGGAGCGTGACCCCAGGTTTCAACAACATCGCAATGTAGGTCCCGATCAGGATATCGGTGCCCAGGCTCCACGAAAGTCAAAGCGTTTCTCGATGGGACCTTATGCAGGAGGGCGATTCTTTGTCTCTCCGTCAGAGGATCCACAATCATTCGTAGCGAACCTACTGATTGTGGGCATTTTCATTTATGGAGTGATGCAGCTACCACCTGTCGGCGAAAGTTTACCCGTAAGGCGACGCAAGATAATAAAAGAGCGAATACGCCAGGAGTATGGTCTACCTATCGGTTGGGACGATGAAATTGAAGGCGAAGACTCCCCACTCACTTTAGCTCCGTCCCATAGATCTCTTGTTGATAGCAACCGCCATCTCGAATCAGAGAAAATATAGTTGATAGTGTAACCATGTATCTCTTGGGTCACTATTTTCCATCTTGCTTAGCCAATATGTTGAAAGCATTGATATCATTGGGCACCCTGACTGGAATATGTATCAGTAATCGCAGCGGTCCTATGATGCAGGCTCTGGAGCATCTCACTGAAATGGCAGCGGTCGCTGACCGAAAGTACGAGAGCGAGACCCAAAAAATCCTCAAGTCTTTGAGGAGAGATGTAGCAAGGCGACGACGAGAGATGAAGAGCATCCCTGCAACATCGAATGACGTATAGAATCAAATTTTCCAGTATCTTCCCTCTTTCCCTAATACTCGTAGTTGAGTTATGTATCGCGGTGTTGTAAGGGTGTATGAAGAGGTTACAAAGCGAGAAGCGCAAGATGCTGATCCATACCCACCGTCTTCACCAGTTGAGAAAGAGCTCACGAGAGCTGTCGAACAGCTGAGGTCTGTAGATGATTCCCTAGGATCATATAAGAATGGTAAATCATCGCAAACAGATTTTCCACCTAGAGTATTCGAAGACAACATGTTGATCCCTCCAATAGGTTATGCAGTACCAAGGATTTTTGTGAGATCCGTCGCGGAGGCTATAGAACAAGGCGTTGTAACATATTGTCAGCTTCTGCAGACTCCGGACGAGCGACGTAATGCAATTTTATTTATGCTAAGAGAGATTAGGGAATTCATTTCAAACCCCCGGCATCTGTACTTCGAAGTATTCGAACAAACACCGGTGTGGTACGACTATATCCGAATTGCTGTATTCGACTGTGTTACGGCTAACCAACTCGGATCAGCCGATTTATATCCTCCAACAACACGAGTAATTGTTCACAATGTCAACATACCCCTATATGAATCGGCGGTTGTAACGGAAGAATCAGTACCACACATGCCCCAAGTCGAGATATCCCTAATCAAGTACTCCTCCGAGGAAGATGGTAATGAAAGGAATAGAATAGTTGGCCAAAGCGTTATCGTACCGCTAGATCTTTTCGTTAAGGCAAGTCATGTAATTATCATGCTTGAGAATGGTGAAGAGCGGGAAATATCATATAGGGCGGCGCTCGTTAGGAAGGATGCGGTGGAAGACCTAGATCTAGTAGAGGGAACCGAAGAGGCAGCCAGGGGTTGATGGATTAAGATCCATTCTATATCGCGTTAGATACAATAATTGCTAATCAACCTCATCCTTAAAATCACATTTTTCTCTAGCCGACAGTTTGGCCGAGTGGTTAAGGCGCTGGTTTCAGGTACCAGTCCGAAAGGGCGTGGGTTCGAGTCCCACAGCTGTTACTTTTCTTTTCATCCGGCTGCTGGTCCTCCGATTGCTTTAGGGTGCTCCAGAGGTATGGATTTGGGTCGACTCGTTTTTTACTCAATTATTCATTATATCAAGATTTTACCGTGCATCGGTTTTGAATTTTTCCGCATTCTTGTCTTTCCATGCACTAAACATCAAGTTCCCGATGCGGATGCGTGTTGTATTGGCTCCTTTGACTCTTCACACACTTTATATCAACTAACCATGAGCTTGTGCGTCGTTCTTACCCACTGATTGATGTGAAAGCTACAATAACCTCAGAACACCCTCCCCCGTTTACCCTTGTCATACAAACGAAGGGCGGTTGAGACCGACTTAGCGAACATAATCAAGTTATCGTATACATCTATGAAAGATCCCCAATTTCAGGATATCCGTGGAATTTCCCCGTTCAAGGTTCCAAAGACTTAAGTGGCGCATTTACTTAGGCGCTTGAATAGAATTTGAATTCATTTGCATGGATAGATGTTTACTGACTATTTCTAATAGACGATAGCATTACGGCTTTTGAAGATTCCTTGAAATTCCTTTGAGTATCTTAGAAATGTCTGCGTCCTATTGTTCCTCATTTGGGAAGAAAAATCTGTATATCCATTCACCATTGATCAATTCTCATAATTTGCCTAAGAGTGAATCCATAGCCGTGGAAGTTGTCAAAGAGCGACTCGCGTCAGCGTTGAATATCGTATGCGGCTCCGTCAGCGTTTCATCTGTAGAATATAACATGCAAGTGAAAGATCTATTAGCAAAAGTTCATGCAGATATATGCTATCTAGCTTCAAAAATGGACACTGAAGATTGTGAACAGGGTAGTATACAGATTTATAGCGGCGACTAGAACCTCTTGTTTGTTTTTCGAAGGGTTTCTAGAGTATAAACAATTCATCTCGACGAAAACATGAAGAAGTCGACGTCATGATATCATAAAGCACTGATAAAACCACCCACATCTATACTGGTGGTATCCCCGGTCCAGATAACAGTGGGTTTTGTGCACCTGTGTCCCCTCAATCAAGTGACTCGCTTTGGTTACAGTGAAAATGCATGAACTCATATATTCCTGCAGGAGAAAAAAAATTCTCCGTCTCGTCGCGTTACATACACGTCTCATATATTTCAACCACTCTGCAAGTACCAATGGAACGAGATCTCTGGAATAGTTCGTGTGAACAAACAATCGAGTCTAAGAATTCAGCCATCGAGGGAGACATTTTGTTGGGGCAGCTGGCAGCTGTCCTAGGATCTCCATCGACTGGTGTGAACGAATCAGCCCCAATTATATCGGATGTTGGTAATATACTTCTCCAGCTCACAGAAGCGATCACTCAGGCCAAAACTGAAGCTGCGAGGGAACGTGCTTTGCGTGTAGCAATCGAGAGTGAACACCACCGTCTCGTCTCTGCAACCACACAGGCACCGAGTTTGGATATTCCAACATCCGCATCGGAAGATGGTACGATTCTCGGGGATTGTACATATCAAACCCTGAGTGAAATCTTGACGTTTATATCTGCTTTACCGCCGCATATGCTGGATTGCGTGTATTTGGTCTATGGGAATTTGGCTTCAGGTGTGATAGATCAGTCTAGAATACAGAGGGTCTTGATACCAACTGATGTACCGCACGATCTTGTGCAATTTATCATGTTCAGTGACATGTTGTATCCCGTCACTGTACTGAAAACTTTCCCATCAATAGGTTCACAATTGTTTAAATACTCTCTAGAGACTTTGCAACAACTACTTGGATCATCCCCCGCGGCGATGACGTCCACATTTGGAGATAATTCATCACAGGGGGGTGGTACCCAATTGGATCAGGATGAGCAACCGCGAATGAATTTGCTTGAGGCATTGAATGTTCAATCTGATGATGATATTCGTCGAATTATAACTGTTCGTAAATGTCACAAGTTGGGATTCAAATCGCATGTATTCTTGAAGCAGTATTTCTCAAGATTTGGTAAAGTTGAACGTGTTGTTTTATTACCAATGAGAGCAAAACCGCAACATGGAACTGTATCTCGTGGTAATAGACCTTCATCAATGGGATTTGTTGTATTTGAAAATGAGTCAACTGTTCAAACAGTTTTGAATTTTGACAATTGTTCTGGTGTTCATATTATCAAGGGATGGCCTATTGAAGTTCGAAACTTTGTTCGACCTGCTGATAGACCTGATATCCCTTGGACTAGTAACACTGGCGGCAATGCAACAACGACAACTTCAACACCAACTAATT
>Ga0214917_10008565_pt1 | contig 10005 bp, 13 predicted proteins | sample LL_1208_BB_MetaG_FD_177983 | JGI IMG/M metagenome (GOLD analysis project Ga0214917, IMG submission 177983) | Freshwater microbial communities from Lake Lanier, Atlanta, Georgia, United States - LL_1208_BB | ecosystem: Environmental > Aquatic > Freshwater > Lake | place: USA: Georgia | collected...
GGTTCGGGGGCGGGAGCAGTGGCCGCCGGAGATTCTTTGGTTTGGGACGTCGCCACTGTGGGAGATGAAGTGGGGGAGGGTAGTCCGGGTCCGGGGCGGAGCGATCCCAGATCGACGATTTCCACCGGTTTGATGGGGGCTGGCTTTTGGCACTGGGCCATGGGAAGGCCCACAACCACGAGGATGGCAAGGTGAATGCCGACAACGAGCAGGAGGGTGCGCCGGGGAAGACCCCCGTCCCGGCTCATTTTTTGCTGTCCGGAAAATTGGCGAGGTCGAGGCGGGCGCCGGCGGAGCGGACGGCCTCCAAGGCGCGAAAAACAGTCTCATAGGGGAGGGTGGAATCGGCCCGCATGGAGACGACCAGTTCAGGATCACGGGCTTTACGTTGGGCAAGGAGGTTGGCGAGTTGGTCCATGCCCACCTTGTCGGGTCCGAGTAGGACCGATCCGTCCTTGGCAAGGGTGAGGGTGAGGATGGACTTGGGATCGGGGAGGTTGGCGGAGGCGGCTTTGGAGGATTTGGGAAGATCGACCGGTAATTGCTGCTCGAGCAGGGGGGTCGTGATCATGAAAATGATGAGGAGAACGAAGACCAGATCGAGCAGGGGGGTGATGTTGAGCTCTGCCAAAGCGAGGCCGTGGGAGGAGGAGCGGGATCGTCTCATGAGCGGTCAAAGTAACGGTGTTCAAAGACCGCCCCGCACTCGGCGGCAAAGTTTTCCATTTCCACGTTCAGGTGGCGGATCGAGGTGGTCAGGTAGTTGTAACCAAACATGGCGGGAATCGCGACGACGAGGCCAGTGACGGTGGTGATGAGTGCGCCGGAGACGCCGGGTGCCATGGCGGCAAGACTGGCTTGTCCGGCGAGGGCAATGTCGCTGAAGGCGTCCATGACCCCCCAAACCGTGCCCAAGAGGCCGAGAAAAGGGGCGCCGCTGACGGCGGTGGCGAGAATGATCAGGTGGGCTTCCAGCCTGAGGGATTCTTCTCCCACCGCCCGATCCATGGCGGTGCGAACGGCTTTCATGCCGGTTTCGTTGAGCGGTTTGGCTGAGGAGAGGCGGGCGTGGAGAGTGCTGTCGATGGCGGAGGATCCGGTGAGGTGGAAGCAGAGTTCCTTGGCACCGGCGAGGTAGATGGTGCCTTGAGGGGATTCCGAGGAAATCTTACCGGCCAGATAGGGGTCGAGGGGCTCGTTGCTGGAGCGGAAAACCTTCAAGAAGGAGAGGGTGGCTCTTCGGGCGGCCGAAAGCTGAACCCACTTGGTCCACATGATCGACCAACTGAAAATCGATCCCACCAGAAGGAGGAAGATGACGGCTTTACCCGCGAGGTTGGAGTGTTCAAAGGCGAAGAGGAGGCCAGAGCTGGCAAGCATGGGATGGCTATAAAGGATGGAGCGTTGAAAACAAGAGCGGATGGGGGGCGAGGGGTTTGACTCACTGTGGGGATCGGCGTACGATTTTCATCCTAGATCGCGGGGTGGAGCAGCCAGGTAGCTCGTCAGGCTCATAACCTGAAGGCCGCAGGTTCAAATCCTGCCCCCGCAACCAACCTCCGAGCTGAGGTAAGGCGCCCCCAATGAAGGCGCCTTTTTTGTATCCCAGTCTTGAATTCAAAACTAGGCGGGGTCATCGACCCCGCCCTACCTTGGTTATCAGCTTTCGAGCTCGCATGCGGCCCGCCGGGACGTCGGGCCCTACCAAGGCTTCTTTCAACCGCCTTGAATTTTAAAACGAGGCGGGGTCATCGACCCCGCCTTGGTTGGAAATTTTCAAACTCGAATGCGGCCTGCCCGGAGGTCAGGCCCAACCTAGTTTTAGTGTGGTAGGGCTCAAAGTTTCGGCGGGCCGATTGGGTATCAGCCCTTCAGAAACTCCGGCAACTCTTCCGGACCGAAATCGGCGAGGACTCGCCCGTCGAGATCCAGCACCGGGGCTTTGGATTGTCCGGAGATATCCCTCATCTCCCTAAAAAACTCCGGGTGGGAGCGGACTTCACGGCGTTCGTAGGTCACTCCGAGTTCATGAAGTTTTTCCTCGGCTGCGTCGCACCACGGGCAGCCTTGTTTTACATAGAGTGTCGTAGCCATGGCCGTTGAATCGTGGGTTTGCCTGCAGACTATAGGCTGAAGCCTGAAGCCAATCTCAAGCGGGGACGGCTTCGCGGGAGGATTTTTTCTGGGAGATGGCGGCTTTGACGAGGTTCTGGCCGAAGTCCCAAAGCGGTCCGGGGAACTTTCCGAGGTCGCTGAGCACGTCGTCGAGTGCGGTGACAAAACGATCGATCTCCTTTTCGCCGATGATCAGCGGAGGGAGGATCTTCACAACGTCGGAATTGTGGGCGGCCACTTGGGTCAGAATCCGGTGTTTTTGCAGCAACGGGGTGACGATCATCTGAGGGAAGAGGCCCTTGTCCATGGCGTGGATGGCTTTCCATGCGAGTTTGAGCTTGAGGGATTTTGGCTCCTTAAATTCGATGGCGATCATCAGGCCTTTGCCGCGGACTTCATCAATCACTTCGTGTTTCTCTTTAAGATCGCGGAGTCGGGACATGAGTTGTTCCCCGCGCAGGGCCGCGTTTTCCACCAAGTGCTCCTTTTCGATGACGTGGAGGCTGGCCAGACCGCAAGCCATGGCGAGATTGTTCCGACCAAAGGTGGTGGAGTGGGCGACGCAACGGTCGAGGCGGGAGAAGATGCCCTGATAGATCGGGCGACGCATGACGATCGCGGCGCAGGGGACGTAACCGCCGGAAAGCGCTTTGGCCATGGTGACGATATCGGGATCGAGGTTCCAGTGCTGGAAACCAAACCATTTCCCTGTGCGACCCAGCGCGGTCTGCACTTCGTCGGCAATCAAGAGCGTGCCGTATTTCCGGCACAACTCCTGGGCCGCGGGAAAGTAGTCATCCTTGGGATACTTCACGCCCTTGCCTTGGACGGGTTCGAAAATAAAAGCGGCGATCTGCTTGGATTTAAGTTTCTTTTCGAGGTCGGCCAGGTCGCCAAACTTCACGAAGTCGGCTCCGGGGAGAAACGGGGCGAAGTCCTCGCGGAAGTTGCCCGAGTGGGTGATGGAGAGGGCACCGAACGTGAGGCCGTGGTAGGAGCCTTCCTGCGCGAGGATCCCGGGTCGCTTGGTGTAGGCTCGGGCAAACTTGAGGGCCCCCTCGACGGCCTCGGTGCCGGAGTTGCAGAGAAAACAGGCATCGCGAGGGGCAAGTTTTTTGGCCAAGGCTTCGGCAAGCAGACCAGAGAGAACGGAGCAGTCCATCTGGACCATATTGGGGAGGTCCAGCTCCAAGACATCTTGGATGGCTTTTTGGATGGTGGGATGGTTCCGGCCAATGTTGAAGACGCTGTAGCCGCTGAGGAAGTCGAGGTAGTCCTTGCCGTCGAGGTCGTAGAGGTAGGCGCCTTCCCCTCGGGCATAGACCTTGTCGAAACCGATCGTGCGCTGAACCTTCACGAGCGTGCGGTTTACGTACTTGTCGTGCAGATCGTAGTTTTCGCCCAAACGGGTGAGGATCGTGTCTTTGAGGTCGAATTCGGACATGGGTAAAGTATCTAGCGGGTTTCCTGCTTTTCGCAAAGTTGGTTCTGAAATTTCGCGTTTCAGTGTGATATGCGTCAAAATAATAATATATTACCCATCAATTACTTAAGCGCTTAATATCGCAAAAGGATTAGGATTTCTTATGGGGTCCTTATTCCTTTACGAATAATCATCGGGAAGGAGTCCTCGTCCATTTGCAAAAAGCAAGAATTGCCCTTTATTAGAAGGGTGAATCAGACCTTGTTTCTGTCAGCTTGCATGATTTTTGCTCTCCAGTTTGAGGGATTGCGGGCCGCAACTGTGGAGATCAAGCCCACTGCTGATGGTCAGTTGTACGTTGCCTTCCAGAGCTATAACGACACTAGTTCCTCAATTAACGTGGGCCAATATACGTCCGGTTTAAACATCCACTACTATGTTGGTCTTGCGAACTGGGCAGGTGTTGATCTTAGCCCTTTGCAGGGATCAACTAGCGCCAATCTTAACGTGTATGTTCAGGAGTTCCTCGTTCCGGACCTTAGTGGTGGTGGGGGAACCACTTCGCAACCAAACCTTGTTTCCTCCTCGGCAGGAAACTTTGTCATGAAAGTTGTGGCGCTTCCCGGAACCCCCACTGCGGCCTCCATGAACGATGCCTGGGTAAAAACCAATATGATTGATGCCCCCGGAGTTGGTTCCGTCACATTGACCACTTCTGGCTACGCTACGGTAAATATCGGTAACACGGCGGCTAATTGGATCTCGGCATCGGTTGATGCTCCTCGTTGGCTGGGGTTTGTGGGAACTGGTTCCGCCATATCCCCATACACATCCATAAAACTTGGAACTCTTGAGGATGTAAGGGCGTTAGACGGCTCAACCATTTCCTATGCAAATCCTATGTATTTAAGCATCCCTGAACCCTCGGTGCCCGGTTTGTTGGGTTGCGCTTTGATTTCTTTTGTCTTGGGATGCCGCAAGCGTTTGAAGGTCTAAGAAGAACCGGTTGAGCCGGGGAACCTGTGCGTACTCAATCTGATTCGTCGGCGAGCGCTTTCACTTTGGTGGAGCTATTGGTCTGTGTCGCTATCATTGGGCTCTTGGCCGGGCTGGGGAATGCCGCCTACCAAAAGGCAACATCTGCATCCCGTCAGGGGGTCGAAATGTCGGCGGCCCGTACCTTGGGGCAGGCGTTGCAGCTTTATATTCAAGATAACGATGGATCCATTCTGCCTGGGTACCTCGATGCGCGTGATTCCCGCGTGACCGACGCCCGCAACGACAAAGGTCAGCCCATCTCACCCTCGCATGCGGCCCAACGTTACCCTTGGCGCCTGTTGCCTTACATGAATTATAAGGTTCGGGGCGGAATCTGGGTCAACAAGCTGGCTTCCCAGATTCCCGACAGTGACCCGTATCGGGATTACTTGGTCAGCTTGGTTCCGACTTTGGGCATGAACATGACGTATGTTGGGGGCGATATCCGAAACGTTCAGTTGCCGGGTCGCTGTGCGACCCGCATCAACCGGGTCACCCATCCTGCAGGACTCATCGCATTTGCCTCTGGACAGTATGAGGATGCAAATTATGGAAAACTGGATGGCTACTTTGAGGTGAAGCCACCCACGGGAAGCTCCTCTTCGGGGGCCGGACTGTCGACTCGGTATGGAGGCAAGGCGGTGACGGTGATGCTAGATGGCCATGCGGAGGCCCTGACTCGGGAGGAACTCAAGGATATGCGGCGTTGGTGCGATGAGGCCGCGGCGCAAAACAATCCGAACTGGACTCCTTAGGATTTGATTCAGCCGGCGTGGATGGCGTCGTCGAGAGACGAAATGGCCTCGAAGGTTGCCTGCGCCGCCTGAACCATCTGTTCCTGTTCGGCCGGCGTCCAGGCAATCCCATTCATATCCGAACGAAATTTCATCCAAAGTCCCCGTTGTTCCTCCCGATGCGGATCGAGATAACGGAAACTGGCCGTATCGCTTAGCCCCCAAGCCTTGGCCATGGCCTTGGCGATAAAGCGGGCGCCATTTTTGCTGCCTTCGAAGACATAAAAAATTCCCATAAGGATCGCCGGTGCAGCCTTTTGGATTTCCTGAATGAGTTTGGCCGCCCCGGGAAGCGGGTGAATTGATTTGAGGTCGGTCTGGAGCCGGGCCAGATCGGATTCAAGGTTTTGGGTTTGATAAAGAGAGGGAAGGTTCAAGAAGGCGAGACGGGCATCGGTTTTCAGAGCCTTGTCGGTCGCCTTTTCCAGTTCGCGATGAATCAACCAGCGTTGGGCCAGATATTTTTGGTATTGGGCTTGGCCGATGGAACCCTCGATCAAGGCGGCTTCGAGCGGTTTGGATTCGGCCACCGCATGCTGGGCGGCGGTGCCAGCTTTGAGGCGCGCCATGATGCCGTCCGGATTCGGAACGGCAGGGGAGGTCATTTGGCGCAGCTTCCGAGGATCAGGCCGGGAAGAGCCAACCAAAGAATCCCTTTGGCCAAAAAGAAAGAGAAGGCGGCCAGACCGGCCCACTTGCCGAATTTCGACCATCGATCACGGGTCTGAACCTCGTTCATCGGTATATTTTCGGGGAAATCGGGCGTCAGGCAAGTCCGGCAAGCAACTTATAAGTTTGTTCTGCCAAGTTGATTAAGTTTTCTTCCGTCCGAGTTGGAGGGGAGGGCGGCTGCCGGGTCCCGCATGGCTTTGGGAACAAAGTCGGGCATACCCACGCCAGGAAAGGCCACGTCACTGTCTTGCGGGGACTGGGGGGTCGCAGAGGCGGGTGGCGGGGGAGCGGGCTGAGCCCCATTGAAAACGGCGCAGACCGCCCCGGACTTGGTCTTGGCGAGGCCGACTCCCCCCAAACTGCTCGAATCGCGCAGAAGATTTTCCCGGTGACCGGAGCTGCCCATCCAAGCCTGAAAAATGGCCCTCGCGGTGCCATCGTCTGCTGGGCCGTAAATGTTTTCCGAAAGATTCTTCCATCCGTTGGTGTCCAGCAGGGCCTTGGTCAGTTCACGGTGAAACTGCGAATTCTTGGCAGCCATCCGAGCGGCCCATTCGGCAGCCAAGGCATCGAGTTTGGGGCTGCGGGTGAGTGGCGGGATACCGGCTTTCGTCCTCTCGGCATTGATCAGGGCGAAAAGTTGATCCTCTGGTGTTGGATTCTGGGCAATGCTGAGAGGAGTAGATAGGAGATAGGAGATAGCAGTTAGGGTGAACGCGGTGGCGAGTAAGGGGTGGCGCGTCACGCTTCGATTTACCAGAAAAACCAGTTTTTGGTGAGGAGGACGTAGGCCGCGAGGCCCGCGTTGGCGGCGGCGTGAAGCAGGATGACCGCTTTGAGGGATTTCGTTTTGATGAACCACCAGCCGGCAATCAGTGCGAACAGAATAGCCGAGCCAATTTCCGCATGAACCAAGGCGAAGGCCACGGTGGTGACGTAAAAGGAGAGGGGCTGAAAGGTGGCCAATGGAACTTCCTCGAACTCCGGCTTGATGATGCTGCGCATCAGATAGCCACGCCAAAAAAGTTCCTCGGCAATCGGTACCACGATGACGGCTCCGAACACCCGAAACAGAATGGCCAGGATTCCTTGGGTCGTGCCGAGCTGGAAGGCGGCTTCGTAGGGGAAGGTGTTATCGCGAATTCCAGTGCGGGGCATCCACGGATCCAGGGCGATCCAGAGAACGATGGCGCCCAATCCCACGAGGATGGAGTTGCGAACCGGAACAGGAGCGGGATCGAGACCGTGGTAGCGAGGCCGGAGCCAAAGAATCAGGCCAAAGACGAGCAGTGCACAGACGCCATAGAGCCACCAACCTTGAGCTTCAAATTTCTGCCGGACAAAGAGAAGTCCCATAAAGAGGGCAAACGGGGCGACAAAAGGAAAACCCGGGCCCGCGATAAGTTTCTTCATGTTGCAAAAGTAGGGAACGATCAGAGTTTGGCCAAGGCATCCGCGGCGGCGGCGGATTCAGCCGCCTTTCGGCTGCGACCCGTGCCCCGGCCGATTTCCTTTTCGCCCAGGGAAACTTTCACGGTGAAGGTTTTTCCGTGGTCGGGTCCGACCGAATCGAGCAAATCGTACACCGGCACCGGTTGGCCCTTGGACTGGAGGAGTTCCTGGAGCTGCCCCTTGGGATTGGCCTGATCGGCAAGCTTGTCGGCCTGGGCCAGACGGCCGGCATAAATCTTTTGCACCCACTCCCGGGCCGTCGGATACCCGGCATCGAGAAAAATGGCGCCCAGAATGGCTTCCCAAGCATCGGCCAAGGCGCCGACGGAGTGGTGGATGCGGTCGCGGGCGGCATCGGTGCCGACCCGCAGGTGGCTGGCGAGGTCGAGTTCGCGTCCGAGTTGGGCAAGGGTGTGTCGGTTGGCCAAGCTGGCCCGCATGGCGGTCAGTTCTCCCTCGGGAGCGGCGGGATGTTTTTCCATCAGCAGATCGCTGAGGGCGGCTTGGAGCACCGCGTCGCCCAGAAATTCCAGCTGTTGATTGTCGCCGGAGGGGCCCGGCCCGGTCCGGGCGGAGGAGTGGGTCAGGGCCCGGGTCAGCAGATCGCCGTTTTTGAAGGTATGGCCGATGGGCGAGCTCATGGGTCGTTTATCTTTTCTGTGCCCGTGGGTGAAAACGGTCAAACGTTGCCGCCAAGCGATCCTCATCCACGTGGGTGTAGATTTCAGTCGTGCCGATGCTGGCGTGACCAAGAAGCTCCTGAATCACCCGCAGATCGGCGCCCCCCGAAAGAAGGTGGGTGGCGAAGGAGTGGCGGAGGAGATGGGGATAAACGCGGGAGTCGAGTCCGGCGGCCTGGGCTGCTTTTTTCACGATGCCCCAGAGGTGGGATGTCGTGAGACGGCGTCCGTGATTGCCCAGAAAAACCTCACCGCCGGATTTCGAGCGGACCAGTTTGGGTCGGGCGGTGTCGAGGTACCGGCGAATGGCCTCCTCGGCCGCTTTTCCCAGCAGGACGAGCCGCTCTTTGTTCCCTTTGCCGATGACCCGGGCGCTGCCGGATTCCAAATCGAGCTGTTCAATACGGAGAGAAAGAATTTCGGCGGCCCGCAACCCGGCGGCGTAGAGGAGTTCGAGGAGAGCGCGGTCGCGCAGGCCCAGCGGAGTTTTGACGGAGGGGGTCTCGAGAATCCGGCGGACCTGATCGGCGGTGAGGGAGGGGGGAAGTTTGCGCGAAAGTTTCGGGGAGCGGAGGCCGACGGCGATGTTGGTGGGGGTCCGGCCCATGCGGTGCAGGTGCGAACCCAGTCCACGCAGGATGGAGGTTTCCAACCGCAGGGTGGTGGGACCCACCCGCCCGGAGTAGCGGCGATAGGAAAGGAATTCGCGGAGGTCGTCGGGTTTGATCTCGCGCCAGTCTTTTCCGGGGAGTTTGCGTTCCATCCAGGAAGTGAGGCGTTCCAGAAGTTTTCTTTGGATCGATTGGGTGCGCAGGGCGTGGCCCCGTTCCATCGCCCCAGAAGCGAGGAAATCCTCGACGGGCCGGTGATCCAGAGGGTTCACGCGTGCGGCAGGATCGGTTCGGTCCCGGTCAACAGTCGGCAGGCCTCGCGGTAGCGGTCGAGGGTTCCCTGAATCACCTGGGACGGGAGCGTGGGGCCCGGAGGCTGTTTATTCCAATCCTTCAGGCTGGAGAGGTAGTCGCGGACGAACTGCTTGTCGAAACTGGGGGGGGAACCTCCGGGCCGGTAAGAATCGGCGGGCCAAAAGCGACTGCTGTCGGGCGTCAGGAGTTCATCGATCAAGAGAAGGCGATTTTGGGCGTCCAGCCCGAACTCGAATTTGGTGTCGGCCAGGAGAATCCCAACCTTGGTGGCATGAGTGCGGGCGGTTTCGTAGAGCGAAAGGCTGCGGTCGCGAACTTGTTGAAACAGGGTGGAGCCGAGCTCTTTTTCCGCCTCGGCATCGGTCATGGGGAGGTCGTGGCCAGCCTCGGCTTTGGTGGTGGGGGTGAAAATTGGTTGCCAAAGTTTTTCAGACTCTTGCAGTCCTTTTGGGAGGGGCCGACCCCAGGCCGAGCCTTTCTTTTTGTATTCTTCCCAGACACTTCCGGCGAGGTAACCGCGAACAACGCATTCCACCGTGAGAGGTTTGGCGGAGAGGCAACGGGTCAAGCGACCGGCATATTTTTCGGGATGCGGGATGCCGGAGGGGACGTCGAAGCCGAGAACGTGATGGGGTCGGGCGGCCGGAAGGGTTTCGAACCAGAATTTCGAGATGGAGGTAAGAAGGATGCCCTTGCCGGGGATCGGGTTGGGCAGAATGACGTCGTATGCGGAAATGCGGTCGGTGGCGACGAGCCAGATTTCTTCGTTCCAGCGGTAAATGTCCCGGACTTTACCGGAGCGGAGGAGAAGGGGATCAGCCATGGGAGGATGGTAGAGGGAAGATGGAAGATGGGGAGTTTAGGATTATTAGATGAAGATGAAGATGAGAATTAGGCTGAAGACT
>Ga0214917_10008566_pt1 | contig 10005 bp, 11 predicted proteins | sample LL_1208_BB_MetaG_FD_177983 | JGI IMG/M metagenome (GOLD analysis project Ga0214917, IMG submission 177983) | Freshwater microbial communities from Lake Lanier, Atlanta, Georgia, United States - LL_1208_BB | ecosystem: Environmental > Aquatic > Freshwater > Lake | place: USA: Georgia | collected...
TTTGCTGGGTGATGGTGTTGCCCGATTGCTCTTTCCACTCCCACACCTTGGCGATGAAGTTTTTACGGGCGACATCTGGCGTGGGGCCCATGTCGTGGCGGCTGATGCCCTGGGCTTGCAGTTGACGCTCCACCACGATCTGCGTGGCAATGCCTGCATGGTCGGTGCCCGGTATCCACACCGTGTTGCAGCCCTTCATGCGGTGGTAGCGCGTCAAGCTGTCCATGATGGTTTGGTTGAACGCATGGCCCATGTGCAGGGTGCCGGTCACATTGGGGGGTGGCAGTTGAATGGCAAACGACGCTTGGTCGGTTTGGGGCTGACCAGTGCCGCGAAAGCCTGCATTGCCATAGCCACGCTTTTCCCATTCAGGGCCCCAATGGGCTTCCAGGGCAGCGGGTTCAAAGGACTTGGACAGGCTTTCTAAGCCGGGTTGTGCAGGAGTGAGGGACATGCTTGGCAGACGTGAATGACAGGACGGGATAGCCCGAGTACCCTTGGATTCTAGTGTTCTGAGCTCCGCGATACTGCCCGCTCGTCACCGGGAGAGTGTGTTTCACAACAAACACATCGCCGTCATCGGTGGTGGCATCACAGGTGTCACCACGGCTTATGCCTTGGCCCAACAAGGTTTCTACGTCACTTTATTTGAACGCCACCGCTATGCGGGCATGGAAACGTCGTATGCCAACGGAGGACAGTTGTCGGCGTCCAATGCCGAGGTCTGGAACCACTGGTCCACCTTGGTCAAAGGATTGAAGTGGATGACGCGGCGCGATGCGCCCTTGTTGTTTCACCCCCAAGCCAGTTGGCACCAATGGTCGTGGCTGACCGAGTTCGTTGCGCAACTGCCCCATTACGAGGCCAACACCATTTACACCGCGCAACTGGCCATTGCAGCGCGTGAGTATTTGTTCCAATGGGCGCAACAAGAGGCCATCGACTTTGATCTGAAGCGCGAAGGCATTTTGCACATTTACCGCGACAAGCAAAGCTTCGACCATGCAGCCAAAAGCGCTGGAGCGCATGGGTGTTGAAACGGTTTATGAAAGCGACGTGACACATTTGAAAACCAATGGGGACCGCGTGCAGCTGCAGGTCCAGCGCGAGGATGAGCTTGTGGTGTATCAAGCAGATGCTGCCGTGGTGTGCTGTGGCACCCACAGCCGGGAACTGGCTTCTCAAGTCGGCGACAGGGTGAACGTCTACCCCGTGAAAGGCTATTCCATCACGGTGCATTTGAACGATGAGCACAGTCAAAACAGTGCGCCGCAGGTCAGCTTGTTGGATGACGCGACCAAGTTGGTGACCAGTCGATTGGGATTGGACCGTTTCAGAGTGGCAGGGACAGCCGAGTTCAATGGTTTCAACAAGGACATTCGCGCCGACCGCATTCAGCCCTTGGTAGATTGGGTGGCGCAGTGTTTCCCAGGTATCAGCACCAGACAGTTCACACCCTGGGCAGGCTTGCGCCCCATGATGCCCAATGTGTTTTACAACACTGGCCACGGGCATTTGGGTTGGACCTTGTCAGCGGCCACCGCTGTGTCTGTCGCCAACAGTGTGGTTGAGGCTAGAAATGCCAAGTCCCCCACATCCCTTCGCGTGAGACCCGTGTCAGAAATGGCTTGATCAGTGCTTAGGCTTGCGCGGCGATATCGCGCAAGGCCTGGGCAAACACCTGCGCAGGCTGACCGCCTGAAATGAGGTGGCGGTCGTTGATGATGACCGCTGGCACCGAATGAATTCCCGCGCTGGTGTAGAAATTTTCTTTGGCGCGAACTTCTTCGGCAAAGGTGTCGCTGTCAAGCACAGCTTTGGCGGCTACCTTGTCCATGCCGATACCTTGCACGATGGCAAGCAGCACTTCGTGAGATTCAATGACTTCGCCCTTACCTTGGTAGGCTTGTAAGAAAGCTTTTTTCAAACGAAGTTGATCGCCATCTTGTCCTTCAACTTCGGCCCAATGCAGCAAGCGATGCGCATCAAAGGTATTGAAGATGCGACCACGACCCGTGGGATGGAATTCAAAACCCACCTCAGCACCACGTGCTTTGATGTTTTGGTACATCTGAGCCTGCTGCTCTGCACTTGAGCCGTATTTTTTACCCAGATGCTCTACCAAGTCCTCACCACCTTCAGGCATGTGCGGGTTGAGTTCAAAGGGTTGGAAGTGCAGTTCTGCCTTTACTTCATCTTTCAATTCGTGCAATGCTTGTTCCAAGGCGCCTAAACCAACCGCGCACCAAGGGCAGGCAATGTCGGACACGAAATCAATTTTCAATGCAGTGGTCATACCGTTTTCCTCATAAATAGTTCAAGGCTTAAGCAAGGGCATAGGCTTTGGCCACACTTTGCACCAAATGTCCATTCATCGCTTGGCCATGAGCGACCAAATACGCGTCGGGTCTTAGCAAGACCCATTTGGCCTTCGCATCCCCGCAGGCATGTTGCAAGCATCCATTGGTGTCAGTCACGTTTTCAACCGCTTGCGCTTTTTGCACAGGGCTTAGCACCTGAACAACCCTCACACAACCGGTGGCGCTGAGTTGGCGCAGTTGTTTCAATGCGTGACCAGACAAGGGGCCAAATACCAGCAATAACAAGTGACCGTCTGCCCATACCAGCAAATCGCCCAAGCAGCCAGCTTTTTGGGAAGTGAATTGGAAGCCGATGTTTTGCACCATGAAACCACCCTCGGCTTGGCACACAGAGGAAGCGTTGTAGCGGTTGGCTTCGGCCATACGGCCGGTGTTGATGAGTTGTCGTGCAAACCCATGCCGCTTGGCCAAGCCGATGGTTGCATGTCGAAACAACCTCTCAACACCTTCAGGCGCACGCAGGTAGCGCGCCGTACGGTTGGTGACTTGTACATTGCGTTGCGCAGCTTGCAAGCGTTCTTGGTGGTAACTGTCTAACAAAACTACAGGGGCTTGTTGGCGCACCACTGCCGCCAGTTTCCACGCCAAATTGTCGGCATCTGCAATACCGGTGTTGCCGCCTCGAGCGCCAAAAGGGCTGACCACTTTGGCGGTGTCGCCCAAGAAAAACACATGTCCGTGGCGAAGCGAGTGGAGGCATTGCGATTTATAAGCATAGGGCCCCACCCACACCAGTTCGCATTCCACATCAGGGCCGAACTGCTTGGCCAAGCGTTCGCGAACCACATCTTCGCGGCTGACATAGGCGGGGTTAGCGTCGGGTGCCATTTGGTAATCGATACGCCATACATCGTCGCCCATCAGGTGTTGCCATACGGCGCGGTTATCGTTAAAAGGCGCTTCAATCCAGGTATGACGCTCGGTGGGAGGCGTGTCTTTGAAACGGACATCGGCGATGCACCATCGATCATCGCCACGCTTGCTGTCCATGGTGGCGCCCACCCATGCATGAAAAGGGGTGTGTGAGCCACTGGCGTCAATCACATGGTCAGCAGTGATGGCGTAGTTACCTTCGGGGGTGCTTACGCTCAGTACTGCATGGGCTTGGGTCTGTTCAAACGCAGTGACTTTGGAGGACCAGCGTAAATCGATAGATGCGCCTTGTTGGTTGAGTTCTTGTATGCGCTCCACCAAATACATCTCTATATAAAACTGCTGGATATTGGTGAAGGGTGGTTGTTGGCTGAAAGAAAACTGGCTTTTCTCACGCAAGTCAAACGAATACACCTCGTCGTTGCCAGCGAAGGTTCGACCCACTTGCCAAGCGACACCTTTGGCAGCAATGCGCTCATAAATACCTAAGCGTTGAAAAATTTCCAACGACTGTTGGGTGTAGCAAATGCCTCTGGAGGAAGCGCCTTTGACACCTACGGTGTTGTCTTCATCTAAAAGCACAGCGGGTATGCGTAGTTGCGCCAATCGGCAAGCCAATGTCAGACCAGTTAAGCCGCCACCCACAATCACTACGGCGTGGTGATGGCGCTTTCCCTCAAGGAGTTCTGGCGGGGCGCAGAACGGGTACTCGGGCAGGGCGTAGCCGTTGGCGGGCAAATCAGGCATTGAGTTCACGGTCGAGGCGGCGTCTTTTCTTCTCTTCGTTCCATGCTTGTAATTGCGCATGCACATCCAAGCTTTCGTGGTGCATTTGGTTTTTATCAGCCAATTGAGCGGCTAACTCTAGGCGAATGCCATTAGGGTCAAAGAAATAAATGCTTTTGAAAATCCGATGGTCTGTGACACCCAGCACTTCCACACCATGCGCCTCAAGGCGCTTTTTCATCACCTCTAAGTCATCGATGCTGCTGACATTGAAAGCGATGTGGTTGACCCAGGCGGGTGTGTTGGGGGAAGGCTCGCAAGCGATGTCGTCACCTAAGTCGAAGAAGGCAATGAATGAACCGTCTTGCAGTTGAAAAAAGAAATGGGTGTAAGGGCAGTATTCACCGGTGCTGGGCACATGGTCATTTTTGATGACGTGGTAGAGCGGCAAACCCAAAATATCTTCGTAAAAATGACGGGTTTCTTCAGCATCCCTTGCCCTGTAAGCATAGTGGTGCAAGCCATGTACTTTGGCAGCGGGTGGCAGGTTGTGTGTGTCCATTGTGTTTGCTGGTCCTGTGTATCTTAATCAGTTTACTTGACTGCCACGGCCTTCGGCCTCGCAGTGACGAGACTGCCATTGCAACCTACAACCGTCATTGCGAACGAAGTGAAGCAATCTTTTCAAGTTTTGTAAGGGTATTTGACATTCAATAGGTATGTTCAATAATGTGGATTGAAACATCCGATTGGACATTTCAAACTTGCAAGCTAATCTAATCAACCTTTGATCGTTAAATCAAAGCATTTTCATCAACCCAAGGAGATTTCTCATGGCAGCACTCAAAGGCTCCAAAACGGAAGAAAACCTGAAAGCCGCCTTCGCAGGCGAGTCACAGGCCAACCGCCGTTACCTGTATTTCGCAAACAAGGCCGACGTGGAAGGCCAAAACGATGTGGCAGCGCTGTTCCGTTCGACCGCCGAAGGCGAGACCGGTCACGCCCACGGTCACTTAGAGTGGCTTGAGCAGTGCGGCGACCCCGCCACTGGCTTGCCCATTGGTGCCACCCGTGACAACCTGAAAGCGGCAGTGGCAGGCGAAACCCATGAGTACACCGATATGTACCCTGGCATGGCCAAAACCGCACGCGACGAAGGCCACGACGAAATCGCCGATTGGTTTGAAACCCTGGCCAAGGCAGAGCGTTCACACGCCAACCGTTACGCCAAAGCATTGGCTGAATTGGTCGATTGATCATTGTCAGCATTGAGGGTAGGGTGCTGGGCGCAGATTGCTCAGCACCCCTTTTTTTAAGGAACACACCATGGCCCGCGAAGGCAGCTTGGAAGCCCCCACACGCCACCCGCTCGATTGGCTCAACCCCGAGTTCTATAACGAAGAAGCTTGCTTCACTGAGATGGAGCGCATCTTCGACATTTGCCATGGCTGTCGCCGTTGTGTGAGCCTGTGCGGATCTTTCCCCACCTTGTTCGATTTGGTGGACGAAAGCCCCACCATGGAAATGGATGGCGTGGACAAAAAAGATTACTGGAAAGTGGTCGATCAATGCTATTTGTGCGACCTCTGCTACCTGACCAAATGCCCTTATGTGCCACCGCACGAATGGAACCTCGACTTCCCGCACACCATGCTGCGGGCCAAGGCCATCAAGTTTCAAAAGGGTGAAGTCACCACCGGCGAAAAATTGCTGGCCTCTACCGATGTGCATGGCCAATTTGCCGGCATTCCCATCGTCGTTCAAGCGGTCAACGCCATCAACAAAACCAAAGCGGCACGTTCGGTGATGGAGTCGGCGTTGGGCGTGGACAAAGACGCATGGTTGCCCGAATTGGCCACCACCAAATTCCGCAGCCAGGCACCCAAGGCCAAAACCAGCAAAGTGGTGAATGGCGAGAAAACACCGGGCAAAGTGGCGATTTATGCCACTTGCTACGTCAATTACAACGAGCCTGGCATTGGCATGGATTTGCTCAAAATCCTCGACCACAACGACATCCCTTATGAGTTGGTGTCCAAAGAAAAATGCTGTGGCATGCCCAAACTGGAATTGGGTGACTTGAAGTCAGTGGATGAGAACAAACAAATCAACATCCCCATCCTCGCCAAATATGCGCGTGAGGGTTACGCCATTTTGAGCGCCGTGCCTTCTTGTACCTTGATGTTCAAGCAAGAGTTGCCGCTCATGTACCCCAATGATGCCGAGACGCAATTGGTCAAAGAACACATGTGGGACCCGTTTGAATACCTGATGGCACGCAAACGCGATGGCTTGCTGAAAACCGAGTTCCCTGAAAGCCTGGGCAACATCAGCTACCAAATTCCTTGTCATGGTCGGGTGCAAAACATCGGCAAGAAAACCGAAGAAATGCTCAAGATGATTCCCGACACCACCATCAACACCATCGAGCGTTGTTCTGGGCATGCGGGCACTTATGGTGTGAAAAAAGCCACCCATGCCTACGCCATGAATATTGGCAAGCCCGTGGTCAAAGCCATGGCCACCATGAAGGATGGCAGCAAACCCGACTACATCAGTTCTGACTGCCCGCTGGGCGGCCACCACATCGCCCAAGGCTTTGAGACCAGCGGCCAAGCCGTTCCCGAACTCCAACACCCCCTCAGCCTCGTGGCCAAAGCCTACGGACTGAAGTCATAGAAAGCACACCATGCAGATTACCGGTCACATCACCGCTGAAAACCTGATGAGCCTGGAGGCTTACAGCAAATTTCGCAAGAACCACAAGGCCGAGGTGCTGGCGCACCGCAAATTGCGGTCGGTGCATTTGGGCGACCACATCACTTTGCAGTTTGAAAGCGAAACCACGATTCGCTACCAAATCCAAGAGATGTTGCGGATTGAAAAAATCTTCGAAGAAGAGGGCATTCAACAAGAGATTGATGCCTACGCGCCCTTGGTGCCGGACGGCAGCAACTGGAAGGCCACCATGCTCATCGAATACCCCGATGTGAACGAACGCAAACGCGAGTTGGCGCGGCTCATCGGGGTGGAGGACCGCATGTTCATCGAGGTCGAGGGCCATGCCCGTGTGTACGCGATTGCCGACGAAGACTTGGACCGCGAAAACGACGAAAAAACCTCAGCGGTTCACTTTGTGCGTTTTGAGTTTGATGCGGCCACCAAAGCCGCCATCAAAGCCGGTGCGGCAGCGAAATTGGGTTGCGACCACACCAACTATCCTGCTCACACACAGATCGCGGAAGACGCTTTGGCATCCTTGGCTGGGGATTTGAAATAAGTTTTACCAGCGAAGTTGTTCGATATTTAAACCAAGAGCGTCGGCAACTTTTTGCAAAGTGACTTTTCGCGGTTTTTTCACCTGTTCCATTTGGGCGTAAGCCGCTTGTGTGATCTTCATTCGAGATGCCACTTGAAGTTGTGTGAGTCCGAGGTGTTCTCGCCAAGCAGCCATGGGCGTCAAGTTTTTGTCGAATGAAAGATTGACAACGTTATTGGGAACAGTTGAGGTGTTTTGGGTTTTTTTAAGCTTCTCGAACTCTTCGAATGGCAGGACGACAAATGCAGGCTTGCCGTCTTTGCCTAAGATGATTTGAAACTCAGTACGTGCGTTCATCTCGTTTCCTTACCTCTTCAATCGTCACGATATGAATGGATCCATCGTATTCAAAAAAGACTCGAAAGCTTCCTACCCTTAGACGGTAACTGTACGCATGGCCTGTCAAAGCCTTCACATTTCGTGACTTGCTCAAGTCTTCCAACTCAGTGGTTACCGCAAATCGAATCTTCGCCGCATATGGGACATCGATTTTTCGAAGTTGTCGAAGTGCTTTGGGCAGCCAATTAATGGTGTTCAAGTTTAATTATAAGTAATTTATAAGTCTTTATACGCAGACTTTATTTTTAACAACCCTATGTTGCGATGCTGGATATTGGGCTAATTTGCTTGCAGGACGTACCGGTCGGGCTACCAGTTCGCCGCCACAATTGGGACATTGTCGGTTGAGACGAATTTCAGCGCAGGGTTGGCAAAATGTGCATTCAAAGGAGCAGATGAGCGCCTCTCTCGAATTGGGTGGAAGTTCTTTGTCACAGCATTCGCAGTTTGGTCGCAATTCAAGCATGGGATTTCTTTCCTTTATCGGTTGTTGAATATTAAAAAGACGGCCAGCGTCCTAGCAACTGAAATTTTTAAACATGAATCTGTTTTCAATACAAAGTCTGCAAGGATAATTACCCAATGCTGTTTTTACTCTCCCCCGCCAAATCCCTGGACTACGAGTCCGCCTTGCCGCCAGTCAAGGCCAGCGAACCGCAGTTTGTGCTGCAGTCCACTGAGCTGATTTCAACGCTCAAAAAGAAGAGCCCAAAGCAAATCGCCGAGTTGATGGACTTGAGCGATGCGCTGGCCCAACTCAATGTGGACCGGTACAAAGCCTGGTCGCCAAAATTCACCGAGACCAATGCCCGCCCTGCGGTGTTGGCCTTCAATGGCGATGTCTATGAAGGACTGGACGCCAAAACATTGAAGCCCAAAGACCTGCAATGGGCGCAAGACCATGTGGCCATCTTGAGTGGTTTGTATGGCGTGCTGCGGCCGCTTGACCTGATGCAACCGTATCGACTGGAGATGGGCACAGCGCTCAAACACGGCAAGGCCAACAATCTCTACCAGTTTTGGGGCGCACAAATTGCCGCGTATTTGAACCAACAACTCAGCCACAGCAAAGACCCTGTCATCGTCAATTTGGCGTCGCAAGAGTATTTCAAAGCGGTGGACCGCAAAGCCTTGCAAGCGCGAGTGATCGAATGTGTGTTCCAAGACTTTAAAAACGGTCAATACAAAATCATCAGTTTTTTTGCCAAACGTGCAAGGGGTTTGATGGCGCGATACGCCATACAACACCAACTTAAAACGCCCCAAGCTTTGCAAGCCTTCAACTCGGAAGGTTACTGTTTCACACCTGACGCATCCAACGAAGACACTTTGGTGTTTCGCCGACAGTTCAACGACTGAGACACCAAACCATGCAAATCTTTGTCAACGGTGTGCGTATTGAAGTGGAAGACACCGGTGAGAAAGACCGCGTTGCGGTGTTGTTGATCCCCGGCATGGCCATGCAACTCATCGTCTGGCCTGAGGCCATGGTGCATCAATTGCACCAAGCGGGTTACCGTGTCATTCGTTTCGACAACCGCGACATTGGCTTGTCGCAAGACATGGCGCATTTGCCTGCCCCGAATTTGCTGTGGTTCATGTTGCAACAAAAATTGGGTTTCCAACCGCAGGCTCCTTACAGCATCCAAGACATGGCCAACGATGCTTTAGGTGTGTTGGACCACTTGCACATCAACCAAGCGCATTTGGTGGGTGTCAGCATGGGCGGCATGATGGGGCAACGCATCTGCCTCACAGCGCCTGAGCGTGCCTTAAGTTTGACCAGCATCATGAGCAGCAGCGGTGCCAAGGGCTTGCCAGGTCCCACATCGGAGATGCGCCGCGTCCTGCTTACGCCGCCTGCCAAGCCCGGTACAGAGGCTGCACATCAACATGCATTGCGTTTTGTACAAGCGCTGGCAGGTCCGGGCTTTACCCACCCCGAAGGGTCGCAAGAACGATTGGTTCAAGAGTCTTTAAAGCGCAGCAGCCGTCCCATGGGTGCATACCGACAAATGTTGGCTGCCATGGCCGACCGCACGCGCGCTGGTCTGCTGGCTCGCATCACCACCCCCACCTTGGTGATCCATGGCAAGGCTGATCCGCTGGTGCCCTATGCTTGTGGCGAAGACACGGCCAGACGTATTCCCAATTCCAAGCTGCATGGCATCGAGGGCATGGGCCACGATATGCCGCCGGGCGTCGTCGACAACATGATGGCTCGGCTTCTGCCCTTTTTGAATGCACACACGCCCTTATGAATACCCCTGAAACATCGTTGCTGGGCAAGGTTGCCACTTATGCCGATCTTTATGACGCTGCCTTGCTCTATCCCTTGCCCAGAGCAGCGCAGCGTGAGCAGATTGG
>Ga0214917_10008567_pt1 | contig 10004 bp, 5 predicted proteins | sample LL_1208_BB_MetaG_FD_177983 | JGI IMG/M metagenome (GOLD analysis project Ga0214917, IMG submission 177983) | Freshwater microbial communities from Lake Lanier, Atlanta, Georgia, United States - LL_1208_BB | ecosystem: Environmental > Aquatic > Freshwater > Lake | place: USA: Georgia | collected...
GATGGCCTGGTTATATTTCTGGATTACGCTCCATTAGGGGCTCTCATCTCTACGATGCAACTCAAACAACTATTTCTATACCAACAGCCCCGCCGACAGCTACCTCCGCGACCAGCCTTCTACTCAATTTTACCAATGGAGCTATTGCGGATGCCACTGGTAGAAACGTCTTAGAAACTGTGGGGGATGCCAGAACCATCAGTGCGGTCGCAAAGTGGGCTGGTTCGTCGAGTATGTACTTTGATGGGACGGGGGATTACTTACAGATGCCCGATAGTGAGCTGCTTGAGTTGGGGTCTGCTGATTTCACTATTGAAGCGTGGATATATCCCACCTTAATAGCAGGAGCAAATAGACCTATTTTAGGCCACGGAACTAGCGGTAGTCAATGGCTAGCGTTTTATGTAGATGCAAACGGTTATGTAGAGTTTGCCGCAGTCGCTTCTTCTACCATTATTGATAGGACAGCAACGTCAAGAGCCGTTTCGTTAAATACGTGGACTCACGTTGCTGTATCTCGTAGTGGTAGCACATTTCGTTTGTTTATTGATGGTTCGGAGCCTACTTATACTGGATCACCATCGTCTTCATCATCAGCAATGCCAAATTTTGCCACGCCTTTTAGAATCGGAGCGCAACGCTGGGACGGTGACTCAGGAATATTTCAAGGTTATATGCAAGACCTCCGCATCACCCGAGGCTATGCTCGCTATACCGCAAACTTCACCCCGCCCACTGGTTCGTTTAAACTACGATAGGAATGTAATATGCCAACAGTTTTAGCAAGCAGCCTATTACAATCAAGTTTACCACAAGGCCCGCAAGGTCTACAAGGTACTACTGGCAATCAGGGCACAGCAGGTTCACAAGGTTTTGGAGGCGTTGCTGGTAATGCAGGTCCTGTAGGTCCCACAGGACCAACAGGCTTACAAGGTGCACAAGGTGCACAAGGTTCTATTGGCCTACAAGGTACACAAGGTGTAGGCATACAAGGTTCACAAGGTACAGGCATACAAGGTAACAGCGGTTCACAAGGTATACAAGGCTCAAGTGGAAAACCACTAGTATTTCGTGGTAGTTGGAATAGTGTAGAGAGTTATAGTATAAATGATGTAGTAGAATATTTAGGTAATAGTTGGACTGCTACACTATTAAATCAAGGAAATTATCCACCTAATACAAGTCCTAGTTATTGGACACTAGTAGCTTCTCAAGGTACACAAGGTGCTACTGGTAATCAGGGTACTACTGGTTCACAAGGTGCTATTGGTAGTCAGGGTGAGATAGGTAGTCAGGGTACTATTGGTACACAAGGTACTACTGGTTCACAGGGTGAGATAGGTAGTCAAGGTACTATTGGTTCACAAGGTGCTACTGGTAGTCAGGGTGAGATAGGCAGTCAAGGTACTACTGGTTCACAGGGTGAGATAGGTAGTCAAGGTATACAAGGTGCTACTGGTTCACAAGGTGAGATAGGTACTCAAGGTGCTATTGGTACACAAGGTGAGATAGGTAGTCAAGGTACTACTGGTTCACAAGGTGCTACTGGTAGTCAGGGTGAGATAGGTAGTCAAGGTACTCAAGGTATACAAGGCGTTACTGGTAGTCAGGGTGAGATAGGTACTCAAGGTGCTACTGGTAGTCAGGGTGAGATAGGTAGTCAAGGTACTACTGGTAGTCAAGGTACTCAAGGTATACAAGGTATTACTGGTACTGGTACTCAAGGTGCTACTGGTAGTCAGGGTGAGATAGGTACTCAAGGTGCTACCGGTAGTCAGGGTGCTACTGGTAGTCAGGGTGAGATAGGTAGTCAAGGTGCTACTGGTTCACAGGGTGAGATAGGTACTCAAGGTATACAAGGTGTTACTGGTACTGGTACTCAAGGTGCTACTGGTAGTCAGGGTGAGATAGGTAGTCAGGGTACTCAAGGTATACAAGGTGAGATAGGTAGTCAAGGTACTACTGGTTCACAGGGTGAGATAGGTACTCAAGGTACTCAAGGTACTCAAGGTATACAAGGTGTTACTGGTACTGGTACTCAAGGTGCTACTGGTAGTCAAGGTACTCAAGGTATACAAGGTGTTACTGGTACTGGTAGTCAAGGTACTACTGGTACACAAGGTGAGATAGGTAGTCAAGGTACTCAAGGTATACAAGGTATTACTGGTACTGGTACTCAAGGTGCTACTGGTAGTCAAGGTACTCAAGGTATACAAGGTGTTACTGGTACTGGTAGTCAAGGTACTACTGGTACACAAGGTGAGATAGGTAGTCAGGGTACTCAAGGTATACAAGGTATTACTGGTACTGGTACTCAAGGTGCTACTGGTAGTCAGGGTGAGATAGGTAGTCAAGGTAATCAAGGTACTCAAGGTACTCAAGGCATTCAAGGTACTCAAGGTACTCAAGGTACTCAAGGGATACAAGGCTTTGGTTATCAACAAAATCAAGGTATTCAAGGTACTCAAGGTAATCAAGGTACTCAAGGTATACAGGGCATACAAGGTGCTACTGGTACTGGTACTCAAGGTGCTACTGGTAGTCAGGGTGCTTCTGGATCTGGTGGTAGTGGTGGTGTAACAAGTGTTAATGGATTAACTGGTGTTATTACTGGTATTGCTATTACAGCAGGTAAATTAAGTCAATTTAGTGCTACAACTAGTACAGAATTAGCTGGTATAATTAGTGATGAAACAGGTAGCGGATTATTAGTATTTGCAACTAGTCCAACATTAACTACACCTATATTAGGTGTTGCCAGTGCTACAAGTATTAATAAATTAAATATAACTACACCCACTACAAGTGCTACACTAACTATTGCAGATAATAAAACACTAACAGTTAGTAATACTTTAACTTTTACTGGTACAGACACAAGCTCTATAGCATTTGGAACAGGTGGTACAGTGTTATATAGTGGTGGAGCATTAGGCACTCCAACTAGTGGTACATTAACTAACTGTATTTTTCCAACTTTAAATCAAAATACTACAGGTAGTGCAGCAACTTTTACTAGTACAAGTCAAAATTCACAATTTAATAGTATAGGTATAAATACTGCTGCTAGTGGTACTGCTGGAGAAATACGTGCTACTAATGAAATTACAGCATATTATTCAGATATACGATTAAAAGACAAGTTAGGAAAAATAGAAGGTGCACTAGATAAAATCTGTAATATGGAAGGATTTTACTATAGACCCAATAATATAGCTAAACAATTGGGTTATAAAGATAAAGTAGATGTAGGTATTAGTGCACAAGATGCATTAAATAATCTACCAGAATCAGTGGTACCTGCACCTATAGATGAGCAATACTTTACAGTTAAATATGAAAAATTTATACCAGTTATTATAGAAGCTATAAAAGAATTACGAGAATTAATTAATAGGAGTAATAATTAATGGTATTACAAAGTTCAGGACCTATTGATTTTAGTGATATTAATGTAGAGCTTGGTGTAGCAGCTAATACTAGTAGAGCACTAGGTAGTGCAAGTAGTCGTGGTTTAGGAGGTATAGCTAGTGGTGCTATAAGATTAGGAGCTGATTTTTATGGTAAAAGTAATGCGCCTCCTATACAAGCAATTTATATGATATTAGGTGGTGGTGGTGGTGGTGGTTGCAATCTTGGAGGCGGTGGTGGTTCAGGTAGTATTAGAACAAATTTACCTTCTCCACTTAGTTCTATAACTATAGCAGCAGGATCCACCTCAATGACTTATATTCCAGGAGTTAGTTATAATATAGCAATTGGTGGTGGTGGTAATGGACAACAAAATTCGCCAAATCTTGCAAATATAGTACGAGCAACTAATGGGGGCAATACTACTTTAACTGGTCCTATTGGTACCTTAACTGGGCTTGGTGGAGGAGGTGGCGGATATTTTGCAAGTCCACAAACACCTGCTAGAGGTGTTGGTAATAGTGGTGGAAGTGGTGGAGGTAGTACTTTTTATACTAATAGTGGTGGTGCTTCAACTGCAAATCCTGCAGAAATTGTTCACCTAGGCAATACTGGAGGAAGAGAAACTATTTCAGCTAGAGCTAGTAGAGGCGGAACTGGTGGAGGTGGTATACTTAGTGCAGGAGGTCTACCAAATGCTTCACCAGCTACAAGTAAAGGTGGAGATGGTGGTAATGGAGCAACTTGGGCAGGTATATATAGTTGTGGTGGTGGTGGTGGTGGTGGTACAGGAACATTAAGTGGTTTACAATCGCCTGGTGGACCAGGCGGCGGTGGCCTAGGAACTGGTTCACCTGGTGGTCCAGGTAATGGTGGAGACGGATCACCTTCTACTGGTGGTGGTGGTGGTGGTGGTAGAGGTCTTACAACTGCTACTAGAGGAGGTAATGGTGGTAGTGGAGCAGTAATTATAGGTTATCCTGGGCCACAAAAAGCAACTGGTGGAAGTGTAAGTACTAGTGGTCCTTATGTTTATCATACATTTACTGGAGCCGGTACATTTACTTGGAATTGATATATGGCACATTTTGCACAATTAGATCATAATAATATAGTAATTAATGTAATAAAAGTAAATAATGAAGATATATTAGATTCTAATGGTATTGAACAAGAAAATATTGGTATACACTATTTAAAAAATATATTTGGAGAAAATACTAATTGGGTACAAACAAGTTATAATAGAGCATTTAGAAATTATTATGCTGGTATAAATTTTAGTTATAATCAAGAATTAGATAAATTTATACCGCCACAACCTTTTCCTAGTTGGTCAATAGATATGCAAACAGGTGAATGGATAGCACCAATACCAGTACCAGATAATACTAAATATTATGACTGGGATGAACCAAATCAACAATGGATAGAAATTGATATTGATCAACAACCCTCAGATTATCAACCTTAATAACTTATATTATGATAGAATTAATACCAATATTTCCAACAGCTTTGGGAGTAGTAGATTTACCCAGAGAATTAACTGAACAAGAACTATTATTTTTTAAAAAACAGGAAACTGTTTATAATCAAGGTAATTTAACTAGTAAAAATAATTATATACTTGAAAATCCAGAATTAGCAGATTTAAAATATTTACTCTATTATAAAGCACAGGAATATTTTCATAGAACTGTTGCTCCAAGATATAATAATCAAATACGTATAACTCAATCATGGATTAACTATAATGGAAAAGGACAGTTTCATCACAAACATAGCCATCCTAATAGTATAGTAAGTGGCGTATATTATATACAATCAGATGAAAATACTGGAAAAATACATTTTTATAATGAATATTACAAACAAATAAGATTTGAGTCAGATCACTTAAATGAATATAATTCAATATCTTATAATATAGCAGCAAAGAAAAATAGACTAGTACTTTTTCCATCTTCACTAATACATGAAGTAGAAGAATTAAATTCAGTAATACCTAGATTAAGTTTAGCTTTTAATACTTTTATTACTGGTATGGTAGGTGAAGATAATACATTAACTGGATTAAGATTATGATAGAAATATCAACAAATACAAAAGATTATATAAAATATTATAATTTTATAGAAAAAGAAACTTGTACAGATATAGTTAATCATTTAGAAACACTAAGTTGGACTAAACATGGTTATTATAGTTATATAAATAATACTAATGAAAGTTATGAAGATGATTTATTTGTAAATAATTCTGATACTTACTACAAACTAATGTTACAAGATAAATTGTGGGACTTTATAAGACAATATATACATAGTTTAAATATGCCTTGGTTTGATGTATGGCATGGATATACTAGTTTAAGATTTAATAAATATGAAACCGGAACAAAGATGAGAATACACTGTGATCATATTCACAGTATTTTTGATGGTGAAATAAAAGGAATACCTACTTTAACTGTTCTTGGATTTCTTAATGATGATTTTGAAGGCGGCGAATTATTACTTTGTGGTGAAAAAATAAATACAGTTACTGGAAGTATAGTTATTTTTCCTAGTAATTTTATGTATCCACATGAGGTAAAAACAATTACTAGTGGTACGCGATATAGTTTTGTAACTTGGGTTTTTTAATATAATAAAATATAATTATTTTTTATCCAATAACTAGTATTAATTAATATTATAGTAGAGAATATATACATGAGTACTAATATATCAGCTTTAGACGTAATTAATGCTAGATTAATAGGCAGTGGAATTGTAGGTGTACAGGGTATACAAGGTATACAAGGTCCTGCTGAAGGCCCCCAAGGTACTCAAGGTACTCAGGGTCCACAAAGTATGCAAGGCATACAGGGTCTACAAGGTCTACAAGGCATACAGGGTCTACAAGGTATACAAGGCATACAAGGCATACAAGGCATACAAGGCATACAAGGTACTCAAGGTACTCAAGGTTTTGGTTATGAACAAAATCAAGGTATACAAGGTATACAAGGTATACAAGGTATACAAGGTATACAAGGTATACAAGGCTATTCATTAATTTGGAAAGATAATTGGAATATACAAGAAACTTATATAGTTAATGATATTGTTAGTTATAATAGTTCTATTTGGATAAGTATATCAGAAAATAACTATAGTAATACACCAAATCCAAATAGTGAATATTGGAGTTTATTATTAGCTCAAGGTATACAAGGTGTACAAGGTTATAGTATTGTATGGAAAAATGATTGGAATTTTGAAGAGTTCTATAACATAAATGATGTAGTATATTATGAAGGTAATAGCTGGATAAGTGTTATAGATAATAACATAGGTAATACCCCTAATTTATTAAACAATACTTGGAATATAATGACTGCTCAGGGTATACAAGGTACTCAGGGTATACAAGGTATACAAGGTACTCAGGGTACTCAGGGTTTTGGATATCAACAAAATCAAGGTATTCAGGGTATTCATGGTATTCAAGGTATTCAGGGTATTCAGGGTATTCAAGGTATTCAAGGTATTCAGGGTCGTCAAGGTATACAAGGTATAGATGGTCAAAGCTATAATCAAGGTATACAAGGTATACGAGGTATACAAGGTATTCAAGGAGCAACTGGATTAGGTTTTACAATTGCAAAAGTATATTCTTCAGTTAATCAACTTTTAGCAGATACAGCTCCTCAAAATATAATTCCTGGTCAATTTGGTCTAATAAACACTACAAATATAAATGATCCAGATAATAGTAAAATATATATATGGTCTGCAACTGGTTGGATTTTTACTAGTGATTTAAGTGGTACTACAGGTGCACAAGGTATTCAAGGTATTCAAGGTATTCAAGGTATTCAAGGTATTCAAGGTATTCAAGGTATTCAAGGTATTCAAGGTATACAGGGTATAAGTATACAGGGTATACAGGGTATAAGTATACAGGGTCGACAAGGTATACAAGGTATTGATGGTCAAAGCTATAACCAAGGTATTCAAGGTCAACAAGGTCAACAAGGTATACAAGGTCGACAAGGTATTCAAGGCTTAAGTTTAAATGCTCGTGGAGTTTTTAAGTCTCCTTTATTCTATAAACAAAATGATATAGTTTATAGAAATGGTAGATCTTATATAGCTATCTATTCTGGTGCACAATTTTGGAACGAATATCCTCCAGAGCCTCCATTAGAAGAAAACGATTACTGGTCACTTCTTGTTAGCCAAGGCACACAGGGTATAATAGGTAGACAAGGTATAGTAGGATCACAGGGTACAAGAGGTATACAAGGTATACAAGGTCAAGAAGGTAGACAGGGTATAACAGGTAGACAAGGTATACAAGGTATTCAAGGTATAAGTATACAAGGTATACTTGGTATACAAGGTATACAAGGTATACAAGGTGTTCAGGGTATACAAGGCTTTGGATATCAACAAAATCAGGGTACTCAGGGTATTCAGGGTATTCAGGGTATACAAGGTATTCAGAGTATACAAGGTATACAGGGTATTCAGGGTTTTGGATATGAACAGAATCAAGGTATCCAAGGTATTAAAGGAATACAAGGAATACAAGGGATACAAGGCTTTGGTTATCAACAAAATCAAGGTATACAAGGAATACAAGGCTTTGGTTATCAACAAAATCAAGGTATTCAAGGTATTCAAGGTATTCAAGGTATTCAAGGTATTCAAGGAATACAAGGCTTTGGTTATCAACAAAATCAAGGTATTCAAGGTCAACAAGGTATTCAGGGTTTACAAGGTCTACGAGGATTTCAAGGTATTCAAGGTATTCAAGGTATTCAAGGTTCTGGTCTATTTTGGATGGGTAACTGGAATACACAAACAGTTTATAGTAAAAATCAAATAGTATACTATAATGGTAGTAGTTGGATTTTTGTAAACTCAACTCCTGCAAATTATCAACTACCTAGTTTAAATAGTAATGTTTTTTGGGAATTAATGACAGCCCAAGGACCACAAGGTATTCAGGGTAGTCAAGGGTGGTTAGGTTTTACTGGATCACAAGGTATACAAGGTTATCAAGGTATACAAGGTATACAAGGTCGTCAAGGTCATCAAGGTCATCAAGGTATTCAAGGATATGATGGTATTCAAGGATCTGACGGTTTTCAGGGCGTACAAGGTATTCAAGGTATTCAAAGTATACAAGGTATACAAGGTATACAAGGTATACAGGGTCAACAAGGTATACAAGGATTTCGTGGTGAAATAGGAAATCAAGGTATACAAGGTCAGCAAGGTATACAAGGTATTCAAGGTATCCAAGGTATTCAAGGTATACAAGGTATACAAGGTATACAAGGTATACAAGGACAACAGGGCATACAAGGTAAAGATGGTAGACCATTAACATATATAGGTACATGGAGTAATTCGTACAGATATGAATATAATGATGTAGTACACTATAATGGACATGCATGGGTAGCTTTAGGAGAAGTTTTTGGTATTGAACCTATTGATAATTCTATCTATTGGTTTTTAATAGCTACACAAGGTACACAAGGTACACAAGGTAGACAAGGCATACAGGGTATACAAGGCACACAAGGTATACAAGGTATACAGGGTACTCAGGGTACTCAAGGTATTCAGGGATATAGTATAGTATGGCAAGGTAATTATACTCAAGGTACTACTTATTATAAAAATGATGTAGTATATTATAATGGTAGTAGTTTTATTAATGTTAATGAAAGCTCTACTGTTAATCAACAACCTAATGAATCTTTCGATACTCAATACTGGCATCGTATGACTGCTAAAGGTATTCAGGGTATTCAGGGTATTCAAGGTATTCAAGGTATTCAAGGTATTCAAGGTATTCAAGGTATTCAAGGTATTCAGGGATACAGTATAGTATGGCAAGGTAATTATGCTCAAGGTACTACTTATTATAAAAATGATGTAGTATATTATAATGGTAGTAGCTTTATTAATGTTAATGAAAGTTTTACCCTTAATCAACTACCAGAAACAAGTCTAGGAATAGTTAATAGTACTTATTGGAACCGTATGACTGCTCAGGGTATTCAAGGTACTCAGGGTATTCAAGGTATTCAGGGTATTCAGGGTATTCAGGGTATTCAGGGTATTCAAGGTATTCAAGGTACTCAGGGTATTCAAGGTATACAGGGTATTCAAGGTATTCAAGGTATTCAGGGTATTCAGGGTATTCAGGGTATTCAGGGTATTCAAGGTATTCAAGGTATTCAAGGTATTCAAGGTATTCAAGGTATTCAGGGATACAGTATAGTATGGCAAGGTAATTATGCTCAAGGTACTACTTATTATAAAAATGATGTAGTATATTATAATGGTAGTAGCTTTATTAATGTTAATGAAAGTTTTACTCTTAATCAACTACCAGAAACAAGTCTAGGAATAGTTAATAGTACTTATTGGAACCGTATGACTGCTCAGGGTATTCAAGGTACTCAGGGTATTCAAGGTATTCAGGGTATTCAGGGTATTCAGGGTATTCAGGGTATTCAAGGTATTCAAGGTACTCAGGGTATTCAAGGTATACAGGGTATTCAAGGTATTCAAGGTATTCAG
>Ga0214917_10008568_pt1 | contig 10003 bp, 3 predicted proteins | sample LL_1208_BB_MetaG_FD_177983 | JGI IMG/M metagenome (GOLD analysis project Ga0214917, IMG submission 177983) | Freshwater microbial communities from Lake Lanier, Atlanta, Georgia, United States - LL_1208_BB | ecosystem: Environmental > Aquatic > Freshwater > Lake | place: USA: Georgia | collected...
GCTTCCATATACGAATGGTGTACCAGAAACACCTGCAGATACCAAATTGCCTGCTGAATTCCTTGCAACTATATAGACTGTCCTCTCTACTGTCTCTGCAAAATTAAAAGAAGTGTCTACTGGTCCGATAGCATTTGAACCATTTGCTAAGAATGAGTAATAATATGTTACTGGAGTTGTTCCAGTTTGGTCCTGACTGAACTTTACAAATAACTTCTCTGTTCCTGGATTAACATATTCAATCACCGGTTGTGTACCAAATATAAAAGGAGTTGCTGTTTCAGGTGCAGATACCAATTTCCCGGCAGAATTAATGGATACGACATAAATGGTTCGTGTTACAGTTCCACTTATATCAAATTCTCCGTAACTCGGTTCAGTTACTCCGAAACTCACCTGACGAATCAAATTGTTTCCACTCGCATCATCCGAATAATAGTAAGTTACCGCAGTGTTGCCTGGATTTGGATGGGAGAACCGTACATGCAAGTTATTTGTTTGAGGTGTCACGGATTCAATAATAGGGGCATTACCAACCACAAATGGTGTCCCCGAAACGCCAGTTGATACTACATTTCCAATAATATTATTTGCTACTATGTAAACGGTCCTTGTAGATGTTCCTGCAATGTCAAATGTGGTTGATTCTATAAGAGTTCCATTTAACCCACTCGGATCATATGAATAGTAGTGATATACAGGTTGTGTTCCATTTATGGAAGGCGAATATGTGACTGTTATTTTATTGGGACCTGGTACAATGGATTGAATGACTGGAGTTGTTCCATATATGTAAGGTGCCCGTGTGAATCCAGAAGTGGAAACTACAAACCCGGCAGAGTTATCCGCAACTATATAAACTGTCCTCTCTGTGCCTCCACTTATATTAAATGGAGATGTAACTGGACCGATACGTCCAGAACCATCTGAGAAGAAGGAATAGTAGTATGTGATTGGTGTTGTACCGGAATTGCTTCCTGAAAACTGAACATTCAAGTTATATGCACTAGGCACAATATCTGTTATAACTGGTTTGCTTGCAAACGTATAAGGTGTCTCTGTTCGACCCGACGAAACCAAATTACCTGCCGGATTACTAGCAACAATGTAAACAGTGCGTTCTACAGTTGTGCTTATCGAAAATGGAGATATAACTGGTCCAATGCGTCCAGACCCGTCTGATGAAAAAGAATAATAATAAGTGACTGGTTCGGTACCCTTGTTTGTCTGACTAAAAGACACATCTAATATTTCTGTGCCTGGTTTAATAGATACGATTTCCGGGTTGGTCCCTCGAACAAATGGCGTTTTCGTAAATCCAGCAGAAACTATGTACCCAGAAGAACTGTCCGCAACAACGTATATTGTTGTTGATACTGTTGCAGTCACTGTGAATTCCGGAAGATAAACCGGTCCTTGTGGATTTGAACCGTCAACTGAGTAAGAATAATAGTAAGTAACTGGAGTGTTTCCTTGATTTGGTTGTGAAAACTTGACGGTGAGACTGTATGGACCTGGTACAACATCGTCTATAGAGGGGGTGTCACCAACAACGAAAGGCGTCCCAGAAACACCCGTTGAAATGAGACTTCCTGCCAAGTTAGTAGCAATTACATATATGGTTCTCGGTTGGGAACCATTCACAATAAATGTACTAGACGAATCAAATGCAGTTGGATTTGCGCCACTCGGGTCAAACGAATACGAATAAGATGATGGAGTGTTTCCTACGTTTGCTTGGGAGAACAAGACAGTTAATTTATTTGGTCCAGGTGTAACAGATTGAATCTGTGGAACACTACCGAATGTGTAAGGAGTACCAGATACATCGTCTGAAACTAACGTACCCGCAGAATTATCTGCTATGATGGAAACCGTCCTTGTTTCTACCGTGCTAATATCAAATACCGGAGTTGTTGTTACGTCGGCAATGCGATTCACCCTGTCAAATGAATAATAATACTTCACTGGAAGAGTTCCTTTGTCCGTCTGTGTATACGTCACTGTTATCTTTTGTGAACCTCTCTGGATGAGTGTTATCCTTGGTAATGATCCAAATATGTAGGGAGTCCCGGATACGCCAGCAGATACTAATGTGCCTGCCGAGTTATCTACCACGATGTAGACTGTTCGTGGATCCGTTCCAACAATATCAAAACTTGGTGGATTGACTTGTCCAATACGAACTGTGCCACTCGGATCATACGAATAATAATATTTAACTGGAGTTGTTCCAGTCTGTTGCTGAGAAAAATTCACGGTTAGTTTTTGAGAACCTGGCACAACAGAACTAATAACAGGCACATCTCCAAATACATATGGTGTTCCGGAAACGGGAGAGGACGGGTTCATCCCTGCCGAATTCTCTGCAATGATATAGAATGTTCTTGTTGACGTTCCGCTAATATCGAATGTAGGGAAAGACACCTCAAAATCCTTATTGATGCCATCCGATGAATAATAGTAATTTACAGGTAAAGTTCCTTTATTCACGTGTGTAATTGTTCCTCTTAGATTGTTCGTTTGTGGTACTAATGTGAAACTCGGTTGTGTTCCGAGAATGCTCACATTTAAAGAAGGATCCGATGGAACATCGCCGGCAGGGTTTCTAGCAATCACATAAATAGTATATGCGGATGCATCTGTTAAATTACGGATAATCAATGAATCGCCAGATGAAGAGGCATCCAATAGAACAGTAGAACCATTGGTAGAAGCATAATAGGTTGTTGTTCCGGTGCCTTTCTGTGATTGGGAGAATGCAACAGTTACAGTGTTTCCCACATTACGGGTAATATTGCTGATAGTCGGTTTTGTACCGAAAATATGAATGCCAGAAGAAGCATCCGATACTATATCACCTGCCGGGTTTCTTGCAATAATATAAATGTTGTATGCTGACGCATCTGTTAAGTTACTGATGGTTAATGATGTGCCAGTAGAGGATGCATCTTGTATAATATTTGATCCGTCAAGAGAACCATAATAAGTTGTCGTGTCTGTACCTTTCTGTGATTGTGAGAAAGCAACTGTTATAGAGTTTCCGACATTTTTAGTAATTCCGGTAATGACCGGTTTTGTACCAAGTATATTGACTCCTAACGACGGTTCGGAAAATACATTTCCTGCCGGATTTCTCGCAACTAAATAAATGGAATAGGGCGACGTACTTATCAAATTGGGAATGGTTATCGATGTCCCCGAAGAAGATGCGTCCAGACGCACATTCGAACCGTCAAATGAATAATTATAAACGGTTGTATCTGTACCTTTCTGTGATTGCGAGAATGCAACTGTAATGGAATTTCCTATATTTTTAGTAACGCCGGTAATGACCGGTTTTACACCCAGAACATTTACATTCGGATATGCATTGGAAGATATATCTCCCGCATCGTTCCTTGCCACTAAATAAATCGAATAAGGAGAAACAGTGTTTATCAGACCTGTTACTACCAACGGAGAGGTGGTTGCAGATGCATCTAGACGAACACCCGAACCAGCAAATCCATAATAATAGACAGGTGTTCCATTACCAACTGATGACTGGGTGAAATTAACTATTACAGAGTTTGCAATACTCGCATTTGGAACAATGCTGGTTACGGTTGGTTTATCGCCTAGATAATAAGGAGTTGCAGTTGCAGTTGAAATGGATCGGACAACACCTGCGGAATTGTCAGCAATAAGGTAAAATGTGATAGGACCTGAAATGCCAGTTATCAATAAGGGCGATGTTGTTGTGCCGGGTCCTAATTTGGTGGTCCCATTAGTTGAATAATAATACCTAGTTGGTAATGTACCTAATGTGTCTTGTGAGAATGCAACCGAGAGTTGATTTGTTCCGACTGTGATAGTGCCAATGGTAGGTTCACTTCCTAGAAAATAAGGAGTCACAGACGAACCGTCGGATATTATATTTCCCGCTACATTTTTTGCAACTACATAGTATGTTGTTGTTCCAGTAATACCGGACAGATCAACCGAACTTGATCCGTTAGGAAATGCTGTAATATCAGTGGTGTTTACATCTGAAACGGTTGTATAGTAATATGTCACTGGAGTGGTTCCGGTAGTTGTTTGGAAATAGGTTACACGAACCACACCGGGCGAATTCAATACAGGCACCGCAGTAAGAGTTGGTTTGCTTCCGATCAAATTAGGAGTCACAGAAGCACCTGCGGATATTACATTTCCTGCTGCATTGCTTGCGATTGCATAATAGGTTGTCGCTCCAGTTACTCCAGATACATCAACCGTACTTGAATCAATAGGGAATTCTATTCTATTTACAGTATTTGCACTATTATCGGTTGTGTAATAATACGTAACCGGAAGTGTTCCTTTACTTGTTTGTGCGTATGATAGACGAACCGTCTTGTCTACGTTTGCAACTTGAGATGCAGTTAATGTAGGTGCCGTGCCAAGTATTGTGATTCCATTCGATGGATCCGAAAATAAATCACCAACTGGATTCCTAGCAACAATTGAAATATTGTATGATGTATCATTGGTTAAACCGGAAATGGTGATTGGAGAGGAAGAAGCTGATGCATCTAGTCGCACATTGGTACCATCTAAGGAATAATAATATACCGGACTCGTACCTTTCTGTGTTTGTGTGAATGCAACTGTTACTGAATTTCCTACATTTTTTGTAATTCCTGTAATGACCGGTTTTGTTCCTAGCACATTTACATTCGGATATGCATTGGAAGATATGTCTCCCGCTTCATTCCTTGCTACCAAATAGATGGAATATGGCGTTGTATTGTTTAGTCCTGTTATTACCAATGGAGAGGTTGTCGCAGATGCATCCGTACGAACACCAGAACCATCAAATCCATAATAATAAATTGTTGTGCCACTTCCGAGTGTTGTCTGTGTAAAATTAACTGTCACTGTGTTTCCAACACTGGGAACAATACTGTCAATGGTTGGTTTACTTCCTAGTAAATAAGGAGTTCCAGATACACCTAATGATATGACGTTACCAGCAATGTTTTTGGCAATAACATAAACTGTCACGCTGCTTTGAGATACATCAGTAATATTGAATGATTGATCTGTCGTATTTACTGAACTTATATCAATAACTTTAATACCAGTTGAGTTCTGATTATTTATGTAAGAGTAGTAATAAGAAACTGGCAAAGAACCATTATCCGATTGATTAAATTTAATATTTAATCCTCTATTCAAACCTAATACAGGAAGTACGGATTTAATAAGTGGAACACTTCCTACGGAAATAATATCTAATAACACAGCATTAGATTGTATTGAAAAATTATTATATTCTGTAGTGGTAAGTAATCGATTGTAAACAACAAATTGTTGAGCACGCATTCCATAGGCGTTAGTCGCATTCAGAATACTACCATTAACCGCCTGTTTATACATACCCATAAGTCCTGGATAAAAAGTTCTATTTTTACTATAACTAAAATAACTTTCTGTATAACTGGTTTCATTGGATCCATTTGGTCTTAATTTTATTGTGAAAGTATTATTCGCTAAATTAACAACACAGCATATGTGTACCCATGTATTAACCGGAAAAACAGAAAGAGGTTTATTACCAAAATATATACCACCATTTAAATTGACTTCAACATAAAATGCAAGATAAGTCGAATAAATTTGCAAAGTAACTATAATCTTACCAAAAACTGCGGTTTCGGTAGTATTAAATGGATCAGTTAAAGACATAAGCGTCACAAACGCAGATCCAAGAGGCGTCGTTCTGTAAAACCAAGCCATCATAGTATATCCATCATTTGTATTCGTAGTATTAATTGTCGCATCACTGACAAACCCCATTGCGCCAAATCCTTTATATGGAAGAGCATTTACATTTTGTGTGTTTTTATTGATTAAATAATATCCAGATCCATACAATGTGTTATTATCTTGTTCTATATTCATACCACTCCCAGAAACTAAACTAGCATCTACAATGGGTGGTGTTAATGCATAATTTAAAAATGAATCACCTATAGTTTTAATTTTATAAAAACATACTAATTTGTTTTTGCTAATATCTATAATCGACATTTTTGTACTATAAATTATTGTTTTATTATAATTAACATATAATATCCAGACACGCAAGACATTACAGATTATGCCTACGAAACATATCTATGGTCGTTTCTCCGGCACTTCGTATTAATCATCCAATTCCTTCGTTAACTTAGTAATTGTCTCACTTCGTATTCATCGTCCAATTCCTACGCTCCTGCACTTCGTTATGACTTCGTTACATCCTCTCTCCAGAATTGTCCCAGGTAAAAGACCTCTAAGTTCCAGTCTTTGGTAACCACTGTATTACCTGCGGTAAACATTGATGCCATTGCGAAGCGAGGGCATCAATTCGCCATACGGGAGTCCATAAGATAAAATAAGTAATAGTGTAATTATTCACTTATATAGTTTATACTATAAGATATCGACTTACCACAATACAACATATTTTATATGAACAATACAATACGTTCAAACTATAAACTAGTAATTATAGGTATAATTACCAGTAGTAATAATTGTATAACTTGTGAGTTTCTTATACATACTAATATAGTTATACCTACATTTATCGTCTCACTCTCATCAATGGCACATAAGATGCATTACTATTATCTCCGCCGCCTTTTATATCATTGTAGTTTCGGTTCATTGCGCGCAACTTCTTGAAACGGATATAATCCGAAGAATCCGGAACAAACTTCGGATTGCACGTTGTAACTTCAACCCCAGTTGAATCGCATTGCTGAGGAACCGATCGAATCAATCGTCCATATCCCGGTTTACTCGCATTTTCCGGATTCGGACCGCCGCAAGAATAATTCACTCGTCCCAAGAAATCGCCCATATTATTTACCGCACGAAACGGTCCTACAATTGGCGCCTTACCATTTTTAGCAAATAATTGCCTTGTATTCCACGAACTTCTAAGAATACGTCTCGCAACCACATTTTCACTGTCTCGTAAAGAACCAATCGTTTGTGAATTCGAATAACCATTAAACGGACCACCACCTAAAGTACGACCTCCTAAATTTGTATTTGCCATATTGAGTATATACTACCATATATATTTATTATCGTCTGGACTCCCGTAGGGAGCGATGATGCCATTGCGTAGCGATGGGCATCAGTGCTCTCCCGCAGGGAATACAACGGTTACCAAAGGCGGACATTTGGAGGTCTTCGGCCTCTGTAGTGACCGCCTGCCTTGCGTGTTCACATATTGAGTTTACTCCTTATGTCTGAACATTATAATCCAATTACAAGGCAGTTCTTACAGTCGCTTCTCTTTCTGGTCGCTTCTCTTTCTGGTCGCTCCTCTTATTCATGGATACTACATTGTAGAATGATTCCATCAAAAACCAAATAGATTCGCATATTATATTTAGCATAAATGTCCGAATCAACCGATGCAGATATAAACGAATATGAACGTGAATCCGAATCTGCCTTTGAAAAACTTCGCGAAGACCGACAACGAGAGGTTGACCGTCTCTCTCTCGAACTCCTCTCCAATACGAAACATTATAAAAAATATATTGCGAAAAACCACCCAGAGGAACGACTGAAACGAGCAGACAATACCAGACGCTTCTTAAAATACAAATCGAAAATTGCGGCATTGTTTATTGAACTACTGGACGAATACGAAGAAGTCGATGAAACGGATAACTGCGTCGGACCAGAATTGCATTCTATATTCCGAGAATTTGTACAGAAGACAATACAGCATTTAGAATGGACCGAATACAGCAATACTTCAGAAAAATCGAACGATTTCGACGACGATATGATGTTCGCCACTCCACAGTTTAAACAGAGGACGAGGACACCAAAGAATTCGGAATATCCATACTCCTACTGGGGTGCTACTATACGCAAACAGGATAACACTGCAATTGATGATGTATAGAATATTCTACCTACGAAACAAATTCTACGGTTGTTTCTCTTACTCGTGCCTTAGAGAATCATCCAATTCCTACGTTCCTTCACTTCGTTGTGACTTCGTTACATCCTCTCTCCGGAATTGTCCCAAACAATTCTCGGAATAATATAAAGAAGCACCGTGCATTAATGAAAACGTTGCGAACCCCGAATAAAAGACATCGTATAACGAAGCGGATGAATTGTAGTCCTGCTGTAAAAAAGATATCTGTAAAGGATTCTTGCTATACGCCAAAAATATTATTTATGATACGTGATGCGTATAATGCGGACCATCCACCAGAAGACCGTATCCACGAATCGAACCCGACGACCCTGTGGAAAGTACTCAATGACCGTCTCGTTCAATGCAGTAAAGAAGACTGTTGGTTGTCTCAAATCAAAGACGAGAATCTAAAAACGCGTATTGACCGCTATATTTTTGCGCCGGATAAACCATACGAGTGGAAATCGAATCCGAATACGTGGTTATCGAACTTTGATATTATGAACGTATTGGAGCAATATGAGCAAACATATAAACACTTCAAGTTTATAGGTCCGACTCCAATCGATTTTGACAAGGTCGTCGGAGGAAAATGTGTCCAAAATGAGTTATGCAACTTCAATTTACACGATTATATAAAACGCGGCAAGAGTCATATAGGCATTATATTCAATCTTTCGCCACATACGAGCAGTGGTTCGCATTGGGTCTCGCTTTTCATTGATACGAAAAAACGCGTCATCTTCTATTTCGACAGTGCAGGGGATACGATACCCGATGAGATAGATGCATTTGTAAAGAGAGTTCAGTCGCATATAAAGCAAAAACATCGGAAAGAATATACATTCTACGAAAACGCGCCGAATGAACATCAAATGGGCAATACGGAATGCGGTGTGTATTCGCTTTTTTTCATTATCACAATGCTTACTGGCATAGTTAACCATGATAAGGATTCTATACGTGTTCTTAAAACGAAACGGGGGCAAAGACTGAATATGGAAGAAAAAATACGGTTATTTAAAGAAGGAACAATTCCGGATGAATATATTGAGAAGTACCGCAATGTGTATTTTAACGATTAATAGATTATGCCTACAAGGATAATCATCCAATTCCGACGTTCGTGCCTCTCTCCGGAATTGTCCCAACCTTATCGCTTAACTACACGCCACAAAATCGACACATATAGTAAAGTAATATGCGAATTAAGAGAAGAAAAAATACTACCTCATTTCGATATAAGAAGAATGAGGAAGTTGTTCTCAAAGACAAAGAATTAGATAGACATCGCAGAGCATTTTTAGGAAAACCTGGGTCAAAACGCTGGAACGATTTTCATAGTGGGTTAAAAGAAACAAAAAACCGATTGTTTCCGAGAAAAGAATCCACATACAGCGGCAAAACACGGAAAAATCAAAATGGCGGAGATCCCGAATATACTGAAGAAGAAAACGCGATTTTTAAGATTATAAGTGCTTTGGTAGAAATAGAAACCGGTAAATCGATAGATGATGACGACGCGGACGGCGTATTTGTTGGAAAAAAACGAAAATGTGGTGTGACAATGGGTTGGTTGGTGGATTTATTTGAAAGCGATGATATGCCAGAATTATTGAAATTTGCTAAAAAACACGTAGACCAAGGTTATCTTCCATTACCGGATGCATGGAAAAACGCCGACCCGGATTTTGATGTTACTGAGTTGTTAACTATTATTCAAGACCCTAAAAAGGGACCTTGTAATGCAGAAGATATCAAAGTTCAATACATTCCATTCTTTTTGCAGACTTATATGCATTTGATAGATACTCTTCGCGAATCGGTAAGTAGGAAAAAACGAAACGATTTATTTAAAGATGAAAATAAACCCGATAAATCAAAAAAGGAAACAGAAACATCGATTGATAAATTAACCGCTGTTGCTGTTGCATTATCTTTAAACAGTGAACATATTGGTGTAGACGATGGTGATGATGTGAGTGTTAATAGTGATATTACGGATGAGTATTCAACTCATACTGTTATGTCTGAAAAAAC
>Ga0214917_10008569_pt1 | contig 10003 bp, 9 predicted proteins | sample LL_1208_BB_MetaG_FD_177983 | JGI IMG/M metagenome (GOLD analysis project Ga0214917, IMG submission 177983) | Freshwater microbial communities from Lake Lanier, Atlanta, Georgia, United States - LL_1208_BB | ecosystem: Environmental > Aquatic > Freshwater > Lake | place: USA: Georgia | collected...
GAGGGTTCTTGGCTCATCGCCAGCGATGGGAAGCGGTATCTGGATGGCAACGCCTCCATTTGGACCAACCTTCATGGCCATCGTCATCCCAGATTGGATGCGGCCGTATTTGACCAACTGGGTCGGATCGCCCATTCCTCCTTCTTGGGCCTAACCCATGAGCCCGCGGCACGTTTGGCCTCGGAACTTGTCTCCTTCACCAACCACCCCGATTTGCATCCCAAACTCAATCGGGTTTTCTTTTCGGATGACGGCTCCACCGCCATGGAGGCGGGCCTTAAAATGATCCTCCAGGGTTTTTCCCAAAGCGGAGAACCCCAAAGAAGAGAGTTTATATCCCCCGACGGCGCCTATCATGGCGATACGATCGGAGCCATGAGTCTGGGAAAAAGCGAAGCCTTCCATCACCCTTATCAGCCTTTTCTGTTCCCCACCCGCAAGGTAATGACTCCGGCCTGTTACCGATGTCCCTTCAACCAAGCCAAACCCCAACTGGACGACGCTCGCCACTACCGAAAATGTAATTTTGAGTGTGCGGCTCTAGCCGAAGAAGAGATCCAAAAAGCGGGCGACCGCTTGGCAGCCTGGGTACTGGAGCCCAAAGTCCAGGGAGCGGCCGGAATGATCATGCACCCGGAGGGATATGCCCAAAGAACAGCGGCTGCAGCCCGGAAAGTCGGAGCCAAGGTACTCTTTGATGAGGTTTTGACGGGATGCCACCGCACTGGAGCCGCCCTCGCAGCTCACTCCGAGGCGGTGATGCCGGATGTGGTCGCCTTGGCCAAAGGATTAACCGGCGGTTACCTGCCCTTGGCGGCCACCCTCACCACGGAGGAAATCTTTGCCTCCTTCGTGGGAGAACCGGAAAAAACCTTCTTCCATGGGCACAGTTATACCGCCAATCCCTTGGGATGTGCGGTGGCCTCAGCCAACCTCAGTCTCTTGTCGGAACTGGAGGGGGAAAAGCAAAGGAATCGCGTTTCACAGACCTTGCGGCAGCTTTCCAAGAAGTTTTGGCAGCATCCCCATGTGGGAGATGTGCGGCAAGAGGGAGCCATTCTGGCGATCGAGATTGTGGCCAATCGCAATACCCGGGCCCGATTCTCTAGCAAGGAAAGGCGGGGAGCCAGAATCTGTCGGGCGGCCCAGGAGTTCGGTCTGCTCACCCGCCCAATTGGTGATGTGCTGGTCCTGATGCCTCCGTTTTGTTCTACCGACGAGGAAATTGAGGGCATGGTCGCCTCGTTGGATCAAGGGCTCCGAAAAGAGATACCAGCGTGAAGGGAGTTTTTATCACCGGAACGGACACCGGAGTGGGCAAGACCTACTTTACTGCCTTTTGGACACGGTCACTCAGACAAGCCGGACTTCCCGCCTTTCCCTTAAAACCCATTTCCTCTGGGGATCGATCTGACGCGAAGGCTCTTTTCGAAGCCGCCGAGGGAACCATGTCCTTGGATGAAATGAATCCCATCCACTTCCAACCGGCGTTGGCCCCTTGGGTGGCCTGCAAATTGAACCAAGAAAACTTTCCCAAAGAGCGACTCCGAAGGCATATCAACCATCTTCAGTCCAAGCATTCCGGCCCTTTTCTGGTGGAAGGGGTTGGAGGCTGGCGAGTTCCTCTGGATAGGGATTACGGAGTTCGGGAATGGGCTCAGGAACTAAACCTTCCCGTCATCCTGGTGGCCCGGGCTGGATTAGGAACCCTTAACCACGTTTTGCTGACGGTTGATTCCATTCGCCAAGCCCAACTCCCGGTTTTGGGAATTATCGTAAATCTGTACCAAGCTACCGATGATGAAGCTTCCCGAACCAACCCCAAAATCATTGAAGAGCTAACTGGCTTGCCGGTATTTCTTCTTTCCCCCCAGGCTCAATTCACCACGAGATTGCCCTCTTGGTTATGTCCTAAGGACGAAGGGCCAGGGACCACCTAGGATCTGCGTCCATCTCCCAGTTAGAATCCGCTTGATCCAAAGCCCGGCGTGCGGTGACTGCGGCGATCATGGCCGCGTTATCGGTGTTCCATCCCTCTGCTGCAGCAAGTAGTTGGGCTCCAGACCTCCGAGCCGCCTCTTCCAACATCCGATATACGGTTCGGTTGGCACTGACCCCCCCGCTGAGGGTTAGGACCTTGCGTCCTGTTTTTTCCAGCGCCTGTCGACAGCGATCAGCCAGGCATTCCGCAATGGCCGCTTGGGCCTCCGCACAGAAATGAGGGCGATCCAAACCGGGCAAGGCCAACTCCGGTTGTTTTTCCAATAAAAGACGGGCGGCATTCTTGAGCCCACTAAAACTAAAGTCACAACTTTCGGCACCTTTCATCGGTCGGGGTAAGGAATATTTGCCGACCTCACCTTTTCGGGCCTCTTTTTCCATGGCGGCCCCCCCGGGGTATCCCAAACCCACCATGCGGGCCAATTTGTCGAAAGCCTCTCCGGCGGCATCATCCCGAGTGGTTCCCACGATTTTTCGCTCTTGGGAGCTGATCGCATCCACCAGCAACGTATGTCCTCCGCTGGCGATCAGGGCCAGATGAGGATACACCGGCCAATCTCCTTGAGAGACGAAAGGGCTATAAAGGTGTCCTTCCAGATGATTGATGGCATAAAAGGAACTCTTTTCGGCCCAGGCCAAGGCTTTACCGAACGCCAATCCAACCAAAAGGGCAGGAGCCAACCCGGGACCGGAGGTGGCACCAACGACGGAGAAGCCATTTCCAACCGCTTTCTCCCTTACTCGTGAGGTAAGGCGTGGCAAAAGCTCGAGGTGTTGACGAACGGTCAACTCAGGAACAATACCCCCAAGCGGTCCATGTTCTTCCGGTCGGGTCGCCAACTCCTCGGCGATGACCGTGCATCCTTGTTCGGTGGCTTCCACCATGGCCACCGCCGTTTCGTCGCAGGAGGTCTCGATTCCCAAGGCACAGACTTTCTTCACCACAAAGCCTTAACGCATTGCCATGGATCGCCGCACAAACACTTTCCAACCTCTTAAGGCGTCCACCGCCCGGTCTAGAGGCTCGTCGGTGACAGACTCCTCGGAATCACCCGCTCTCTTCAGACCAGGGCTGCGAATCCGATAAAGGGCCTGCTCCTCCCCTTTGGTCATCCGGGCGAGAATATCCGGCTCAATACCCACCCCATGAATCTTTCGGTGCGAGGGGGTGGTGTAATGGGCCGTGGTCAATCGAACCGCCACTGCCGGGGCCACCGATCGATCCACCGGTTGCACCGTTTGCACCGAGCCTTTCCCGAACGTGGTTTCTCCCACGATGACTGCTTTGCCTAAATCCTGCAGAGCCCCCGAAACAATTTCAGCTGCACTGGCGGTGTTGCCATTGACCAAAACCACGGTAGGCCAGCGAATCTTGCGTGGAGCAGCCTTGGACAGATACTCAAACCGACCCACGGATCCCTTGCGGCCCTCCGTAGCCACGACCATGGTTTTTTCAGGGACAAAGCGGCTGACAATCTCCACCGCCTCGTCCACCAAGCCTCCGGGATTATCCCTTAAATCCATGATGAGCGAGGTTGCACCATCTTTCTCCAGTCGGGCAATGGCCGCATCAAACTCCTTATCGGTTTTCTCCCCAAACTGCGTGATTCGAAGATAGCCGATTTTTTCCCCACGGGTCATCTCATCCGGCAGCAGGGAGACATCGGTAACGGTAGGGACCTGGATCATCTCGCGAATCAGGGAGAACTCCAGAACCTTACCTTCCGTGGGGCGGAAAATGGCAAGCTGAACCGGCGCACCCGGTTTGCCTCTAAGCTTACGAATCGCCTCCCCAAGGGTCATTTTCTGCGTTCCTTGCCCATCGATTTTCATGATCCGGTCCCCCGGCAGAATACCGGTCCGGAACGCAGGTCCGCCCTCGATCGGAACATTCACGGTCAGCTGATTCTCTAGCATGCCCACGGATATGCCCAACCCACCGAATTGGCCCTCGGTCTCGGTCCGGATCATGGCGTAACCTTCGGGATCCAAAAACTGGCTATGGGGATCCAGGGAAGAAAGAAGCCCCCGAAGGGCGGCATAGGTCATCTTGTCATAATCAGTCTTTTGGGGGTCCAAATACTCGTCCCGAACGAGCTCCACCACGTTGGCAAACAGCAGGGCACTACGATACCGCCCCTCCTCCCCTTGCGCCACGGAATGGGTAGTGGGGTTCGTTTGGGATGATCCGAAATCTGCCCCCAGCAAGAGACAGAAAAGAACAATGGGGGCGGATTTCGGCACGTTCAGCGTTGGACCGGGATATCCAAGTTAGCCTGAAACCAGGGAATCGTTTTATGGAGGCCTTCCTCAAGCGAAACCTTGGGCTCCCAGCCCAGAATTTTTTTGGCTCGGGATATATCCGGTTGTCGCTGCTTGGGGTCGTCGATGGGAAGAGGTTTTTTTACAATTTCACTTTTGGTTCCGGTGATGCGACGGATCCGTTCCGCAAACTCGAGGATGGTCAACTCCACCGGGTTTCCGATGTTCACCGGTTCATGAAAGTCCGATTGGGAAAGACGAAAGATTCCATCAATCAAATCGCTGACAAAACAGAAGCTGCGGGTCTGTTTCCCCTCACCAAAGATCGTGAGAGGCTCACCCCGGAGTGCCTGCCCCACAAAAGCCGGCACCACGCGCCCGTCCCGCAGACGCATTCTCGGCCCATAGGTGTTGAAAATTCGGACAATTTTTGTGTCGACCTTATGGAACCGGTGATAAGCCATGGTCATGGCCTCGGCAAACCGCTTGGCTTCATCATAAACTCCGCGAGGGCCGATCGGATTCACATTCCCCCAATAGTCCTCCTTTTGGGGATGAACCAAGGGATCTCCATAACACTCGCTGGTGGAGGCCAAAAGGAATCCTGCCCCCTTGGCCTTGGCTAAGCCCAGGGCGTTGTGGGTTCCCAAAGACCCGACCTTGAGGGTTTGAATGGGAAGCTCGAGATAGTCGATGGGGCTGGCCGGTGAGGCAAAGTGGAAGACGAAATCCACCGACCCCTCCACGGAAATGAACTTGGTGACATCGTGCCGTATAAAGCGAAACCGTTTTTCCGAACGGAGATGGTCGAGATTTCTTTCATTCCCCGTCAATAGATTGTCGATGGCAACGACCTGGTGTCCCTCCTGCAAAAGACGATCCATCAGGTGGGATCCCAAAAAACCCGCTCCGCCTGTAACCACGCTGGTCGGCATGATCCAAGCCCTAGATTCAATCCCTAAAAATGCAAGCCATAGGACTCGCCGAACGCCCTTGATTCGACCAAATTGGATCGGTGGATTCGACCTCAACTCTCGCAACGCCGAACTTCGGGAATTACCGAATCGAAAAAGAGCTTGGGCAAGGCGGCATGGGCACCGTATATCTGGCCAAGGATACCGGCCTCAATCGAAACGTGGCGCTCAAGATTCTTCGTGCGGATCTTAGTCACGACCCCGAATTTTCCCGAAAGTTTCTGGAAGAGGTCGAGGTCACGGCCTCCCTTGCTCATCCCAATATCATCCGTGTTTTCACCTTGGGGGAGCATGAGGGACGTCTGTATCTCGTCATGGAGCATCTCGATCAGCCGAGCCTGGAAGAACGTCTGAATAGGCTCGGCAAGCTTTCAGAGCCGGAAGTTCTGGAAATCGGCCTCGGGATTGCTTCCGCCCTCCAATTTGCCAACGAGGAAACCGGCTTGATCCACCGGGACATCAAACCAGGCAATATTCTTTTTGGGCGGGGGGATATTCCCAAATTGGCCGATTTTGGACTGGCAGCCGGAGCCCGCTCTGCCCTCGGTCAACAGGACGAAATTTGGGGAACGCCCTATTATGTATCGCCGGAAAGACTCCTACGCGAACCTGAGGACATTCGAAGCGATATCTATTCGCTGGGAGCCACCCTGTACCAAGCGATCGCCGGTCGCCCCCCTTTCGAGGCCGAGACCGCCGAGGAAGTGGCTCGCAGACACATTTCTGACCGCCCCCCGCCCCTGCGAAGCTTCTGCACAAATGCCCAGGAACAGACAGTCGTTACCCTGGATAAGTGTTTGGCCAAAAAACCGGACGCCCGATGGACGAGCTACACGGCGCTGATCAATCAGCTGGCCGATGCTTTACGCCGAATGGGGTGAAGGGAAATTATTTAATATTGATGGAAGCGCCGGTAACATTACTGATCGCACCACTGATGGTGACCGATCCGGCACTCGAACCCCCGGTGCCCGGCTTGATGAACTCAGCAGAATTTCCAACTCGGTACACCACGATTCCCTTTGATTTCCATCCCACGGTCGACGCGGCAATTGAAACATTAGAGAAGGTGGTTCCCGTACCAAAGTTTTTGGAAATAAAAAGAGGCAGGTTACCATCATCGGAGGTGGTAAGCGGGTTGTTGTAACCCCATGCAATGTTGTTCACCTGAATATTATTGGTGGATGTGGCCGCGATGTATCCATTCCCAGCCAATATTTTCGTGCTATTCAGAAGGCCAAGACTGACAAGATTGGTAAAAAAAGCTGTCGAAGAGATGGAATTCGTGTTTGTGCCGTTGAAATTTCCATCATTATCGTTTGCGTAACTGAAGGCGATCATCCCGCATTGACGAATATTGGAGACATCGACCTGCTGCTTCGCCTTGTCCAAGCCCCCTTGAATGGCCGGTACCGCCAAGCCCGCCAAAAGACCGATAATGCTAATCACAACCAGCAACTCGACCAAGGTGAAAGAGTTTGATTTTAGTTTTATGAAGCCTCGCGTAATTTTTCTCATGCCAAGAAGCTCCATCAACCGAAAGGGCATGTCAAATCGGAATGAGTGAAGTTGCCTTAAAGGAGCTGCTTTCTCTAGCGATCCCTCCGGATCGCATCGCCACCTCCCCCGCCCATCCCCGCGACTCCGCCCGACTCCTCCTCATCCGTCGATCCACCGGCGAGATTACCGACCATACCATTCGCGACCTTCCCTCCCTCCTTTCCCCCCGAAACCTCCTTGTGCTTAACAACTCCAAGGTCATCCCCGCTCGTCTCGTCTGCTCCCAGAGCCGCACGGAACTTCTCCTTCTGGAGGAAACCAGCCCCGGATGGTGGACCGCTCTTGGCACCCCTTCGAAACGACTTCAACCAGGAACCATCGTCATTCCCGACCCCATCCCAGGCTCCTCCCCCAAGGATCCACCACCAAAAATCCAAGTTGAAAAAACGATCCCTGGAGGCCAATTAGTTCTCCATGTCCTCGGGGGCACCTTGGACTTACAGCAGTACGGCCTTCCTCCGCTCCCTCCTTACATCCTTAAATCACGCAGGGTTCAAGGCCAACCCGATTTCCAAGCCTCAGATCCCATTGACTACCAAACCACCTACGCCCAAACCCCCGGCTCCGTTGCCGCCCCCACCGCCGGTCTCCACTTCACTCCCGAACTCCTGACGAAGTTCCCCCATGCCTTCGTCACACTCCACGTTGGCCTCGGCACCTTCCGCCCCATTAAGACAGAGGATTTTCGCGAGCACCCCATGCACTCGGAACATTACGAAATCCCAGCTGGTTTTGCCGAAAAAGCCTCTGAAGCGGATCAGCTCATCGCCGTCGGTACCACCTCCGTTCGCGTCCTGGAATCCGCACCCCATCTGAACCCCCATCAGGGAACCACGTCTGCCTTCATTTACCCGCCTTACCAGTTCAAACGAGTGGGAGGACTCATGACCAACTTTCACTTGGCCCACTCTACGCTTCTTCTTCTGGTGGCCGCATTTGCCGGCCCCGAACTCACTCTCCAGGCCTACCGTCACGCTTTGGATCAGGGATATCGTTTTTACAGCTTCGGCGATGCCATGCTGATTCTTTAAAATCTATTATTTTACTTCCGGCTTCTTGATCGGTTCCAGCACCTCCACCAACTCAATGCTGAAAACCAAGGTCTCGTTGGGACCAATATTGCCATAAGGGGTTCCCGAGGCTCCATAGGCCAAATGGGATGGGATCACCACCTCCCACTTGTCTCCCTCCCGCATGCGTGGAAGCACGTCCTGCCAACCCGCGACCGTCCGATCGACTTTAAATTCCCCGGGTTGACCCTCCTTGGACTGGTCGAAAACCCTGCCATCCACGTGCTTGCCGACATAATTGACCTTTACCCGATCGCTCGTCTTGGGCGTTTTTCCTTTTCCCGTGGCCTCAATTTTGTAAAGGATGCCGTTTTTCAGCTGTAGCACCCCTTCTTGCTGCCGAAAATCCTCAGTGAAGATAGCTCCCTGGGTGATGTTATGGCGCCCTCCCTTTCCCTCCTCCAATGAATCCTCCGCCTTGCTTTGGCAGAGCCAAATGGTTGACAAGATTGCCGCAAGAACAAGGCCCCTCTTCATGTTAAAATCCTATGCCGCCGCCGTGCCTTGACAATCCTCACCCCGCCTCTGGGACCGCTCGCTCAAAAAACTCCTCGTAATGAAATTTGGGCATAAGGGGCCATGGTGCTTCGAATGGATTCATTTAACCGGGGGAGGTCAAATGTCCTCCATACCATGGCTCCGGCCTCCCCCTGCAAGGAAACGCCCTCGGTAAAACTCCAATTGATGCCGGCACCGGCCCTCGCTTCAAAATAATTCACCAGAGTTCCTGCCAGACTCCGGTTTTCATAGACCCCCGAATCGTTGCTGGGCAATCGCGCGGTCACCCCGAGGATTTCACCCCCCGCAAACAGGTTCACCTCCTCATCCACCGCATAATTGATTGTGGGTTTTGGAGCGCTGAGATTGAACAACCACTCTTTCGCCGGTTGCCAGCGGATACCGGGCACAGGCATGACCGGGAAAAACTGGAATATGTCCGCGCGCAACGCAATGAACCACTGAAACTCGGCATTGAGAATATTCGTCCAGGCAAAAACCGCCGGCATATTGACATTATGCCAGTTGATGTAATTCCAAGTCCCATAAATACCGGGCTCGACTTGGATTCTCATGAACCAATCCGGACTGATCTCGAAATCTCCCCCAAAAATGGCGTTTAAACCCTGAAGATTTTCGGGGAGTGGCATCGAACCGTCAAAACCGAAGGTGAAAAGCTGCCAATTCGCTCCCACAATCCCCACACAACCCTCGTCCAACCGCTTGCTTCCCAGCAAACCGATGATGCCCGACTCCTCATTGATGTTTCCCTGCCCATTGCTCAAACTGGCGTTCCAGACATAACCATACTCAGCCGCCAATTCGACCGACCATTCGTCGTTCTTCCCTGTTTGGCTTCTGTCCGGACCAAATGCCGAGCGGGTAGTTCCAATCTGCTCACGCACGGGCGCGAGCGGGTCCTCGATTTCCCCCCCTGGCTCTAAGGGATCAGATGCCACGATTGCGCTATTAGCACCCCCACTTGAACCCCCATCTTGGGGAAAACTTCCAAGGTTTGATGTGGTCGATACTTGGTTCGAGGCAACCGACATCCTCTGTGACCATGCAATATTAATATTAACAATAACTGTTAATATGCAGACCAGTAGGTATTTGTGTGAGTTTTTAAACTTCACATTAGAAAAATATATGTTTGATTTTTAATTCCAATATTTTTATTAAAAATATTGTAAGTTATTTTTTATTAGATATTTGCGACTTAACTATTTCGCAAGCCGCTTTGACCTCTCGCATGAATAAGGATTCCCCGATCAACCTAGCAGTGGCTTGGGCCAATTGCCCAGGGTCGGTCAGGACCCCATCAACACGACAGACCAACGAGCGACCTTCCCCATAGGGCCATATCCCATAAATGCTGATCGCACCGTAATAACCGTTGGAAGCGTAGTACTGCATGTCAGCCACTTCCCACCTGCCTCCCAACCCCGGGCGCATGACCCCGCAACCGATGGCCACCGCCGGTGATTTATCCACCTCCATCAACATCCAATAATCGTTGACCACGATTTTCTCTTTTTCATCCCTACCCCCATACGCCAAGGCGGTCAGCACACGGCGGAATTCGTCACGCACCGGACCGTTCTCTTTCAGAACATCCCGGAGCTCCGAATCAAAATC
>Ga0214917_10008570_pt1 | contig 10002 bp, 8 predicted proteins | sample LL_1208_BB_MetaG_FD_177983 | JGI IMG/M metagenome (GOLD analysis project Ga0214917, IMG submission 177983) | Freshwater microbial communities from Lake Lanier, Atlanta, Georgia, United States - LL_1208_BB | ecosystem: Environmental > Aquatic > Freshwater > Lake | place: USA: Georgia | collected...
AGCCATATCGTTTCGCTTATATTGAATGTCGACGAATTTGCGTAAGAGGACGTTACGATCGATGGAATCTCCCACTTTGATTGGAATCATTCGATCGATGTACTCCTGTGGTGTTCCAAGTCCATAAATACATGAAACTGTTGCGACTACAACGACGTCTCGACGTGTTAGAAGCGAATAAGTTGCGGAGTATCGCAATCTCTCGACTTCTGAATTTACCGAAGAATCTTTCTCAATAAAGGTATCGGTTTGTGGCACATATGCTTCAGGTTGGTAATAGTCATAGTAAGAAACAAAATACTCCACGGCATTATTTGGTAAGAGCTCCCGAAATTCGTTAGCTAATTGCGCCGCGAGAGTCTTATTGGGCGCTAGCACTAGAGTCGGTCTTTGAACTTGCTCGATGAGCCACGCGGTTGTTGCAGACTTTCCTGTACCGGTTGCGCCTAATAGAACAATATCCGGCTCACCGCGATTCACTCGATCGGCAAGTTGTCGAATCGCCTCAGGTTGATCACCTGCAGGTTTAAAGTCACTGATGACCTGGAAAGGTTGATCAGCGCGTGGAGTGGATGTGACTGCTCGAGTCATGAACCTTGTGCCAACGGTTTGAGGGTGTTTTTCCAGAGATCTTCAACGATTCGCTCTAGATCTTCAAGTGAACCTTCATTTCTGATGATGGAATCTGATATTTCTTCGCGAGCCGCGTCATTAACTTGTGCCTGCATCCTCTTGGTTATTTCGTAATCTTTCAAGCCCTTTTGGAGCAATCGTTGTCTTCGCACATCTTCTGATGCTGACACGGTTATGACGTAATCGAATCGTTTTGCACCATTGGTTTCCACAAGTAAAGGGATCTGGTTAATTACAACGGAATCGGATGGGAGTTTTTTCATGAGAGATTCTGCAGCTTCTCTCACTAATGGGTGGATAATTCCCTCTAGTTTCTTTCGCTGATTTTCATCCTGGAAGACAATGTCTGCCAATTTCGATCGATCAATCTCTCCATCGGTAAGCACCGTATCTCCGAATGCGGCAAGAACAGCTTCGAATCCTTCGGTACCGCGTTCGATGACGTCTCTGGCGAGTTGGTCGGAGTCAAAAATTACCGCGCCGCACTCTTCAAGAAATTCTGCGACAGCACTTTTGCCCGAACCTATCCCTCCAGTAAGAGCAACGTTCAACATTCCTTCAGCCTACCTATAAAAATAAACTGGGCCCCGTTGACCGAGGCCCAGAATTGTTGGAACTTTTCAATTACTCCGCTTCAGGAGTAGTTGCGGCAGCGGCTGCTGCATCAGCAGCTTGTGCCTCTGATTTCTGCTTCTTATGTGCGAGGAATCGTGCTTGAGCTTCGGCGTATTGGCGCTCCCACTCTTCGCGTTGTGATTCAAATCCAGACTTCCACTCTTGAGTTTGTGGATCAAAACCTTCTGGATAAATGAAATTTCCATTTTCATCATAACGAGCCGGCATTCCATATTGCGTTGGATCAAATGCTTCCACTTCAACATCATGTCCTTCGTTTGCTTGCTTTAACGAAAGTGAGATTCGGCGACGCTCAAGGTCAATGTCGATGATCTTCACAAATAGTTGATCTCCAACTTGGACTACTTGCTCAGGAATTTCAACATGGCGTTCGGCAAGTTCGGAGATGTGAACTAAGCCTTCGATTCCATCAAATACCCGAATAAATGCGCCAAAAGGAACAAGTTTCGTGACTTCGCCCGGAACTACTTGATTGATGGTGTGAGTTCGAGCAAATGCCTGCCAAGGATCTTCTTGAGTAGCTTTGAGGGAGAGCGATACGCGCTCACGCTCGAAATCAACTTCAAGAACTTCGACAGTCACTTCATCGCCGACTGCAACAACTTCTCCTGGATGATCAATGTGCTTCCAAGAAAGTTCGGAGACGTGAACAAGTCCATCAACTCCACCGAGGTCGACGAAGGCACCGAAGTTAACGATGGATGAAACAACTCCTTCACGAACTTGGCCCTTCTGAAGTTGGTTGAGGAAGGTGGTGCGAGATTCGGATTGAGTTTGTTCAAGATATGCGCGACGTGAGAGAACGACATTGTTACGGTTCTTATCAAGTTCAATGATGCGAGCTTCTACTTGTTTTCCAATGTATGGTGAAAGATCGCGGACGCGGCGCATTTCTACAAGAGATGCAGGAAGGAAGCCACGTAGACCGATATCAACAATCAAGCCACCTTTAACGACTTCGATTACGGTACCGACGACAACTTCATCACGTTCCTTCTTGCCTTCAATTTCTCCCCACGCCTTCTCATACTGAGCGCGCTTCTTGGAGAGAATCAGGCGACCTTCTTTATCTTCTTTCTGGAGAACTAGCGCTTCTACGCGATCGCCAACATTGACCAATTCACTTGGATCAAGGTCATGACGGATTGAGAGTTCGCGAGCTGGAATTACGCCTTCTGTTTTGTATCCAATATCAAGAAGGACTTCATCGCGATCTACCTGGACTACTACGCCAGATACGAGATCTCCGTCGTTAAAGTTTTTGATTGTGCCTTCGATTGCGGCGAGAAAATCTTCTGCTGTTCCAATATCGTTAAGTGAAATTTGAGTTGACAAGGTACTCCGTGGGGAAAAGGTTTAGTAGGGCACGCTCCAGGCCCGACTCCAATTCCAGTATGACTTCTACGAGATATGGGCACTTCCTACTACGTCCGAGGATGTACAGGTTCCTTAAGCGCGGAGCGCAAGGCTACTTTCCGACTCTCGTTTCGGTCAATTTGAGGTTAATGTGCTGCCAGATCCCAGCTCTTACCGAAGCCGACATTCACATCAAGCGGTGCTTTCAAGGCAAACGCCCCGCCCATCTCGCGTCGCACGAGAGACTCCATAACCTCGTGCTCGCCTTGGGCAATTTCGAAGATCAATTCGTCATGAACCTGTAACAGCATCCTGGAGTTCAACTTTTCTGACGCGATTGCGCGGTCCACATTGAGCATGGCAACTTTGATGATGTCAGCAGCTGATCCTTGAATCGGTGCGTTGAGCGCCATCCGCTCGGCAACTTCACGACGTTGGCGATTTTCATGGTTGAGATCTGGCAAGTAACGACGACGCCCCATAATCGTTTCGGTGTATCCCTTGTCACGGGCAATTCTCACTACCTCTTTAAGATAAATCTGGATACCGCCAAATCTCTCGAAGTACTTTCCCATCAAAATGTTTGCATTAGTTGGAGAGATATCTAATTGTTGAGCCAGGCCATAGGAAGATAATCCGTACGCTAACCCATAGGACATAGCCTTTATTTGCCGGCGCATATCTGCATCAACCTCAGTCACTTTTACATCAAAAACCTGAGCGGCTACTGTGGAATGGAGATCCTCGCCTGATCGAAACGCTTCTAGAAGTTCATGATCATCTGAGAGATGAGCCATGATGCGCATTTCAATTTGACTGTAATCTGCGGTTAAGAGATCAACATAAGGTTTCTGGGCAACAAAACAATTCCGAATCTTTCTACCTTCACTCGTGCGAATTGGGATATTTTGAAGATTAGGTTCAATTGATGAGAGTCGACCTGTGGCTGTAGTGGTTTGTTGGAAAGTGGTATGGATTCTTTTGTCCGTTCCAATAGAAGTGAGAAGGCCTTCTACGGTCGTACGTAACTTACTTACTTCTCGAACTCGCAATAACGATTCGAGCACAGGATGTTTTGTTGTAGAGAAAAGCCATTCAAGTGACTCAGCATCAGTGCTAAAGCCCGTTTTGATTCGTTTAGTTTTTGGTAGTGCTAGTTCCTCAAAGAGAACAGTCTGGAGTTGTTTTGGTGAGGCAACATTAAATTCATGGCCGACTGCGGCATAGGCTTTGCTGATATGCGTGTTCTCTTCAGATTCAAAAAACGTTTTAAGCGTGGTTAACTCTTGTGCATCAACGCCAATTCCGACTTTCTCCATGATTGACAGAATTTCCATCGCAGGAATCTCAAGCTCCTGATACAGCTTGCGGGCGTTATGTTTTTCAAGTTCTTGCGCTAGAACTCTCCATAAATTTTGCAAGTGACCTGCGGCTTCGGGAGTCCAATCTTCAGAGAAGAGATCTCCTACCCCGCTTGAAACCTCTACACCACAATATTTACGAAGTACATCTAGTAACTCGATATCCCGGGAACCTGGATTGAGTAAGTAGGCCGCAATTTCAGTATCAACGGCGACTTTTGAGATTACTCCACATCGAATCCAATTTTTTGCTCCATGAATGATCCAACGATTTTCTTCTAAAAGTATGTCGGCGATATCTAATCGAGCGATTGTGACCACTTCATTTTCCTTAAAGCTCATAGCCGCAGAGCTTTCAGAGAGTACAAGCGGGATAAGGCCATCTACATTCAAGAACTTCTCAATTTCTTTTCGTTTTACTTCTTTAATAGTTGCTTTAACGGAAGGAGTCATCGAAATCACTTCTTCACCACCAAGAGCCTTAATTCGATCTTTCAGGGCTTTGATTTCAAGAGTGTCGAAGAGTTTGTTGATGTGCGTGAAATCTACGCCGCGCCACTCCAGATCTTCTAAGGCTGGATTTAGCGGGAGATCATGTCGTAGCTGTGTCAGTTCTCGATTTGTAAGAACTGAAGAGAGCGAATGACGAAGCGCATCACCCGCTTTCCCGGGAACGTTATCGACTTTGGCTACTAACTCTTTGAGAGATCCAAATTCTTGAATCCATTTGGTAGCGGTCTTCTCACCGACTCCAGGAATCGATGGCAGGTTATCGCTAGGGTCGCCACGAAGTGCGGCAAAATCAGGATATTGAGCAGGTGTTAGCCCGTACTTCTCTTGAACCGCATCTGGCGTCATTCGCGCCAGTTCGGTTACACCCTTTTTTGGATAAAGGACGGTGACGCCTTCAGCAACTAACTGAAATGAATCCCGATCTCCTGTGCAGATAACAATCTCTGCGCTGTTCTTGAATTTATCTACGAACGTAGCAATCACATCATCGGCCTCGAAACCTTCGAGTTCAAAATGTGGAATCCGGAAGGAGTCGAGTAACTCATTGATATAGGAAATTTGGGAGCGAAATTCATCAGGAGTTGATGCGCGATTAGCCTTGTATTCGGGAAATTTTTCACTTCTGAAAGTTTTGCGTGAGACATCGAACGCCGTGGCGATATGAGTCGGCTTTTCATCTCGAATCAGATTGATGATCATGGAGGCAAAGCCATAAACCGCATTGGTGTGTTGGCCCGACGACGTTGCAAAATTCTCGACCGGCAGGGCGAAAAAAGCTCGGTATGCCAGTGAGTGGCCATCAAGAAGTAGCAGTTTCTTCTTCATCGCGCTCAATCCTAGGCATTGCCACCTAGAATTACCTACATGACAGACTTTATGCAGATACTCAATGAACGTGGCCGTGGCGCATTAGATAAGAAAATGGGGATTGAAATCATCGAGGCTTCCCCACAACGTCTCGTGGGAACGATGCCCGTTGATGGCAACACCCAACCATTTGGATTGCTGCATGGCGGCGCCAATGTTGTTCTCGCAGAGAGCCTGGGTTCAGTTGGCGCTCATCTCCATGCTGGAACGACGCGAAGAGTCGTCGGAATTGAAATCAGCGCTAGCCATCACAAATCTGCGACCTCAGGAATTGTGACTGCAGTTGCAACTGCCGTGACATTGGGAAAAACACTTTGTACCTACAACGTAGAAATCACGAACGACAAAGGTGAAAAAACTTGTAGTGCTCGAATTACATGTTTAATTCTTGCTGAACGCTAATTAGAAGATCTCGTGAGCACCTGTTCCAAGGTAGGCGGCCTTCACGTGAGGATCGTTGAGTAGATCCTTCGCTTTGGCTTCTTTTGTAATCGAACCGGTTTCAAGAACATAGGCACGGTGAGCGCGGCTCAGAGCTTGTTGAGCATTCTGTTCGACGAGCAATATTGTTACACCTTGTTTATTAATCTCAGTAATGATTCGGAAAATATTCGCAATCATCTGCGGTGCTAGACCCATCGAAGGTTCATCAAGTAATAGAACTTTTGGTCGAGCCATGAGCGCACGACCAATTGCGAGCATTTGTTGTTCGCCTCCGGAGAGCGTTCCTCCAGCTTGGCTTACTCGCTCTTTCAATCGAGGGAAAAGGGTGTAGACCTTCTCAAGATCTTCATTTATTTCGGCCTGACGCATCTTTAAGTGGTACTTACCCATTTCTAGATTTTCAAGCACAGTCATTCCAGGAAATATTCCACGACCCTCGGGAGCCTGAGAAATTCCCAATTTCACACGCTCATGGGCGGGAAGTTTAGAAATATCTTCGCCATCGAAAACTATTGATCCGGATGAGACTGGTCGCAATCCAGAAATAGTCTTGAGCGTTGTGGTCTTGCCTGCGCCATTAGCGCCGATAAGTGTGACGATCTCGCCTTGATTAACGGTGACCGAAATACCTTTAATCGCTTCGATCTTGCCGTAATGAACTCGGAGATCTTTAATTTCAAGACGCATCTTCAGGTACTCCTAGGTAAGCCTCGATAACGCGCTTATCATTTTGAACTTTGGAAGGAAGGTCATCTGCAATCTTCTGCCCAAAATCAATAACGACTACGCGATCAGATACGCCCATCACAAGTGACATATCGTGTTCGATAAGCAGCACGGTATATCCCGCATCACGAATCTTCTTGATTGTTTGCGCGAGTTCTACCTTCTCCGATGGATTGAAGCCCGCAGCCGGTTCATCTAGCAGCAACAGCGTTGGTTCGGTACCTAATGCCCGAGCAATTTCTAGGCGACGTTGAACTCCATATGGAAGATTTCTAGCTAAACGATCGGCATATTCGCCAATACCAATGAAATCAAGTAATTCCTGAGCGCGAGCCTTGTCACGTTTTTCCTCTTTACGAGAAACTGGAAACCCGAAAAGTCCACTGACAAGACCCGAACGCTTATGGGTGTCAGTTGCCGTGATGACATTTTCTAGTGCGGTCATATCGCCCCACAGGCGAATGTTTTGGAAAGTACGGGCTATACCACCACGCGTAATCTTGTAACGTTTCTTGCCAACAATCGATTCATTATTGAATGTAATGTCTCCAGACGTTACTCGGTAGACGCCAGTGATGACATTGAAAACCGTAGTCTTTCCAGCGCCATTGGGACCTATCAGGCCAAGAATTTCTTGTTTCTTAATATCAAAAGTAACGTCATTGAGCGCAGTAACTCCACCGAATTTCATGGTGACGTTCTGTAATTTTAAGATGGATTCGCTCATGCTTGCCTCTTCTCTGGCAGCGCCTTCTCTCGTTTCTTACGAGGTAATACACCGTCAGGTCGAAGATTCATCATCAGCACGAGCACGATTCCGAAAACCAACATACGAGCATCGGAAATGAAACGAATGCGATCAGGAAGATAACCCAGGATTACCGCTCCAATGATGACGCCCCAAATATTGCCCATACCGCCAAAAACGATGCAGGCGAGAATGAGAATCGAAACTTGAAGAGTGAAATTGTCAGGCGAGATGAAGAGTGCTTTCGATGCATATAACACGCCCGCAGCGCCGCCGACAGATGCTCCAAGAACAAATGCCCAAATCTTGTAACGGAATGTCGGAACGCCCAATAACTCAGCTGCATCCTCGTCTTGGCGAATAGATTCCCAAGCTCGACCGGCTCGACGCACGCTCAATCTTCGAATCATCCATATAGTAAGGAAGATGATCAATAAGAAGGTCCAGTAATAAACCCGGTGATTGTCAAAAGTGTATTCAATGCCAAAAACACTTGGAGGTGAGGGAATTCCAACTATTCCGTTCGCGCCACCAATTGCATTCACATTGAGTGCTGTAATGCGAACTATTTCGCCGAATCCGAGAGTAATAATCGCAAGATAATCGCCGCGCAATCTCAGCGCAGGAACACCGAGAATCAAACCGGCGAACATCGCCATGGCAATTCCAATCGGCAGAATCTCCCAGGTATTCAGATGAGTTTTCGTGCTAAGAATTCCCGCTGTGTACGCACCAATCGCAAAGAATGCGACATAACCCAGATCTAGTAATCCACTCTTACCGATGACGATATTCAAACCCAGCGCCATAATTGTGTAAATAGCGATTGGAAAGACAAGAACAGCGCCATAATCTGCAATCGGAGTGTTAAGCCAAGTTCCTCCAAGGAATGGCAATGATGCCGCAAGTGCAATCCAGCCAAGCGCTATAAATATTCTCGTTGTTTTACTTGAGCGTTCCCAAATTCCAGCGCCCCAGTCTCGAATATTAATCATCATGCCCTCGTCTGCGTGATTGCTTCACCGAACACGCCATTCGGACGGAAATAGAGTACAAAAACTAAAACGATGAAGACAGTAACTGCTTTCCACTGCGTCCCAAGGAAGAATGACGCGTAGGTCTCGATTAGCCCTAAAAGAATGCCGCCGTAAAAGGCGCCTCGAATATTTCCGATACCACCAAGGATGGCGGCAGTAAACGCCGCAATACCAAGACTAAACCCAACATTGAAGACTGTATTTTCATACTTCATGACAAAGAAGAAACCTGCTGCTCCGGTCATAAGTCCGCCAACAAGGAAAGTGCCCGAGACTACGAAATTCAGGTTAACGCCCATCAATTTAGCAGCTTCCTCATTCATGGATACTGCGCGAATCGCCTTTCCAAGACGAGTGCGCGAGACAAATTGATTGAGCGCTATGTACAAAATTAGACCAGCTACGATAATTATTGCATTGTCAATTCGAATGTCTGCACCAAAAATTTGACCAATTGGTTTTTTCTCAAGTACTCGAGGACTTCCCACATATCGCGAATCAGTGAGAATTCTGACAGATTCGGAGAGAACTATGGACATCCCAATTGCAGAAATAAGTGGTGCCAATTTATTAGACCCTCTATTACGTAAGCGTCGATAAGCGATCATCTCGACGAGTACCGAGACCACCCCAGAAATAATCATTGAAGCAACAAGACACGAAACAAGAATTAAGATAAGACGTGCTCCCGACGCTGGGTCGGAAGCTTGAGTAAATCCATAAAAATCTCGGATAACGATGACAGTTCCAAAAGTTCCCAGCATGAAAATTTCTGAATTAGCGAAATTAATCATTCGCAATACGCCGTAGACCATTGTGTAGCCGAGTGCGATAAGAACATAAATGAAACCTAGACTTAAACCACCCATAGTAAGCGTCCAAAATTGATCTAAGAAGTTTTGTAACACCTATGTGCCTGCTTTCGTCAGAATGTTGACGGGGTGCCCTATCTAAAAAATTTACTGACGAAGGCGCCCCAGAGAATCCAGAGCGCCTTCGACGTTACTGCGTTACTACTTGATTGCTCCGGTGTACTTGATTTCGCCATTCTTAATTGCGAAACCATTCATGACGCCACCGGCTGTGTCGCCGTACTGGTCGAATGAAAGTGAGCTACCGGTAATTGACTTGCCCTTGAAGGACTTGACGCACTTAAGCATCTTGTCGCGAGTTGTTGCACCCTTTGTGAGGCAGGACAAGAAAATATTTGCAGCATCAATGGATTCAGCTGCATATGTACCTGAAGAAACGCCCATCTTTGCTTTGAAATCAGTTTCAAGTGACGCGCTGATTTCAGAGAGAGGAACAGTTCCTCCAGTTAGGCGTACTCCCTCAAGAATTGACTTGCTTGCGAGAGACAAGATACCTGGGCTGAGAACTCCATCTCCACCAGCAAGAACTCCGGTGTAACCAGAGTCGCGAAGCTGACGGAAGAGAGTTGCAGCCTGTGCGTAGTAACCAGTAAAGATTACGACGTTGGCGCTTGCTGCCTTCACCTTAGAAATTGTTGCTGACCAGTCAGTTGTTGAATCAGGTACTGAATCGGTTGCTGCAATTGTTACGCCAGCTCCGAGCTTCATGTACTGAACGAGACCAACACCGTATGGTGACTGATCATCAATAACGAAAACCTTTGGGCTTGCGACACCTTGGGTTGCAAGCTTGTAAAGAGCTGGGCCCT
>Ga0214917_10008571_pt1 | contig 10001 bp, 23 predicted proteins | sample LL_1208_BB_MetaG_FD_177983 | JGI IMG/M metagenome (GOLD analysis project Ga0214917, IMG submission 177983) | Freshwater microbial communities from Lake Lanier, Atlanta, Georgia, United States - LL_1208_BB | ecosystem: Environmental > Aquatic > Freshwater > Lake | place: USA: Georgia | collected...
AAACAAGAGGACGACAAGTAATGCCCGAACTGCACCGCCACCGAACCATCCGCGAACACTTCACCCACCCCAAGGGCTACAGGGCAATCCTGCGAAACGAGCGGATCGGAGTCATCACCTTTGCGTGGGAAGAAAAGCCTGAAGTTCCACACAACCCCGATGTGGTGATTTGCTTTCACCCGTTTGGGTTGGCAAAGGAGTGGTTGGCGTTTACTGCCAGCCATACCATTAGTTTGGAAGCAAGCAACCCAACGAGCATGGGAGTCGCGCTTGGACGCGAGGTGTGGGAAGATTTGATTGACCAAGGCTGTTGGAAGCCGTGGAGCGGAGAACAGGAGACACCATGAACATCAGAGCAGGAAAGTTCGTACACGATGCGCTCCGCGAGGGGCAACGCTTGCGCCCGAAGACATGGGGCAAGAAGTCGCGCTGCCCACGCAAGGCGCGGCGTGAAGCCAAACGCGAATTACAAAATCAGTGAATCGCCCATAGCCGCCCCCAACGGGGCGGCTTTTTTCATAGATACTTTTGGAGGTTCACGATGACTGACTACGAAAAAATCGTAGGCATTGATCTTGCTCGTATTGAAAACGATGCAGCAGTCTATGGAATTTACGAATCCGTGGACGGTGGAGGAAAGTGGATGCCGTTGTTGGAATCGCGGAGCATATGTGATCTGTTGGAGTACGCAAAGGCACGATACACGGACTCCACGCCTATGGTAATGCAGCAGCACATTCAAGACATTCTCATAATTCAAATAATTGAAGAAGCCAAGGCACACCGCCGATTGTCAACGAGTAAAACAAAACCTAATTGGTTTAGAAGGGTTTGGGATTTCTTCAAAAGGAGATAGCCATGAAGAAAACCGAGAAGGAATTGCATGACGATCTGTTGAATGCAGCGGCTCTAGCCGTTCACTCGTATGAGGAATACCTTCTGGACCAAATAGGATGGCGTGAACTGGCGCGCACAATGGACGCACTACGCAAGGCTATACTTGCTGTGGATCGCCACAAACTTTCAAAGTAATCTGTTTTCCTGAAGTATTGACTTTTATATTCGGGTGAATTTTCCACTCGTATAAGTATCTGTGTCCAGTGTGAAGATGAGATGTTTTAAGAATACACCAGTACACAACTGTATACCACAGGGACACCCCAAATCAAATACAGGAACACGCACAAGGGGGATTGCATCCTCTCCCACGCCATGCTATACTTACTACCGTAAAGGAGTCAGGCATGAGCGCGTATCGGCTACACATTGACATACCTCTGCCTATGAGCGAAGTAGACGCTGTTGCGGTCACCGAAACCGTGATGGCAGTCCTTCAAGCCCCTCATCTCTTTCAGGAACTCCAGAGCCGTGGAGTCTCCTCTATTAACTACCGTCTGGGACATGACGAGGATCGGCAGCGGAGCAACTACCTAGTGAAGACTCCGAGCGGTCATGTCACCAATCAGAAGAGCCGAGTCACCCTTACCGAGGAAACGCCATGAAGACCCGTGATATACAGACCGCCACCCGCCGCGTGAACCGCATGAGCCGCAAGATTTCAGATAACCCCCGTAAGGCAGAAAAGTCTGTAATGCTTCCGTATGTGCCCCATTTGCAGAATTACGCTCCGCAGTACAAGCGTGAGGACATTGAGAGCATTCTTACTGGCACTCTGTTGGTGTCTATTGGAATCGCGGCAGTGCTGCTGTCTGTAACGCTTCTCGTCACGGTCATCAAGGGCTAAAGAACCACTGGGCGGTGGGCGGACGGCTTCGCAGACCTGCTTATACCAGGTTCATTCAGGATCGACACCTGAACCGCCTATTTCACAAATCACTACTATGCACTACAACAACTACAACTCCGACAGCGATTACAACAGCGGTTACGACACGCAAAACGATCAGGTGGCTTTCATTGATTACGAGGGCAATGGCTTGTGGGCTTTCGGAATTCTTGAAATGGGTGCAGACAACATTCCTGAAGTCCGCGAGACAATTGACCGCGATTCGAACATAAATACCTTGGTGAAGCGGGCAATCATGGATTGGGGCGTGGATCCCACTGAATTGATGATTTCTCACTGTGCGCGTGAGATTGCAACGATGGCACTGAGAGACAAGAAGATTGGAGATTGATTATGAGTACGCCAAAGAAGACAACACAGATCACCCTTGACATGACCATCGGGGACGCACAGTTCCTGCGGATCGCAAAGATGGCTCATGCGAACAACATGACCTTCAACGAGCAGATCAACCGAATCGTGCAGGACGCAGTGGCGGGGCTTGATCGTCCAGTCGCTGTCCCCGTTCCCGCGCCATTCGGTTTTACAGCCAAGCCGCAGTGAGTAGCGTCCACATGAGCGGCACGATTCGGGAGGCAGTTACACGAAACGGAGGTGCGCCATGCGGGACACGGACGAACTTCAGACCCTTCGGGAATTGGCGAAAGCGTTTGATGACCTATGCGGTGACTTGCCGCGACTTGAGAAATACCGCCGTGACGGACGGGGCAAGATTGGATACACCCCTCACACCCTTGCTCTATTCCGCACGGCTAAACGAACTCTGAACGAGTGGAAGCGCACACAACGCACACCACACAAGGAAGAAGAAGATGGAAGGTAAACATGGCGCAGGAAAAGGTGACGCTTATCGGGCGGTTGATAGGATGGCTTGGGAGCGTGGTTGGGAGGCTGTTTTCGGGAAAGCCGAAACTGGACGAAAAGCCACCAAGCGGAAGCCGCGCACTCGGACGGTTAAGCGACCGCGAAATCCATAAGCAGATGCTCCTACGCATCATGCGCGACCTGAGCGAGGAGTACTACGGTTCAGGATGGATGAGCGGCTTGGAGCATTACCTGTGGAACCTTGCGCTTCGTCAGAACACTGTGGAAGGGCAGATGCTCCTGCGGTGCGCGGAGATCAGCGGCGGGTGGTGGATATGGGACGACAAGGCAGGAGGTCATGTGTTCGTGCCGCTGCCAGCATGGCAGAGTGCGTATCGTGAAGACGAAATGCTTGAGCCAGCATAAATACAAACGGTATTGTTGATAGCGGATCGACACACATTCAGCACGGGGGTTCGAATCCCCCCGACTCCATTCAAAAGATGCGCGAACGCGAAGTGACTGCATCACTCGCCTCTTCCCGCAGTCAAGTCCTCCAGTTGCAGTGGGGGCAAATATACGGGGTCGATACGGAATCGACTGGTGTGCAGTAGAGAAGCAGGAGATACCCGAGGGGTGCATCAGACCCTCGTTAAAAACACTGGCGCAACCACAAACGCCAACAGAATGGCGATGGCGGCTTGAAGCCGTGGGGACTGATCCTCCCGCATCTGAACGGATCAAGGGGAGCCGCAAGGCTCCTTTTCTTTTATACATACTGTACACGGAGGAATACGCATGAATTTTTACAGAGAAGCAGTCCCATTCGGAAACACTGGAGCATCGGCTACATTTGGAAAGAACAAAGGCGTTCTTTTGACAAATACAAATGCTACAGGAAATACTGCTGATTTGGTTACCTTCAGAGCAAACGGAACAACCGCCTATACCCGTGTGTTGGTCGCTGGTGCAAGCACTCAAATATACCAACTTCAGATTTGGGGTATTTCTTTGGGTGCTGGTTGGACTGGTGCGGTTCTGTCGTAAACAAAATATTAGAGACTTGTATACGCCTCTTGACCACTGCTACGCACACGCTATACTCTGTGCATGGCAAAGCGAGTCCTAGACCCAATCGACCTTGAAGCAGAACGGCAGGGTGCAGCCCTGCGGCGCGGACGGCAGCAGCAGTGCAAGCCGTTTGGTTTCAACAAGCGCACCCACAAGGAGCGCAAGGCGCGGCTTGACGGCGAGTTCCGTCAGCAGTGCCGCATCATCCGTGGAATCCGTATCATGTTGGAGCAGCAGTAATGCCCCGCACCTGTGACACCTGTAACTGCGTAATTCCCCCTGCGCGTCTTGAGGCTCTGCCCCACACCACTACTTGCGTGGGGTGTTCGCGGGTCACCACATTCGTGGGCTTCATGGATTGGTCACACAAGACCGCTCCTGAACTCGTTGTCGTGAACAGTGCAGACACCGAGAACTTGCGCCGCGCAAAACGGATCAACGCCCGAGCGCGTTAGGATTGTCTAATTCCCAATGGCAATTCGGACACAGGTAGATTATGTTGTCTCTACTATTGATGGCAGAAACTTTGGTGTTGTCCGTAAATGATTGGATTGATTTTTTGTGACAGAGTTCTGTGTGTTTGGAATAACCGCATTTTTGGCAAGACGATGATTTCCATCCATAGAACTCCGACAGACGCTTTCCGTATTGGCGAATTTTTTCATAGCGATGCTTTGATGCGTATGATGTGGATTCTGCAATCAACTCGCCTTTTGTCTTGTTTCCAAATTCAACAATCTTATCCTCTTGCCAACACTTTTTGCAACGAGGCATCCCATTCTTCTTCACCGATGGAGATGGAAAACACTGTGTCCCGCAAGACACGCATAGATTTTGGGTTTCAACGGATCGTTTTGGAAACCGAACATTGTTGTGTGATGCTGCACATGATCGGTTGCAGAATTTGGGATTGCTTGTTTTCTTTCCGCAAAATAAACACTTTTCATTGCAATGTTTGCGTGGCATGGTAAGATGGCTCCGTGATTGTGGGTATGATGTAACGGTAACATTCCACTCTTCCAAAGTGGCTTTGTGGGTTCAAATCCCACTACTCACACTTATTTAGTATTTGATGGGAGTTCGATTCTCCCAACCCGCATTCAAAGGAGACACCCATGACCAATGTTGACCATCTAGACAATATCATTATGCAGATCACCACCAACCCGCACATTGAAGGGCAACCCACTCTGTGCATTCGCGGCTTGGACACGCCCGAGCAGGTGGATACATACTGTATTGACGAGGTTGAGGAAATCATCAACCGCCTTTCGCTCTTGCTTTCCGAAATGGAACAGAAGCGCAGAATGATTGAGTACGGGAAACAGCCGTCCCTGTGGGACTCTATTGACTGAACACATCACACCTTGGTAACTCAGTTGGTAGAGTAGCGGACTTCATAGGAGCATTGCATCAGGAATGGTGTAATGAATCCCGTCAAATTCGGTGAACGGCTAAACGCCCAACGCCGAGCCAAGCGCAGAAATGCGAAGGTGTAGAGACTTGACGGCGGGCATCCAGAACGGATGAAGGCAAAGTCCAGACCACGAACCGCAAGGGCGGCGTAAGCCGAAGTGGTAAGTTAATCCGCAAGTCGTGGGTTCGAACCCCACCCAAGGTATTTGTTAGTATACATAGATTAGAAGGAGTTGCTAATCTATGAGTAAACCAATATGCAAATATTGCGGTAAGGAGTGCAAACTCGCTCCCTCGCAAAAAAAGAGAAGCAGTGCTGGTAGAACGCAATGCAATTCGTGCGGGGTAACAAAGCGGCGGTGGAAGACCAAAATACAATTGGTTGAAGCCAAGGGCGGAAAGTGTGAAAGGTGTGGTTGGAGCGGACATCCTGGTGCGCTACAATTCCATCATAAAGATCCATCCAAAAAAGAGTTTGGTATAAGTGGAAACGGATTGCTACTAAAAGAGCGTTGGTCGGAGTTGGATAAGTGTGAACTACTGTGTGCTTGTTGCCACAGCATAGAGCATTCAAACACAGAGTTGATGAAGCGCATGGGATTGCTTCAGTAAGGAGACACAAAATGGCAAAGAAGAAGATCAAGAAGCCCGTCAGCAAACGAGTCAAAAAGACCGATGCCCCCAAAGCCCGCAAGCCTCGCGTCAAGAAGCCCGAGAGCGTGGTCACCACCGAACCCGCCACCGAAACACTTATGCGAGCAGAAACACAATTGGTTCATTCGGGGTGGAAGAACGACCTCACCGCAGATGATTTTGTTTTTCACACTGACACACAGAACACTTGCTGTGGCGGGTGCAATCCTAATGCTCCGTGGTGGAGAAAGGCTGACATGAAGATGGAAAAATTCAAGAATTGGTTTGGAAATAAGGTTGAAAAAGCAATGCATTGGGGATTTGATCATCCTCTTGCGTTTACTATTTCACTACTCAGTTTTTTCCTTGGAGTGTGTATTTTAGTTTTGATCTCCACTCGCAAGTAAAATATGAGAAAATCGTAGCAGGGTATTGACATGAGTGAATGACCTGCTACAATCAGGACATCGAAACGCGGAACGATGTTTGAGCCAACATCCGAAGCGTAAACTTTCAGAGGCTCACATTTGGAGATTTCGTTATGAAGACTGCTAAGATTTCGAACCGTCGTCGCGTCCTGAACTACCTCGCTTCTGGTAAGACCCTCACGGCTAGCCAGGCTGCCAGCAAGTTCGGCGTGAAGAACTTCCGCGCCATGATCAGCGACATCCGTTCGCAGGTTGAAGCGTTCGGCAACTGGGAAGTCACGCAGACCGTCCGCAACGGCGAGACTGTCTACGGCATGGAGGACACCCATGACGGTGATCGTTCCTACGGCTTCCGCCAGGACGGTTCGCGCTACCTGATCAACGCCTAATCGTTGATCTATCCGATGCCCTTGGGGTGGCTGCGACCGATTGGCGTAGCCACCCCTTTGGGTTTGATTCTTTTACAACAGGAGAAAGCATGAACAACAAGACTTCTATTTTCGTTTCATATGCCCTACTCGTTCTCATTGGTTTTGGCGGCACGGCTCTGCTCGGTTTCACTGGCAAGAACAGTGACACCAACGCTGTCGTGGCGTTCCTTGGCTTCTACGGCTTCCTCTGCACCACTGGCGCATTCTATGTGCTTGGCAAGCAGAAGGCGGCTTTGGACTCGCTTGTGGAACACATCAATGAGGTGAGCGATTCTCACTACAAGAATTCTGATAGCATTCACCGCCGTCTTGATGACGGACTCGCTGCCATTGAGCGAGACACGCAGAAGCAGATGGATTCGGTGTGGCTGAACATTGACCGTCTTGAGACGGAGTTTGAAAACTGCCGCGCTTGCACTCCGTGTAAGAAGTGAGCAACCCCTTTTGCGGCTTACGGGTGAAACATCCCGTAAGTCGTTTTTGCATGAACACACGACAGATACAGCGTCTGCTGCGCCTTGCGTATCCGCTCTGCCTTGAGATTCCCCGTCCCAAGAAGCACATATCTGTGATCCTGCACAAGGGTCGCATTGAAGCGATTGGTTCCAATGTTCTGAAGACTCACCCCGAAGCCGTGCGGCACGGTTACCTGTTTGGGGAAATGCACTCTGAACTTGACGCATTTTTGAAACTCGGAGAGCGCAAGCGGGGACTCACCCTGTTCAATATCCGATTCAACCGCTTTGGTCAGATGCGTATGTCGCGTCCGTGTCCCCGCTGTATGCCGTGGTGCGTGGGGTGCTTTGATGAGATTTGGTACACCACGGACGAGGGTGTGATGCTGCACGGTGAGGGACTTTCTCCTATAAATAGTAGGAGCATCAAGGAGATTCTGAATGAAAAAGTTCACCCAATATCTTGATTCACGCGGACTACAGGAAGCACTGTCCCACAAGGAAACCACAGAGGTTTCGCTTGTGGAAGCCAAACTGTCCCGTGTTTTTCAGTATGTGGAAGACGACAAGAAAGACTTTGGAATAGTCAGCGCGTTCCGTGGCGTGAACTCCGACAAGGAGAACAAGGCGCGTCACGAAGAACTGAAGAAGGCTGTCCGCGAGATGGGCTACGGATTCATTGAACTCCGTGGCGGCTACAAGGGCGATGAAGGCTATGTGGAGGAGTTGAGTCTTCTTATTCCCAACATCACGAAGAAGGGAATAGTTGACCTTGGGCGCAAGTACCAGCAGCACTCCGTGATGTACAAGAACGATCAGGACTTCTACTATATCGGCACAAACGAAGAGGCTGGTGTGGGCAAGGTTCTCATGCGCTTCAAGAAGGGCGAGGGGCAGGACAATCTTGAACTTGCAAAGCACAAGGTGGTGGACTTCTTCTCGCAACTGAAGAAGGGCGCACACGCAGACAAGAAGTTCGTGTTCAATGTGAAGCCCGACACTGCCAAGCAGACCGCGCAGGGCAAGGAAGCGGAAGCGCGTGTGGCTCAACGCCACCGTCCAGGCGACATATGGAAGACCTCAAGCGGCTTGTGGGGCGGCATGGACGATGCGGGCAACTACGAGTACTTTGATGACGAGCAAGCGGCAAAGAAGTTTGCCAAGAAACACCGCAAGGGCTACCGCATCCAAGAGCGCGAAGAGTGGAATTTCGCAAAGGCTGCGTACTTGCGTAGAGGCGAAGACCCCAAGTGGATCACAATCTACGAGGATTCAGCAGACACTAATGCCTAAATAAGTTGGAGGGCATATGTCAAAAGAAAAAAACTCACGGGCAGTATTGAAAAAATCACTGCTGCGAAACGCTGTGCAAAATATACGGCGTGAAATAGTGGATCGCACCAAGAGTCAAAAGAAATAATCGTATAGCACTGTGTGGTATTGATTTTCCCGTCTGTTTTGATACAATCATGCGTGAAAGGAGTTCGCAATGAACTTTAGCACTCTCGTTTCGTCTGTCGTGGTTAGCCTTGTACTCACCGCATCAGCCACTGCCCAATGGGTTGGTGGAGGTAGTGGTGTCAACATTGGTGTTGGTGGTTCTTACAGCCGAGCCACACTGCCTAATGGAAAGACGGTTACAAGCAACAACGTGAATTGGGGCATTGGACTTGGATCGTCTTCTTACTACGGAGGCGGTTACGGTGGTATGGGTTACGGTGGTATGGGATGGGGCGGCATGGGCTACTATGGTGGTCCAATCGTCATGCCTTACTACGGAGGTGGTTGTGCGCCTGTTGTGGTTCCGTATTCGCCTTTCACCGGTACCTACGCCAACCCGTGCTATGCCCCTCAAGTGATTGCTCCTGCGAGTTTCTGTCCACAAATGCCTGTTTGCTGGTAATAGGAAATAGAATGAATACTCATACTTGTTAACTATTTTGGTAATGCCTATCCCTTCCTGCACCGATGATCACGGTCGGCTGATCACCATCAAACGCAGGAAAAAGCCAACGGTACTTGTATTCTTATGAATACAATGTATGCGCGGAACGCAAGAGAAAATTGGGCTTCTTGCGGCGGTGACTTCAGAGTACCGTGGCACACAGCACTCATCTGAAAATGGTTCGGCGGCTCCATTCAAAAGCCGCCGCTTTTTTTGGTCCTGTCGTCTAGTTGGCTAGGATACCGCCCTTTCACGGCGAGAACACGGGTTCGAATCCCGTCAGGATCACTCCCTTGTTGTGTAATGGTAGCACAGGAGATTTTGATTCTTCTAGTCTAGGTTCGAATCCTAGCAAGGGAATCCTTTTCGTAACAAGGATCGGTCCTACAGAATTAGTGTTAAGGGACTGTTCAAGCACAAGCGCGGATGAACATAGGGTATGGAAACACTGCAACTCACATCACTGGGAATCGGAGTAGTCGCCGCCGCCGTTGCGGGTCTACTGAAACTTTACAGCATCGCGTATTCGCGTGGCTACGAGGACGGCAAGCACTGTGGCTTTACCGAAGGTCTGTATCGTGCTGCACAGCGGGAAGAACGGCAGAAGAAAAGGCTGCAAATCGCTTGGTCACACTGACAGCGTTAGATTGAGTCGCGGTCTTACGCTGACTCGCTTCACTTCGGTGTTTAGTCCGCTTCGATTTTCCGATGCGGTGGCTTCTTTCGTGTACAGACGAACCCGATTGTTCTTGGTTCTTTCGTCTGAATAGAAGTCCATCGTGTACGACTTTGCGTTGTTTGGTGAAATTGTTGGAGTGTAACCAAAAATCACGGTGTCGTTCGGATTGAGTGTAATCAAATCCGTGAGTAGAGAGTTGTCGGGAGCCGAAAACTCAACTATTCCGAGTCCTGCTGCCACCGTTCCCGTGCAACTAAACTCTGCGGTGGTGTGAACGGTGGACGAGAATCCTGCGGTGTCTCCTGAAATGATCATCTGAACGCCGCTGTCCC
>Ga0214917_10008572_pt1 | contig 10001 bp, 12 predicted proteins | sample LL_1208_BB_MetaG_FD_177983 | JGI IMG/M metagenome (GOLD analysis project Ga0214917, IMG submission 177983) | Freshwater microbial communities from Lake Lanier, Atlanta, Georgia, United States - LL_1208_BB | ecosystem: Environmental > Aquatic > Freshwater > Lake | place: USA: Georgia | collected...
AATAACAATCCTGTTTTAATTTATAGAAAAGCCGAAATAAAAGATCTTGATGCAATGATTGATCTTATTTTAGAAGACGATATTGCAGAAATTCGTGATAATAAATCTTTATTAGAAAATTATATTAATGCTTTTCATAAAATTAATAGCGATCCTAATCAATATTTAATGCTTGTTGAGATTGAATCAAAAGTTGTTGCTATGTGTCAATTAACTATAATACCTTATCTTACATTTGGCGGTTCTTTAAGAATGCAAATTGAAACTGTGCGAGTGGCAAAAAAATATCGTTCACAAAAAATTGGTTTTCAAATGATGAAAGAAGCAATTAGTTATGCCCAAAATAAAGGTGTAAAAATTGTGCAATTAACTACCAATAAAAAGCGAGATCGAGCAAAAAATTTCTATGAAAAACTTGGCTTTGAAGCTAGTCATGAAGGAATGAAATTAAACTTAAAATAATCAATTATTTATCGAAAAATGAAAAAATTAGATAAACCTTATTATGTGGCAATATTTACTTCTAAAAGAAGCAAAGTCGAAGATGGTTACGAAGAAATGTCTGAATATCTGGATACTTTAGTTAAAGAACAAAAAGGATTTTTGGGTCAAGAAAATATTCGAGATGCAAATGGGTTTGGTATTACCGTAAGCTACTGGGAGAGTGAAGAAGATATTTTTGCTTGGAAAAATAATTATGCTCATATTGAGGCTAAAAAACTTGGTCAAAAAAAATGGTACGAATATTACGAAGTAAAAATTGCACAAGTAAATTACGCTTATGGTAAAAAAATATGAAAATTACATCTCAAAGGCTATATGCCAAACCTTTTTGCGCAGAGGATTTTCTTGATTTTTATAAACTTCATAAAAATCAAGAAACTGCAAAACTCATGGGAAAAGGTGTGATTTCTGATGAAGAAATAAACATAAGATTTAATAGAAATTTACAACATCAAAAAGAATTTGGTTTTTCGGCTTGGGCAATCTTTAAAAAAGATACAAATGAATTTATTGGGAGGGTTGGTTTTGTCAAGATCGGAACCTTATACCATTTCTACTTAAAAATACACTATTTATGCTTCATCTTTTTGCTCTAAAATTTAAGTAAAAAACCTTTCGTATATCCTGATACATAAAGGTTTTTTACTTAAATTTTATCTACAAAAATATTTTGCCTAAATAATGCATTTTCAAGTAGAAATAGTATTACAAAACTAAAATTTGCTAATAAAGTTGTTAATTTTATATTTTAGCAAAAATTTTATTTTGCGAATATAGCCGACTTTTTCAATATTTTCGGCCGAAAATAAATCGAAGCGGTATTTCTGGTTATCTTTTACTGTTAAAATAAGTTCGCCAAGTTTTTGATTTTTTTGTACAGGGGCAAGAACTGGGTTGTTAATTTTTACTATTGCTTCGATATTTTTTATTTCATGTTCTTTTGGAATGGTAAACGAAATATTTTGACCAAGCACTGCTCTTACTTTGGTTTTTTCGCCCAGCCATACATCTATTTTGGCAAGAGTTTGCCCTTTTTGAAAGATGGAAATTTTTTTATATTCATTAAAACCATAATCAAATAAATCGGTAATAATTTGTTCGCGAATTTTGGGCTTTGGAGCTTTATTTACTACAGCTACTAATTTACGATTTTGTCTTTTTACAATGGCGGTAAGACCATAACCTCCGTCGTTGGTGTAGCCAGTTTTGCCACCTAAAATGCCATCGTAATGCTTGCTAATTAAAGGATTGCGATTTCGTTGAGTAATATTGCGATAAGTGAATTCTTCGATATGTAAAAAATCTTTGTATTCTGGAAAATCAGAATAAAGCCTAGCGGTAAGGGTTGCTATATCTTTTAAAGTCATGTAATGCCCTGTTTGATTTAAGCCATGCGGATTTTTAAAGCTGGAGCTATACATACCGAGTTCTTTGGCTTTTTTATTCATAAGTTCAATAAATTTATCGTAGCCACCTGCGGTTGATTCTGCTAAAGCAATGGCTGCATCGTTGCCCGAAACTGCCAATAAACCTTTCACCAAATCTTCGATAGAAACAATATCGCCATAATTTAAAAACATTGATGAGCCAGACTTTTTCCAAGCATCTTTGCCAATTAAACATTGGCTAGAAAGGTTAATGTTGCCTTTTTTAATTAAATCGAAAACCACATAGGCAGTCATAAGCTTAGTCATAGAAGAGGGCGCAAGTTGATCGTTGGCATTTTTAGATAGCAAAACTTCTTTACTATCGGCATCGATTAAAAAATAGTATTGAGCGTTATTGAGGTGAGGGTATTTTTCAAGCACTGCATTAGCAAAAATAGGCTTGTTAAAGCACACAAAACCAACAACAAAAATATAAAACAATAACTTTTTCAATACTTGCATGATTAATTATTTTTATTTTCGATTGGTTTTATGGTGACTTTATCTTGATTTGGCTGAGATTCTTTTCTTTCCGCTGATTCTTCTTGATTATTTTCTTGGTTAGGAATATTAAAATATCGCCCTTTTTTATAACGATTATTGTTTATTGCCTGATTTTTTTTGATAGCATAAAAACTATTTTCTTCGAGGAGTTTATCTTTTTTAAGATATTCTTTGATTTGATTTTGATAAATTAATTCTTTTTTTTCTGCGATTAATTTTTGACTAATAATATTTTGAGTTGAGTTTTGTTGTTGCTTAATGTTTGAAATATTTTTTTGCAGTGTATCATTTTGAGAAAAAGCATAATTTTTATTGTTGTCATAAACTGGCACACCATATTTATCGGCAACGGGTACATTGATAGAATCAAACTCTAAACCAATTCGGTAAAACGGCTTGTTGGCAGTAGAATTATAAGCGATTTCAAAAATTCGTTGTGGATCGGTGCCGACACCTTGTTGTGGCTGATAATTTTCGTAATATGGAAAAGATCTGGGTGGAAACGGTTGCCCAAAATAAACAGAGCCGATGTAATAATCGAAGGTTAGTTCGCTTTGGTCTTGCGGAAAATAAAACTGCTCGTAAGGGGTTTCAAAATTTACTGCCATAGTATCAGATTTATTTTTGGCAATACGATCTTTGTTGATAGATTTGGTTTCTTTGCCAAATTTTTTTTTAAAATCTTTGTTGCCTTTTAAAGCCTGGTTTTCGTATTGAGAGCAAGATGCAAATAAAAGTAATACTAAACAAAAAAAAGTCGAAATTTTTTTAAACATAAATTAATTTTTAATAATCACTACTTCTTGCCCAGATTTTTGAATTTTTTGCATTTCTTTAAGAGCGATTTTACGATTTTGATATGGCCCCAAAACAGCTCGATAAACAGTTTTGCTACCTAGATTTGCCTCAATGGTTTGTAGATTTTTATTTTTTGATTTATTGATAAAATCATTGGCATTTTCTTGGTTATTAAATGAGCCCAATTGTAAGTAAAATTGCTTTTCACCTGTGTTTTTAGTGATATTTTCTGCTTTCTTAACAGGTTTTGGATTGTTTTTTTTAGATTTATCAAGGAATTTTTCTTTTTCTTTAATATTTTTAGTTTCATTAACATAACTACCTTGAATAATCATTTCTTCTGGTATTTCTTCTGATATTTCTGTGTTTGATTTTTTGGCAAGATTTGGGTTTGGCACTAAAGAATTAGCGACATTTTCGGCAAAATCATATTTTTGTTCGGCAATAGTTTTGGAGGATTGTTGTTGATTGTTGCTGTATTGTTGATTAAAAGAGGTGTTGTTTGGTGTTTCATTTTGATTTGGTGTTTTTGGTGGTAAAGTTTGAGGATTGTTTGGATTATTTTTGGCAATATCAATATTTTTGTTATTTTTAATATTTGTATTGTCAGTGGTATCTGGAGTTATTGTTGGTTTTGAATTTTGATTGTTTGTTGCAACTAAATTAGGGTTTGGCAAACTAGCCAGCTTTGGATTGTTTAATATTTGAGCATTTTCTTCGGGAACACGAAATTTAATGGGTTTTGACTTGCCTTCTAAATTAACAAAACGAAGCTCGGTTGGTTTGTTTTTATTGCAAGAAAAAATAACAAAAACCGCTAAAACTGCTAACAAATTTTTGAAACATCTTGTTAATTTAAAGTTTTGTAGCATAAATTCATTTGGTGAAATTGAGTTGTTTCTAAAAAATTACTTATATTATACCATTTTATTTTTGTTTTGCAAATAAAAAATAACCAACACTAGCCAGAATAATACTAAACATAAAACCAAAAGTAGCGCTCCACATCATTAAAAAACTAGTAAGTAAAATGCCAAAAAAAGCCCCCAAAGTGCCGATAAGCTGAAAGGTTGCTCCTGCTTGCATTTCTTGTTCTTGATAATTATTGCTCATCATTGCAAAAACTGCAACAAATAAAAAAGCAATACCACAGCCATAAAAAAAATAAAGCCAAAGTAATAAAAAATAAGATTGATACTTGAAAAATACTAGAAAAAAAATAACACTAAAACAACAAAAGCAAATACCAAAACCGATGTTTATTAGGTTTTTTTCTTGATATTTTTTTAGTAAAAAACCTGCCACCACATCAAAAACAGTGCTAGCCATATAGGCAGTGATTAATAAGCCAGCATTTTCTGGCGAAAAACCAATGCTTTTGCCAAAAATAACGGTGCAGGTCATTAAATTATAGGTTTGAAAATCAAGAAAAAATCTGGCTAAAAAGCACTGTTTATTTTTTTGCCAAAAACTTTTTAAGGTGATTTTATTAGCAGTATTAACATTAGTAGCATTTGTTGTGATATGGTTTTTAATTGGCAAAAGCACTAACATAGCTAGCAAAATAAAGCTACTAGAAATAGCGAAGGCAAAATAATTAACCGCTCCTAAAAATTTTACTAAAATAGGGCCAATTGCTAGGCCAAGAGAAATGGCAGTGCTAAAAAAAGCTACTCCTAAGCCACGATTTTGTTGGGTTAAAAAAATGTTAAGCCAAGCAAAGCGACTTACCACGATAATTAGCCAGCAACATCCTAAAATAAAGGTAAAGCTAAACCAGATGATTAAATTATTGGCGGTAAAATAAATTAATAAAACTAGAGATGTATAAGTTATGATTGCTGAAACAAAAATTTGCCAAGGTTTTAGCTTGAGGTTTAGATAAGAAAAGCCCAAAGAGGCAGTGATGATACCGATTGTTTCGAACACAAAAGTATAAGAAATAGTGGCGGGCTTGATGTTATTTGCTTGCAATAAAGCAGGAAACAATACTAAATTCATGCCAAAGGCGGTGGCAAAAAGCACAAAGCTGGCATATAAAAACTTGGTTTTTTGCTCAAAAAGTAAAGAAAAGGCAGAATTCATTATTAGTTTTGGTTGGCTTGTTCTTCTACTAATTGAACGATATGCTCGATTAAATTTTCATTTTCGTTAATTTTGTGATGCGGTTTGCCGTTTAAATACACATTGTGCTTGCCACCTGTGGTGCCTGTGATGCCAATTTGGGTGTGAGCGGCCTCTCCTAAGCCATTTACCACACAGCCTAAAATAGAAACGGTAATTGGTTTTTTGATATGTTGAGTGAGTTTTTCAACTTCGGTTACAATTTTTACCACATCAAAACCCTGTCGAGCACAAGAAGGGCAAGAAACTATATTTACTCCGTATTGCCTAAGTTCGAGAGTTTTTAAAATTTGGTAAGCAACTTTTACTTCTTCTTCGGGGTTAGCAGAAAGTGAAACCCGAATAGTGTCGCCAATACCTTGCATCAGCAAATAACCAAGCCCTACTGCTGATTTTATGGTGCCAGCATTTAAACTGCCTGCCTCGGTAATGCCAATATGTAGCGGATAATCGCAAGCATTTGCCAAAAGTTGATAACTAGCGGTAGCCAAAAAAACATCAGAAGCTTTAACACTTATTTTAAAGTTAAAAAAATCGTTGTCTTCTAAAATTTTGACGTGATGCATTGCCGATTCTAGCAGAGCCTGCGGGGTTGGGGTGGAGTATTTTTCAAGCAACCAAGTTTCTAGCGAGCCAGCATTGACACCGATTCTTATAGCACAGCCATAATCTTTGGCCCTTGACTACTTCTTTTACTTTTTCGGCCGAGCCAATGTTGCCAGGGTTGATTCTTAGGCATTTTGCTCCTGCTTGGGCAGATTCGATGGCTCTTTTGTAATGAAAATGAATATCGGCGATAATTGGCACAGGCGAAGAAGCCACAATTTGCTTTAAACAAGCACTAGATTCTTGATCGGGCACCGACACTCTAATCAGCTCGGCTCCTGCTTCGGCACAGCGATTGATTTGGGCGATGGTGGCTTGCGGATCGGTGGTTTTGGTGTTGGTCATGGTTTGCACAGTGATTTTGGCACTACCACCTACCGCCACATTACCTACCATAATTTGCCGACTTTTTCTTTTGTTAATTTTTTTATACTCTCTTTGCATAGCTTTAAAATAAAAATTTCTTCGATTTTATAACCCTTCTACAAGGTTAAAATCCTCTTCTTTTAGCACAGGGAATTTAGAATGATATTATTCTGTTCCACCACCTAAAGAATGAATGTATAAAGCGAGAATTTTGATAGTGTTATCATCTAGCCTGCCTTGCCAATAAGGCATCACCCCAGCTCTTGAATAATAAATAGTTTTATAAACTTCGCTAGGCTCAGATGAGTAAAGCCAAATTTTATCGGTGAGGTTAGGTGCTCCTAATTGCTGATTTCCTTTGCCCTCGCTACCATGGCAGGCAACACAATTATTAGCAAAAATTTTGGCACCGTTTTCGTTAGTTTTTTCGAGGCCAGAAAGCGATCGAACAAAACTAGCTACCTCTTTAATTTCGCTAGATTTTAAAACACCATCTAAACCAAAAGAAGGCATTTGATTGGATCTGGCTTTTTCGTGCCCAGAGCGAATGCCGTAAAGCAGGGTTTGGTAAAGATCTTCAACTTTACCGCCCCATAGCCAATCATCGTCGTTTAAATTAGGATAACCATAGCCACCTTGATGGCCCCTGCCATGGCAAGCAGAACAGTTTTCGTAGAAAGCAGATTTGCCAGCAGTTAACACAAACTGCATAAGTTGTTGATTTTGCTTGATTTCGGCAAAAGAAGAAGATTGTATTTGTTGGAGATATTTTTGTTTTTTTGCATCAACTTTTTGCTGAGCATCTTGCAATTGTGAAAACTTACTCCATTGTAAAGAGCCTTTAGAATTACCCGAAAGAGTTGGCCAAGTTGGATAAAAAAACCAATAAATAAAAGCCCAAATTATACAAATAAACCACACAATTAACCACCAACGAGGAGTGGGAATGTTGTATTCGGAGATTTCGTCCCAACTATGACCAGTGGTTGAGTGTTTTTGTTGATTTTCTTGATTATCTTTGTTTTTGTTAATCATGGTTATTTTCTGTTGGGTTGTCGTCGTTTAAAGGTATTTTAGAGTAATCATCAAATTTTTTTTGCTGTTTTTTTTGCAAAACTTTGTAAGTAATAAAGCAAAAAATGGTGAAAAACAAGGTAGTTACTATGGCGGAAGAGTTTTTATAAATGAAATTTAACAAATTATTAAGCATAATTATTTTTTATCTATTTTGGCTTTGAGATTTTCGTATTCTTTGATGGTAAGTGGCTGAAAGTTAGCAAAATCAACCATGGTGCCAAGAACCTGCAAGTAAGCAACCAGGGCATCCATTTCGGAGACTTTATTGGGGTTGCCATCAAAATCGCGAATAGTAACTTTTTGACCATATCTTTTTAACAAACCTTGAGTTTCTTTTTCGAGAGAAGATTGCACAATGGCATCGGAAGTGGCATTTTGAATCATTTCTTCGGTGTAGGGCACCCCAATTTTTTGCAAAGTTTGCATATGAGAAGCTACAGAAACTAAATTTGCTTCATTTTCGGTTAAAAAACTATAACCAGGCATTATTGATTCTGGTACTACACTTCTAGGATTAATAAGATGGCGAACATGCCATTCATCGGAATATTTACCACCAATTCTGGCTAGATCGGGGCCGGTTCTTTTGGAGCCCCACTGAAATGGATAATCATACATACTTTCGGCAGCAATAGAGTAGTGGCCGTATCTGGCAACTTCATCGTTTAAAACCCTGATTTGTTGAGAATGGCAACCATAGCAACCCTCTCTTTTATAAATTTTTGCCCCCAATAATTCAAGCGGAGTATAGGGCCTTACACCCTCAACCTTTTCGATGGTAGTTTCGAGGCGAAAAAGAGGGGCGATTTCAATTAAGCCACCAATAGAAACAACTATGGCGGTTAAGATTAAAAGCAAAATAGAGTTTTTTTCAATTTTATGATGATGTTTTAGCATAATAAATAATTTAAAATTACCAACATTTTAAAACAAATAAACAATAAAACAATATTTTTTTCATTTTTTTTATTGAAAGGGAAGTGCCACTTTAACTTAAAAATGGCATTAACAACTCGAGAGATTTTAGGGCTTTTTTGTGTAAAATATCGTTTGCCGAAGCTAAAAGCTTGGCATTTGATTGAAGTTTTAAAGGCTCTCCATACCAATCGCTAACAACTCCGCCAGCATTTTGAATGATCGGAATAATGGCAGTGAAATCATAAACTTTTAGCCCGGGCTCAATAATAAGATCAACAAAACCCATAGCAAGACAGGCATAGTTATAGCAATCGCCACCGTAAATAACTCCACCAATTTTTTGGTATTTAGTAAGTTTACTGAATTTTTCTAAAACTTTAGCATCAGAGTTGTAAAAAAAATGGGGCGAAGTAGTGCAAAGAACCGCATCTTCTAGGTTATGACAATTTCTGGTTTTGATTACTTGATTATTAAAAATAGCTTCTTGATTGTTATTGTTAAACCATCTTTCTTGGGTAATTGGCTGGTTAATCATACCAAAAACTGGCTTTTGCTTGCTTACAAAACCAATCAAATTGCCAAAAACTGGCTTACCAGTGATAAAAGAAGAGGTGCCGTCTATGGGATCTAAAACCCATAAATTATCGGCTGTTTCTTGATGAGAAGAATATTCTTCGCCAATGATGCCATGATTTGGAAAGTGTTTTTTGATTTCAATTCTCCAAGCAAGTTCAATTTCTTGATCGGCTAAAGTAACCGGTGACTCATCTAGCTTGGCCATTTCGCCATTACTAAGTCGATAATATTTTTTGGTGATTAAATTAGCAATATCGGCTAAATGATGGGCAAATGAAATAATTTCGGTAAGGGATTGTTGCATTTATTTTTCAACCATAATATTTATTTGTTTATTTTGACTACTTTTATTGGTAGTAATTTTTTGTTGGTAGCTTTTTATATAGCAGAGATCATTTTTTGTAATGTTTGGCTTGTTGTTGTCTTGGCAAAAATATATTTTACCTTGCAATAAAAACTGCTGATTATTGCTTGCGGTAGCGAGTTTCACTTGGTTGTTTTTGAGATCGTTCCAGTTAAAAAAAGCAACTAAATTGGCTTTGTTATCATTAGAGATTTCTACAACACTTAAAAAACTTGGGGCTTGGTGATTTATTTTCCAACCTTTCTTGGCAGAAATATTAATACTAATTTTGGCATTAGAAGCAACTTGAGTGCTAGAAATATTTTGTAAATTTGGCAGATATTCAAGAAAGCTTTCTTTTGGCAATTTAAGAGGTGGCACAATGTTAAATAGTTTAGAATCAAGAGAAGATCTGCTAATGTTAATAATGCGGTTATTGCCAGAATCGGCAACATAAAAGCTGTCTATACCAAGCAAAACACTATGCGGCTCATCAAGTTGAGTTATACTTCCTAAGCCATCACCTTTATTTTGTTTGATAATTTCTTGTTCTTGATAATTGGTTAAATCTAGCTTGATAATTGAATCGGCAAAAGTATTGGCAACATAAATGCCGGTATCATCTATGGCAAAACCCAAAGGGTTTTTTAATTTGCTAGTAGGAGACTTAGCAATTGAGTTAAATTGTTGATTTTTATCGATAACATAAAATAAAGCATGGGCAGAATCTAGTAAATAAAGCTTGCCATTAAAAACAT
>Ga0214917_10008573_pt1 | contig 9999 bp, 4 predicted proteins | sample LL_1208_BB_MetaG_FD_177983 | JGI IMG/M metagenome (GOLD analysis project Ga0214917, IMG submission 177983) | Freshwater microbial communities from Lake Lanier, Atlanta, Georgia, United States - LL_1208_BB | ecosystem: Environmental > Aquatic > Freshwater > Lake | place: USA: Georgia | collected...
CTATACTTTCAGTTCAATGTGGTCAGAAGGGGATTCTGGTTTATATAGAGCAGGAAACGGCTCTTCTGCCGCCAAGCAGGCCCTTAAGTCTGTAGACGGTTATGTATATGCCATTCCTTTAGTTGCAGTAGCTCGCCGCAACAAGAACCTAACTACCGGGTACGACCCAGTGCTTAATCCAAATGGCAGTAAAGTTTCGGTCCTTGACAGCGTACCTTCAGATCGCCCAGACGGGTTATTTTTCGATGAGATTGCCGCTAAAGACGTTATCGATCTTCGTCACAAAGTTTTAGCAAATACTCCTGACTTTTCACAGATTCTCAAGAAGAGCTTTCGTAAGCTACTAGCTGGTTCTTTACATACCAGAATGGGAAGTGCTTCATCGGGTAGAGTTTTGGGCACGTCGCTTACGGACACTGATACAATTGGTAGCGCCGACGCCCTGACCTTTAGGTTCGCAACCCCTGATGGGCTTCGCAGGGCTTATACGAATGAGGGAATCAACCAGCCCATTATCGGCAACTTCGTTTATCCAAACGAACAAGCCACTGGAATTGTACAGTACTACAATACTGCTTCACCCGGGGCAGTCAAGAAGATTATTATCGACGGAACTGCGACTGCTTCTAATGCTGTTGTTGTATTTGATCCTGCAGTTCGGGCAACGTGGCCTGTCGTTTCGCGTAATGGCGTTGCTCTTACGCTAGCCGATGGAGTTGGTGAAACTGGTTGGGTATATAGTAACGCAGAAAAGACAAAAGCAGAGCTAGTCATTCCCGTAAGCGATTATGGTCAGTTCTCTAACGGGGACGTTATTCAGGTTCAGTTCAATGTTGAGTACCCCGGCGCAGGGTTCCGTAACGTTCCTACTACACTGCATCGTGTTCGTAACGTAAGCCCTGACGCTACAACAGATTTCCCTGCCGAGTTCGCCTTTACAGTTAGCAACCAAGAGCGCGCAATTGATCTTGTTCAGTACATGAAACTTGCCCGTCCCGACAGTCCAACTACAGATCACGTAGGCGACACCGGAGGAGTTGCATTTGATACGATTCGGGATTTCCCGGTAAACTCCTTTGCGGGTGCCTCCTCTGGTACGACAAACCTTCTTAAGGGCGCGACTCGTGTTCGTCAGTATTTTGTTACGGGTACCGTCAGTAACAACTACTCCATTGTCAAGACCATTGATAATCAAAAAGTCTTAGGCATCATCAAGATCATGAAGACTACAGATGGGGTAAACTTTACTGATATTGATATGACTAGCAACCTGTCGTCTATCACAAAAGGCTTGAGTGACGCTTCTAACTGGTCTATCACACTTACCCCTCCAGTAGGTGAGTCGAACTACGTAGGCTATACGCTACGCTTCGACCTAATTCTTGCGAATATTTCTGCTGCAGTAAGTCCAGTTGTCCGTGGTGTTCGTGATTTCGCAAGAGATAGCGTTCTTGTCATTCCACAGGTTGTAAACGCGGGTAACTTAACTCAGACGTTTACAGTCCCTGACAGCAGTGTCATTCTTTCAATGCCAAGATACGAAGCCCCCGGTGGTGCCCTATTATACTATGGCTTCGTTAATGGAATCATGCAGCAGGTCACCCTTAGCGTATCGAATGACGGTATAGTTAGCGGGTTTGGTACCCCTCAGATTACCGTAACCTTTACAAGTGCTATTCCGGTAAACGCAAAGCTGGAGATTCCCGTACTTATTAGCTATACACCGGCTACTACAGATCTGATTGACTTCACGTACACATACCACGCCTATCAAGGGTACGGCACAACGATTCCTCTAGGTGATTGTGAGATTCTAGCGATCAACGAAGGAGTTGTTCATACTCTAGGGACTGGCGCCTCCAATACAGACGGAGACGTTCTTGTTCAAGGTCTTGCGCAGCATCTGCCCCTACCTTCTGGTCAGACAGAGGGCGTATTAGATGGTTCTTCGTTTGCGCTTGCTTCTGATGCGACGGATCAACGTGACCCAGGGGATTTCCCATCTGCTACCTCAACCCTAAGAAGGGTTGATCTTCATAATCCCGCATTTGCCGCAACCCATTCTGGGGTACTCCCACAGGTAGGGGACTTACTTAAGATTTCTGCAGTTTCGGCTTTAAATCCTGAGCGCGGCGTAGCTGACCTTAGGCTATCCGTATCTGTTGATTTAGATGATGTACCGCATCTCTTAGAGTTCAACACACCTTATCTTAGCTCCACAGTGGCCCATCAGGTTGTTTGGTCGGCCCTTGTCCGTCACCCCAGAACAAGCGAGCTATTGATGGTTGTTCTTGTTAAGATGGTCAATGCAAACTCTTATGGTAATGAGCGGGTCACTGGTGACCCAAGCACGACAGTTGCATTCGATGTTTTCAAGGTAGATCAGCGACCACTTGTGACTGTTTAGGTCAAATAACCGATGAACAATACGACTAGAGACTCTTTTGACCCAGATAAGAACTACGAGAAGGTTATCTTTTCGCAGCAGCGGGCCGTTTTAGATTTTGAGCTAAATGAACTTCAAGATCGCCTGCGGCACAATCTTAGTGTCGGGACAAATGCGATTTATGGAAATGGGCCAGTCGGTGATGCGTTTCTAGTCGAGCCAGTTGTAGGCGAGAACAAGGTTGTAACTCGTCCCGGAGTCTTAGTCCACAAGGGCGTTGCCGTAAGTTCTATGGCTCCTATTGAAGTCGAACTTTCTGTCCCCGGTTCTAGTCGCACAGACACCGTATACCTTGAGTGGTGGTATGGAGAAGTAGACTCTGCCGAAGACTCCACTTTGAAGCTAAACCCAAGCACCCCAGAAACCGCTACAAGATTACAGCTTAAAGTTTCTGTTAACGTAGCTGAAGGTGGCTCAATTCCAGTAATGGCTCCCGGTCATAGCTTTTATATCTTAGCAAAGCTTTCAAGGACTTCGGGTGATGCACAGGTAACTCTTCCTCAGATTTCCGATTGGCGTCTGAAGTTCTCAGATACTTTTGTTACTCGTGGTGGGTTTATTCGCGCCACAGGTTCTGGTAACTACAACATTGAGGCTCTGAGCGCTAGACTTGAGGGTATTAACTTTAGCGTTACAACAAGTAATCGTACATTAGCAGACACATTAATTTACTATGTTTTTGCCGATAGTGATTTTGCTATTCACGTAGAGAATGCTTTACCTACACATTCTGTTGTTGCATTAGCAAAGATACAGAAAGATGGATCTGGTGTTGTTCAAGTCCTGGAGGATTTACGAGATTTTGCCCCAGGGGTAGTAACGGGGGCTTCTTCCAAGTCTCCTATTGGCGGAGCAATCTATAGCGACTTTATCGCCAGCGAGCTTATCTTAGCTTTCAGACCCGTAGCACTAGCTACTGACGGCAGAGTACTCGGTGCGTCTAGTACTACTTCCAGCAGAACTCCCGTTATCGGCATCGCAGTTGAAAGAGCCGAAGCTGGTACTCCAGTAAGAGTCTTACTACTAGGTGCCTTACGTAACCCTAGCTGGGTTTTAGGTTCAGCTGGCGCTCCCGTGTTCTTGAACGGTACAAATATCTCAACCACAGAGCCCACAACAGAAGGTACTTATCGCCAAAGGCTGGGTACTGTTCTAGCAGCAGACCAATTTCTTGTTGCACCAGATTTACGCGCTGAGCTTATTACCGCAGTCCCCCATGAGCATGCTCTCGCCAGTTTCTTTACTGCTGCTTCTATTCTTCCAGCAGGTAAAGTTGTGTCTTTAACTACAACTTCCCGTCAAGTCAAGCTTGCCGACCCTGCCGATATTGCCGACTCTGCCCCTATGGGTGTAGCGCAAGAGCCTATTCTAGGCGGTACAGGCGGCCCAGTAGTTACCTTTGGTGAAGTTTCAAATGATGATTGGAGTTGGCAAGTAGGACTTCCGGTTTACCTGTCTGTAAACAGCGGCAATCTTGTCCAGAAGCCCGTTACTCCTATACTAGAGAGGGGCGTTACAGCTCCCATCCGGTTAGACAGGTATACTGTTCTAGGCTCACCTTCTACTACACAGTTTGTGGTGCCGTCATCCTTCCGGGGTATTAACGAACTTATTTTCCAAGACGGTCTAGTTCGTGTGCGCGATACTCACTACACTCGCGCAATGGATGGTACCAATACGTATGAGCTTATTACCTTCAATAATGCTGTAGGTACTGGAGTAAGGGTTAATGCTGTATTCTCGCTACCAGAAGCCGGATTGAGCCTTGCCAGTGTTCTTCCTAATGCAAGCTTGAGCGGTCCAAGGGTTTTCCAGATTCCATCGGGCTCCGGAGTTAATCAACTTGTATGGTTAGACGGTATTGCATTACGTCACGGGGCTCAGTATACTAGGAATAGCAACCTAGTCACGATTGATAACACTGTTACGGTAAATACTGGCGCCGTTGTTGCCGCAGCCTTCTCAACCGCAGCAAACTCAATGATGGACGTAGTTCGCCTTCCCGGGCCTTTCCTCGATGCGGCAAATAGCTCCCGTTGGGTTGCCACGCTTCCAGAAGTAGCAGGCAAGAGTTTCTTGGTGTTCGTCGATGGTCTATTGCTAGAGCCCGGCGATTACCTGATCGATCCCGATCAGAAGCTTCTTGAGCTACGAATTGCCATTAACCCGAATAGCCTACCTAAGCTTTCTATCGCCTACTCTTCTGAGAACTTCTACGAGCTTGGGACCCATCGCTCCGGATATTCTAGTGTCCCAGAGGTTATCGAGTGTATTAATACGGATGGCAATGGGTATGGTACGCAGTTCTTACTACCCCTTGGAGCCAGTGATAACGTCATTCCATACGTAGGCGGCTTAGCAAAGGATCTAGGCGTCCCAGGAAACGTTAACTCAGCCGACTTCCAGCTGAGTACGGTTACCTATAACGACACGATTGACTTATACAAGATTACGTTCAACACCTCTGTCTTAGCTTCTTCCGTTTCAGCTTCTTATGGAGTCAGAGAAGGTGGTATGGGTAGCGCTATTCGCGCTGTAGTAGACGGTCTTTATTATCGCTTCAACGATAGCTCTACAATCCCTGCCGATTCGTGGGTCTGGGTTGATGGGAAGATTAAGTTAGATGGGGAAGACTATGCTGTTGATTTAGTGAATAAAAGAATTGGCTTTACTCCCGCTCTAGCAGGGACACCAAATGTCTCTATTTCAAAACCAGTTAATTCTGAAAAAATGAGTGAGTTCGGTACGGTAACGCCTTCAACATCGGATAATCGTTCTTACTATTTACCTAGCAAGTTGAATAGCGGTAAGTCTACAATTGTTGCCCTAGATGGCAGCACATTGACCTTTGGTCCCGACTATTACCGGTCCCCTAATCGGGCAACATTCACTATTCGGGATGGGTTAGCCGCTCCTAACTTTTCTACGTTATCTAATCAACCTAAGGCAGTTTGGAGATTAGATGATAATGCAGCCAGCACTACCGTCACAGATATTGCCGGTGCTACTACCGTTACAAATGGCGCTAATACGTCTACAATGACCACTACGGGTGGTGTGTTTAGCCGAGCATTTAATATTGCAGCTACTCCCAATAAATCTTTTAAGGTCACTTCACTGACCTCAAACTTCAGAGCCCTGTCAGTATGGTTTAAGCCTGCTGTTACTATTACTTCAGCTTCTTCGAATCAGTACTTGATGAAAGTTGGAAGTAACGCGACCATTTCATTAGGGGCATCCACTAGCTCAGTTACGAATGAGATTATTTCAATCTTCAATTCTACCCGCGCTACTGCAGCAGTTGCTGGTTCCAATAGCAATATTAGCCAGTTCACCGCAGGAACTTGGTATCACATTTTAGTCAAGTACAACTCTACTACCTCAGCTTACGAAATCTGGGTCAATGGTAGCAAGCAAACCGTAGTCTCGGGGGGCTCAGGCCACGTACAAGCTTTTGCTTTAGTGAATCCAACACACTTTGGCAGTGACGGGACTACCGCTGTGCTAAATGGTATTTTAGATGAGGTTGTCCTATGGGATGGGAATATTACAGATGCCGATGTTGCCTTACTGTATAACAATGGTAATGCGGCGTACCACTTTAGCCCAATCTCCAGTCAGGTTCTATTACGCAGGCCTGATCTTTACACTACAAAGCCTAATGTCGCTCTGGTGCGGAAATCTGCAAGTACTCCGACTTTTACAGCTCTTTCCTATTCAGGGTACGTTACAACTGTAGAAGATTCTGCTAATCTGACTAAAACTGCGGCCCAACTTGCAGCCTTAAACTACGATGTTTATGTATTCGACTTTAACAGCAGTACGCTTACGTCGGCTGAAAACCTTGTCGCTGAAACGCTCTGGTCAACATATGGCAAAAACGTTATTACGATTGGGCAAAATAGTTCTGTAGATTTATACCCGATTGTAAGTGTTTCAGCAACGGCTTCTTCGCTTAACTCTCGTCCTAGTACGTTCCACGTGACCACAGATGACTTACGTTCTGCCACTGATATCGGTGGGGGAATTACTGCAGGAAACTTAATTACAGCCTATGAGACTGAGTTTATCGAACTATACGAAGTGTCTACTGGCCAGTCAACCGGCCTCTTAGGTACAAGTGCAGCTGGCGGTATTTGGTTCCATGATTCTACAAATGGCCTCTATCGCAACTCCAACGGTATGCACGTCCTTCTGAATGTCCTTACTTATATGTATGGCCAAGATCTACTAAGATTCCCGATTTACGCGTCATCTTCTGTAGAAAATACATTAGCAGGCCCGCAAGAGGTGTATAACTATCGAGTAGGCCACGCTATAAGCCCCGATACGCTTTTCATTAATATGCAGCCCGAAGTTGCAGCTGCTGTAAGCTATGGCGGCATGACTGACTTCGTACCCCTTGTCGAAGTACCAGATTCCTTATATCCGAATCAGATTTTCGACCTACCCCCTGGTGCGGGGTTCTCTGAGGTTGTTGCTGTAGATGGCTTAGTCCAAAGACCACAACTAGATTATGTACGCGAAGGCGATCAGATTAAGTTCAACTTTACAATCACAGATGAAGTTGTCTCCGCTTCTGCGGCTTTAGGCGGCAAGGGTATGTCTACACCACAAATACTGAATGCAGTATCAGGTGAGTATACGCTACCCGCCTTCATCGATAGTACAAGAAAAGTCTGGGTTATTGCGGATGGTTTAATCCTTGTACCAGATGTTGACTATAGCTTGAGTGATGCTACTATTAGCTTACTTGGTGGCGCAACTCCGCCTGTTACCATGATGTTTTCATACTCGCTAACTGAGGATGACATGTCTGAGTTTGCGCTACTGCAGCAGACCACCGATCCTCAGGTGTATAACTTGCCGCTTGAGGTGGGTGATCATCTGGTTGTGACCTTGGACCGCCGTGCTCTTGTTCTGGGCTCTGGGTATAATAAAGTACCCGGTAATACTTCTATCGTACTGACAGCGATTCCAGATCCAGCATCTGAGATTGCAGTTTCATACTCACGCCGGGCAATTCAACAGCTTCTGCCTTCAGGTTCGGGTTCCGGTTCAGCTAACTACTGGAAAGATCCTGTCGATACAGAAGCCAGCTTACCTTCATCGGGTAATGTCCTTGGGGATGTGCGTCTTGTTACGTCACTAGGAGCACTGTTCCGTTATACCGGAGTCGGCGCTACCGGATGGACGCGCATGTACGATAGCCTTGTAGCCGATAATAGACAGGCTCTGTCTTTCGTAATCTCTGGGGCTTTAGCAGCTGGGGCTAAACAAGCCGCCGTTCAGGTTCCATTAGATTTCGAGCCTCAAAAAGTGATTATCCGCTCCGATAATGCAGCTGATTTAGATATCATACTAGATATCAATAAAGTTGATGCTCTAGGGGTATCCACCAGCTTGTTCACTCAGGTACCTGGGGACGATAAGCGCCCCGTTCTATCAGCGGGGGACTTATACGCTGAAGTAACCAGCTGCTTTGACGGCTCTACTGTAGACGACTCCTGCGTACTGGTACTAGACGTAGATCAAGCAGGTACGTCAGGCAGTGAAGGCGGCGACTTCTTATACGTTACTGTGGTCGGCGTCAAAGTCTAGAGTAGCAAATGGATGACATTGAGTTTCTTCATCCAGATGACGATGGCGATTCTAGCCGTCGCCGCGTGTCTCTGGATGAAGAGAATATCTTAAATATCTTAAATGAAATCTCTCAAGCTAATAGCGTTAAAGAGCTTCATTTAGAGACTAAAAAGAACTTCAATAAGACGTTATTCCAGATAGGTGGGACTCTGTTCGTTGCCGCCCTTATTTGGCTTGTAAGTACTGTAGTTGCTTTGAATATTCAAGTTTCTGAACTAAAGTACAAAGTTGAGCTACTTCAGCATACAATTGAGCGACAAAAATGAAAACGCTTTTGATTGTAGATGATAATACCAGCGTTACTCTGGTTTTGAGTCGGATTTTTGCAGTAAAGTTTCCTGATTTTGAGATTATCAGTTTTAGTACAAAATCTGCGGGTATCTCTGCGCTAAACTGGCTACAGAATAATAAAGCAGATTTTGCTATATTGGATCTTGTAATTAATGGCGTAAACGGGAACGATTTATTCGACTTAATTGAGCAAAAAGGCCATGGCACGAAAACGGTATTTCTTACAGGCTGTTCGGATTCGGACACGAAGCTTCAAAAGTTTGCAAAAAAACATCCTAAAATCCCTGTCTTACGTAAAGTAGCTAGCGTAACGAGTATTCTTCAAGCTCTAGGTTTAGATGAGTGAGTTATCGCTTCTTCCGTTAGAGGTAATTTACTTCACTTCTGATTTAAAAAGTACCGTCTTGCTTCAGGGGGATACATTTACCCCAAGTCCTTATATTTGTGAGGGAGCTAAGATTGGTATTTGCTATGATCTTCCGGATTCAGATAAGCCAGAAGATTTTGTAACTTATTGCATAGCAAGAAAAGTAATGGCTACTGGAAAACAAGTAGAATCTGTTCAAACCTATATCGACCCAACTACAGGATCAAAGAGGTTATATAAAAGATTAGGCATTCCCGCACCATTTGGCGGATGTTTTGAGATTAGATTTGAAATTAATACTGAAGTCTTGAGCAATAAGTTTAATTTTGATACAAACATGCAAGACAATTTTCGGCTTATTGCGTCAGGTATAAATCATGAACTCCGCAGCCCGCTTCAAGCGATTTCAATGTACACAGATATCATAGAAGAGGGATCTGAGAATACAAAAGAAGTTGCATCTTTTGTAAAACAAGAGATCAAATCCATTACAGATATTCTCGACACTTTAGGCCAGTTTAACAAGGGCCAGAAGAGCAATCTAGAATATGAGCCACTTGATGCTACACTACATCACACTTGGGAGATGCTATCTTTAACAATGCTGGCATCCTGCCCGAGCATAGATGTTAATTTTAAAGTATTTAGGGGCTTTAAGTCTATTATACCGGACATTCCAAAGTCTGAAATGCAGCAAATTCTTACAAACATTTTCAGAAACTCTATTGAAGCTTTCGATAAAGAAAAAAGTCAGATTGAGATTAAGCTTTTAGATAAAAATAGCAAGTTCTTTGTATTTTATATAAAAGATAATGGGTGTGGTATACCCAAAAACAAGATTAAAAATATCTTCACCCCATTTGTATCCAATAAAGCAGGTAGCCAGGGCCTCGGTCTTACAATATGTAGGTATTTTATCACCCAGAGGGGTGGGACTGTGCTTGTTCTATCTAAAGAGGGCCAGTACACAGAAGTTATTATTTCTCTTCCTGTAAGAAACGTGTAATATGAGAACCTTTTTACGGGATATTCTGCAAGAGCGAGACGTTAACAACGTGTATCGTTTTTCGTGGGCACGCGTTCAGTCCGTAATATCATTTTTTTACTTTCTTGTGTTCTACACAAAGCAGACTTGGAATACCGGAACGATACCGGATGTCCCGGATGGGTGGATTTTCTTGATAGGCGTTTCCAGTGCGACGTATCTAGTTGCAAAATATGCCGCTAGAATGAATGGTATTGGGTACTCTTC